>Ga0118677_10002408_pt1 | contig 37703 bp, 31 predicted proteins | sample AliMusrvi5mmetaG_FD_86154 | JGI IMG/M metagenome (GOLD analysis project Ga0118677, IMG submission 86154) | reverse complement strand
AGTGTCAAGTTATGAACAAATTGCAACATAATCCCGAGTTTTCAGTTTTTACCCCCGCGACAATCGCCCACATGGAAAAGAACAGACAATGAACGACCCGATCTACGCAGAACGAGTTCAGAGGAAAATAAGCGATTCTTAATTGGAGCAGATTTTATCAAAAAAAGGTACCTGAGTAGTTACAAATTTAGTTAATTATGACTGAAATATTTTCATTTTTGTATTATTCAATATTGGCAGAATAGGGACAGCATACGTAAATTGACTATCACCCCCTATTATCATACCAAAAGGATTAAAATTTCTATTGAAAAGGATTGAACCTGAATCACCTTTTTCGCTGATCGAACTCCAAAAACCACCATAATTATTCCCAACGACAATTAAATCAGTGAATGTTTTCACTTTCATATCATCATATCTTAAAGAAATATTAAGACTGGAACACAATTTATGAATTCTACCATTTACAGGTTGATTTTTCAATGAACTGTAGAATATTACTTCATCATTATATGTCAAATTATTAATTGAAACAGCTTCGCTCAATTTATTTCCATCAGAAAATTCATTATCCCATTGATTACTATTTTCATTATCAAGTCTGATAATTGCTGTATCATTTTTGGCATCAAGTTTTGCATAAATAAGTTTACCAGTTTCTATTTCATTACCACCTTCAAGGATTTGAATCAGGATTTCAGAATTATTTTCTTTTAATAATCCACCTAAGTCTTGACTGCTTCCTCCTAATGCAACATGTGAACATGTTAAAATATACCTTTCATTATCAGTTTGCAATGAATGCAATATGCAACCGAGAGAACCAGTTGATCCAAAATGGTCAGGATTTTGTAACCTAAATTCTATTGAGCTATGAGCGATTCCTTTTTCATTTAGTATAGTCTCTAATGGCACTTGTTTTCCATTACCAAGTTCCGCTGAAACAGATTTTGGAAAATCGGCAGGTGGTGGTTTTCTTAGATTTACTATTATGCCGATCTGATTCGTTGCAGTATTTCCGATTTCAAGAGGTTCTATTATAATATCTTTATATTTGCGTAATAATTCTGATTTGTGTAATAAAAGAGCATTATTCGCAATTTCAGTAGTAATTGAATCATTTTGAGGTATTTCAATTTTTGCTGCTTCTGTTTTCGGAATAACAAATTTGTTATCAAAATATGACTGTGTCGCTTTTGCTCCAAAAACAAAAGCTATAACTCCCATCCACCATTGGTCAAGCCCAATGCAAGCAAGAGATTCTTTGTCCCATCCAATTTTAATCAGTAAAAGGCAAATAACATTTGTTACCATAAAAACTACAATCCGCATGGTGCTTAACCCTTCATTACCTTCTAATAATGTGGGAAATGCAAAAGCAACTCCAAGCATCGTAATAAAGAAGGAAATTGCTATAACTGATGCATCGTTTTTAAAAAGACCAGCAATTATAATTGCAAGCACCCCGCTAATAATAAGAATAAACCCAAATATCTGTATGTATGAGACTTTGTTCTCCACAGAGCTGATAAGTTTTTTTAAAGACCAGGAATTGATTTGTTTTTTCATAGCTATCGATTTAAAGATTTGTATTTATCAGACGATTGTTACTCCATTCGCTATTACCTTCTGTATCAAATCCCAATTATTCTGTTCGATTTGTTTTTTAAAGCACTGCGTCCGGTAAACTGTAGCATGCAACAAAGGATTACTGTGTGTGCCAAGCCAATTCTCTCTTACATTTACATAGTTATTAATCCATTCTTTTTCATCACCACCACTTACCGGAAGGACGGTTGAAAATCGCTTCCTTAAAAAAGGAAGAACGCTTCCGGAGTGGATTGTGCTGTCATAGATAACAAGCAGACTTAAAGGTAAAACGAAACCATTGACCGTAAACCAGTTGTGCGCAGGTTGGTAATATTTTATTTCGAATAGATTATCCTGGCAGGTTTTCATGATCGGATCATTTTTGCCTGCATCTTTAAGTGAATTACAGAAAACGTCATCTGTTGCAAGGCTTGGTTTATTCCCAATCCGATTTAAGTATGGCAATAATTGATCAGCATAAATGCCTTTACTATTAATATAATCCTGAACCAATGCTTTCAGATGTCCAAATTCAGTAGTTTGAGATCGTCCATAAGTAACCTGAACAATTAAGGATTTTGTCTCGGGGTCAGAATAATCACGATATTTTACTAATTCTCCATAATCACCTGTTGCAGAACCCGTTTCAAAAGCATTTACAACCTGTTCAATTTTTTTCTTGACAACAGTTGTTATCGAGGTTTTCTCCATCAGTGAATTATCATGCGCTGCAATTTCTTCCTCTTTTTTATCTGGCAAATCGTTTACAACACTTAATCCACCACCCCAATAATAGTGTCCTGACGCATCTTTGTACCACTCCGAGCTTTCAACCTCTGTCCCGTTAACTGTGTCCTTTAAGGTTTCACCTTCAAATTTTTCAGCTTCCAATTCAACATCAGGGTTTAGTATTCCTGTTCTGGGATTATTTTTATTCGGGGAATTTCGAATATTCAGTTGTGTAATGGTTTTTACTTTCATATTTATCCGACGGATTTAGTGGTTTTGTTTTCGGTAGTTTTTAATGTTGCATAAGTTCCGGAGCTTAAGCCCAATAACACTAATGTATTTGGTTCTAAGTCAGGAATAGTTCCATCATTCCAAACTTTTAGAAAAAACCAAACGGCAAAAATGATATTAAATAAAACTGTTTGTAAACGAGGCACGCTTGTGCCATCTTTATCGGATAATATGTCAAGAAAAAAACCATTTCCCTCTGAATTTTGATGGCGGGAAAGAGGATTATTTGATTGATCAGAAACATCTGTTACAGTGGCAGCAATGGAAGTTGCGGAACTAATGCCCATTACAATTAGAATTCCATCAGAAAAGGTAGGAACTGAAAAATTGGGGTTATTTTTAGCAAAAACAAGCGCAACGAAAGCGCATAACACAAAACCCATCCACCAGGCTAGTTGTACCCGGGAGAGACTATAAGGTTTATCATTGGCTGTACTCGTATCACGAAGTAAAAGGTATTTTCTGTCTAAAAAGACAATAATTCCTGAATAAACTAGAAGCCATAAGATCATTAATAGGTGTGAATTCATTTTGATAATTTTTTGTGCCTACTCTTTACCTGGGATTTTCGGCACACTCCCTTATAATATTAAAAATCAAGTGTAAATATTTTGAAAATTAAGTTGCGGATTTTCAGCTTCATCTTTACTGTCACTTTTTGCATATTAGATCGTTCTAATTATATTCATTTTGCGATATTGGGCAACAGAAATAATTTTAAAAAGATAACTGCCAAATACAAACGAATTGTAATTATTTTTGGTTAAAATATCTGTGTTATTAAGAAAGAAAATAAACGTCGAAAGTATTTAATCCGCAGATTATTAATCACAAATGATTGAGCGTCTTTGGTAATGGAAACTCAATTGAAATGAAGATAATAAATTCAGAAAAAATAGACAGTGGTTATACAATCGGATCAAATTAAGCGGTGCCTAAATTTGTCGGGTTAGAAAAGGCAATTGCTGGAATTATAATTCTTCTTCAACTGGTAGAACTATCAGTTGAAAAAAGGTAAAAAACCCGTTGAGAAGACGTGAATTTGTTGATGTTGGACTTTACTTGTCCGGAAAAATAAATAATAGAAATCATTTCTTAAATCTTAAAATGTTATGCCTACTCTATACAGTTTTGGGCATCGCTGATGAAATGTGAATATTATTCTTAAAACGATTTGTTTTTATTAAGACTGAATACGAATAGCGAATTTATTGGTTTCACTTTTTTAATGAATTTTTTTAATAAATTTTTAGTCCGGCGGTTTTTATTTTGAAATTACGGAATAGAAAATACGTAAAAGGTAGATTATAAAAGCATTCATCGAAATCCTCTAATTATAGGAATTGATAAGTTGTACGGATTTTTCCTCAAAATATATTGATAATATAATAGCTGACTCCTTTATAGCGGCAAGGAAAATGCAGGTGTGATATATTGTCTGCTAATGTTAAAAAAGAAAACCGCCTCTATTATAGAAGCGGTTTTCGTTATTCACATTTAGAAATTTATTTTATACCGAAAAGTCGAGCCAGAAACTATTCTCCTCATAATCTGCCACTACTTGAGTATTATTCGCAAACTGGAACGTGTTTAAAAGTGTTGATATCTCCTGTTTTAAAACGATTAATGTATTGTCGATTAAATCTTTGCGGAATCCGCTCTCTTCGAGGTATAAGACAAGATCCATGGAAACAATCCGGCTAATGACCTGACCGAATTCAACAAGTTTACGCTGTACAAGCGGTGCTTCAACGTCGAAATTGACTAACTCTTTAATGCGATCAGCAGCACGAGTGGTATAACCTTTTAGAAACTGGTACATGCTTTTTTCTTTTGCCGTTTTCATGAGTTTAAGCACCGAATCGGCAATCTGGTGGTAAAGTATGTCGTTTGATCCCTCAAATATCTGGAAAGGGCGGCTATCTACTACCGAACGACCAGCAATATGATTGAGCTTATACCCTTTTGCTCCCACAAGTTGAAGCAGCGATTGTGCCGATTCCTGCATCATATCAGAGGTTACACTTTTAGTGATATTCGCTTCGAGTCCAAGTGTTGACAAATCGTTTTCGATGCCAGCAATTTCACCTGACTTGAGACAAAATGCGGAGCAAATTGTAAAATTAGCCTGTAGTTTTGTAAGGCGGTGCTGCACCTGGTCGTAATCGAAGAGATGTTTGTTGCCTACTACCCGTGATTTTGTATGAGCGATTGCTTCATCCAATATACGTTTGATAAAACCGAGTCCCATTCCCGGAAATTGGAACCGGCTGCGGTGTAACAAATCAAGAAGCATTTGAATACCATTTGTTCGTGGAATTAGCCTTTGTTCTTCAGGAATATATACGTCAATATGATTTCTGCCATAAGGGATTTGATAAAGCCCGAGGTTTTCGAAATACTCTTCTACAACGATTTGCTGATTTGGAGCACTTACATCGCAGATGAACATATCGATATCCCGCATTAGGCTTCCCGATTCAGTTTTTTTGCGTGCTGTTAACAACCAAAAGTCAGCCATTCCTGTCAATCCTGCCCAATGTTTCTTGCCGCGAATATGAAAAGCACCATTTTTCTCGGTGAATGAAGTATGCATGCTTAGCGCATCACTACCGAAGTCGGGTTCTGTGATCATTAACCCACCCATACAGCGATGATTCAGGAATTGGTTGAAAACATTAGGCTTTGCCGATTCCTGTCCGTATTTCGAAACGGGCTGAATAAATAGTGCATTGTTGATTCCCAAGGTTAACGACAAGGCAAGCGATTCGTAGGATGCGGCAGATACAAAAGCGATGTTGTCTCTTACACTGCCACCAAATCCTCCGTATTCACGTGGAATGCAAAGAGCAAGTGGATTTTCTGACATCAATTCCTTTAAAACGGCAGGTGGTAAACCGCGTGTGCTGCAAAACTGGTCGATTTTATCCTCCTCATGAAAAGCGCGTTTCATGCTTGCTTTAAAATCCTCCAACAAATGCCGGATTGATTTTTCTTCGGTCTGCGATTCCGTGTTTTGATTAGTCTCTGAATGTTGTTGTAGCGGCATTTGTAATTTTGTTTTTGTTGAATAATATTACTGCTGTTACCATTCAGCAGATAAAGGTAAAACAAACCGAAACACCTTTTGTTTACGGATACAGACTATGTAGTATGGAAAGGAGTTACAAGGATGAAACGAGCATGGTATGACAAACACAAAATTGGATGTTTATCCGTCAGCTGACGGATTCATGCGAGTTCCACACCGGTGGTGCTTTCAAAATAACAATACTGCCAATACGAATTGAATATTAATGATTTACAAAAATTTAAACGTGTGAAAAGATGATGATAGACAAGGGGGATTTGGGTAGAAGAAAAAAATGGGAATTGCCACATTTTTTGTAATATGGTTATCCCCATTAATAACATCCTTCATCTCGAAAAAGAGAGTTGATTTTCCTATATTTTGCGTCCTTCAGTTTTTGGAGATTTTATTTAAATTTCATGGTAATATCTGACAAAACTTAAAGAAGTGAATACCGAACATCCTATTTGTTCGAATGCATGGCTACCTTATTACCTTCTGAATCAATAAAAAAGGCCATGTAGCCTATCTCATCATTGATCAAAGTTTTAGGCATAACTATTTTACCTCCCGCCTCTTCAACTCTGCCGAGTGGTATGGCCAAATCCGGATTACCATTCAGATAAATTACAGCACCTTCAGTGCTTGGTTTGTACATTTCATGCTGTACTAATCCTCCACCTACATTGGTAGACATGTTTTCAGTCGGGAAAAAAGCCATGAGCATTCCATTCATATCCATCTGATACATTTCAATCTCGAATACAGTTTCGTAGAACTTTTTTGCCCTCGCGATATCATTTACAGCAATTTCAAACCAGTTTAATGCATTTTCCGTCGATTTCATATCATTAAATTTTAAAGATTTAAACAAAAACTAAGTGAACAATGAGCTTTTTACGTAAACGCGAAAAAAATAGTTACATGACATTTCCTGTATTTTGTAATAATTCTTTTTTCTTTTATTTTTCTTACCAGGTTTTGGTAATATAGAGCACTGAAAAGCATCAAAATAGGTCGATATTGTTGATATATTCAACACATGTATAGAATATATACAATACATTTAAAACATTGAATATTAAGTATTAGCTGATCGACAATGATAATAGTGTTGAAATATTCATCACTTGCTCTGTATATTACCTAAACACAAATAGTTCTAAAGACCCGTAAATGAGGATTATATGTCTTGTTTTATTCTTTGGCATTATAATTGAATATCATCAATTGTCATTATAAAAATGGAATATCATGAAAACCAGGATCTGTTTATTAATTGGATTTTTACTGCTAAGTTTCAGTATTGCAAACAGTAAAGAAGTTGTCTCCAGTAATACCCTGACTCAGCAGGGTTCGATAAATGTATTTACCTCGCCGGATTTATACAATCTCACGATGAGGTGGGCCAGCGAATATGGTAGTTTAAATCCAAAGTTGAAAATCAACGTGATTAAATCAACGGATAATGATGTGGCAGGACTATTAAATAAAGGAAACAATATTGGCTTTATTGCCGATGAATCGTATTATGCTCTTGGCAATCAGTCGACTTGGAACATGGTTGTTGGTCGCGATGTAATCGTACCGATAATGAATGCCGCTAATCCGTTTGCAGATGAAATATACAGGAAAGGAATAACTCCCGAAAAGTTGGCCAAAACTTTAGAAAATCCGCAAATGCAAAACTGGGGAAACTTGCTGGGAAATATTCAAAATAATCCAGCAACTCCTTTACATTTTTATGTCCTGAACGATCCCTCCACACAAATGGGCGTCGTGAATTTTCTGAATATATATAGTCCCAATAATGGAATTAAAATAGCCAGCGGACAGGAAATGATTTCAGCAATACAAAAAGATCCGAATGCTTTAGGCTTTTGCAAGCTTGTTCTGTTAAAAGATAAAAATCAAAATCTGGCTGATAATGTTAAGTTGGTGCCAATCGATAAAAACAAGAACGGGAAAATTGATTATATGGAAAATATATACGATAACCTGCAATCCTTTTCACGTGGTGTCTGGATTGGAAAATATCCGAAAGCATTATCTGGCAACATTTATTCTGTTTCTTCCCATAAACCAAAAAGTGCAACAGAACTTGCATTCCTGAATTGGGTACTCACTGACGGACAAAAATATTTATATGCAAATGGATATAGCGATCTTGTATCCAATGAAATTAAATCGGAGTTGGATAGGCTAAATGAACCGGTTGTTTATGCAACTGCCCCGGTAAATGAAGCCAATGCCTTACTGAAGATGTTACTCTTTGTCTTATTTGTAATAGTTGTTATTGGTTTTATCTTTGATATGATCGTTCGTTATACCCAAAATAAAGGGGTAACTGCAACTGCCACAAAACCTGGTTTAAGTGCTGTTTTTGACGAAAATACTTTATCAATTCCTAAAGGTGTCTATTTTGATAAAACGCATACATGGGCCTTTATGAAAAAAGATGGAACAGTTAAAATAGGTATTGACGATTTTCTGCTTCATGTTACAGGACCTGTAACCCGCATTGAGATGAAAAAGGCCGGCGAAAAGATTAAAAAAGGCGACCAACTATTATCCATCATCCAGAAAGGAAAACAGTTGAATATCTATGCACCTATATCAGGAACGATCAAAACTCAAAATGAAACCCTGGCTACCAATTCCTCCCTTCTCAATTCTGCTCCTTATGAAGAAGGATGGATATATACCATTGAACCTACAAATTGGTTGCTCGAAATCCAATTTTTAACCATGGCAGATAAATACAAAACGTGGTTAACAGACGAATTCTCGAGACTAAAAGATTTTTTCTCTGCCGTATTACTAACCAAAAATTCTGAATACGCTTTTGTTACATTGCAGGATGGTGGAGCGCTGAAAGATAATGTTCTTGCCGATTTCGGTCCTGAAATATGGGAAGATTTTCAAATAAAATTTATTGATAATAACCAAATAGTTAATTTTTTTAAGTTTTTAACCTAGCAAATTATGAAATTATGGGCATTGAACGAAGAAGCTTTTTAAAGCTGTTGGGTGTCACCGGATTAGCCCTTGCAATGGGTGAGAATGCAATTGCAAATCCTAAAGTCGACCCCAACAATGTAGAATTCAACGGAATATTATATGATGGTACTCGTTGTAAAGGTTGCCGCAGTTGCGAATTTGATTGTGCCGAAGCGCACAATTTACCGGAACCTAAACCTTCAAAGGAGATTGCTGCAGTGCGTAAGACAGATGAAACTTGCAACACAGTTATCAATACTTATGAAACTGAAAAAGGCAAAGTGTTCATTAAAAGGCAGTGCATGCATTGTAACGAGCCTGCATGTGCGGCCGCATGTCTGACAAAGGCGCTGTGCAAGACAAAAACGGGGCCTGTTACCTGGGATGGTGACAAATGTATGGGATGTCGTTACTGCATGGTTTCGTGTCCTTTTGATAGTCCTAAATTCGAATATCACAGCGCAAATCCTAAAATTCAAAAATGCGATCAATGCTTCGAAAGACTTAAAACGGAAGAAAGTCCTGCTTGTGTTTATAACTGTCCCAATGAAGCGTTATTATATGGAAAGCGCAGAGATCTGATAAAAGAAGCACGCCGTAGAATTTATGAAAAACCTGAATTGTATACTGATCATATTTATGGTGAACATGAAGCTGGTGGAACCGGATGGTTATATCTTTCATCCGTTTCCTTCGATCAGATTGGGCTTAATACTTCAATTCAACAATCCTCATACCCCGCCTTGACAAAAGGCTTCCTATACACAGTACCATCAGTATTTGTTTTAGTACCAACTCTTTTATTGGGAATTCATCAGGCAACAAAAAATAACCACCTTAACGAAGAGAAAAAAGATGAATAGTAAACAGCAGGTTGCATTGGATCACGATGGGAAATCCATTGTAAAGTTTATGGTAAATGCATTAAAGCCCAGAGGAAAATGGCTTACCCCTTTTAATATTATCTCTGTTCCTATTATCTTTTTAGGTCTGGCATTGATTGTTATTCGTTTTTGGAAAGGTCTTGGCGAGGTTTCAAATGTTACACAGGATGTTCCATGGGGACTATGGAAAGGTTTTAATGTGGTTACTGGTGTTGCATTTGCCGGAGGTGCTTACGTGCTTACTTTTATGGTTTATATCCTGAATATGCGCAAGTTTCATTCAATTATCAGGGTAACCGTTTTAAATGGCTTTCTTGCCTATGCTTTTTATGCTGGTGCTTTGGTACTCGACCTGGGGCGTCCCTGGCATATTTTCAACCCGATTATTGGGAATGGCTTTGGAGCAAGTTCCGTTTTGTTTCTAGTGGCATGGCATTTCCTGCTTTACATGGTCGCTCAATTAATTGAATTTTCCCCAACTATTGCAGAATGGCTTGGAGCAAGGCGTGCCCATAAAATTCTTTCAGGAATGACTCTGGCTGCTGTAATATTTGGAATAACCTTATCTATGCTTCATCAGTCAGGTTTGGGTGCGTTATTCCTAATGGCAAAGGAGAAAATACATCCGCTTTGGTACAACGAATTTATACCTATCATGTTTTTTGTATCCAGTATTTTTGCAGGACTATCGATGGTCATCTTTGAAGGATCAATCAGCGATAAAGTTTTCTTCGATCAGATAAGTGAAAAAAATAAAAAAGCACAAAACGGTATTATCCGTGCATTATCGAAAATATGTGCCGGAACCATGTTTGCCTACTTTTTCCTCCAATTACTGGTGTTTATTCATGGTCAGCACTGGGATCTGCTCAATACTGGTATGGGACATTGGTTTCTCCTCGAAATGCTGGGATTTGTCCTTTTCCCAATGATTCTGTTCTTTGTAAGTTACCGGAACAACAACATCACGATGATCAGGATAGCAGCCTTTTTGACGATGATTGGCGTCATTATGAACAGGTTAAATGTCTCTATCATCGGTTTTAAATGGGATGCAGCAGTACGATATGTCCCGTCGTGGATGGAAGTTGTCGTAGCTCTTGCAGTAATTTTCACCCAAATATGGATCTTCAGGTGGGTAATTAACAGAATGCCTGTATTACGCGACTCCCCATCCTGGGCAATTGAACATGAACAAAATTAACCTGCAATCACTGTTGAAACTGATTGCTTAATAATCAACAATATGGACGGTTTTAGCTATTCTGACATTTTCGCCACCAAAGGAATTGAATACCTGATTATTATTACTTTCCTTGTTTTATTGGTGCCATTCTGGATGATACTTGACAAGCAAGTCGAGTTAAAAAGTAAAATTCAAAAAGCATTAGGCTTTCTATCGGCCGGCATTTTGAATATTCCGCAAGGATTGTTTTATTCTAAAAATCACACTTGGATGTTTATGGAAAAATCGGGTACTGCAAAAGTTGGGCTCGATGACCTGTTGCTACATATTACAGGAGTGGTAAAATTCAACCATCTTAAAACACCAGGTGAAATGATCAGTAAAGGAGATTTACTTACTGAGATTGATCAAGATGGAAAGCTTCTTCGTATCCTTTCGCCCGTTTCAGGCAAAATAATCGCCGCAAACGTTTCGATTAGTGAAATACCAGGTATACTGAATGACGATCCCTATGGTAAAGGGTGGATTTATAAAATTAAGCCATCAAACTGGATAGCCGAAGTAAAATCCTGCTATTTTGCAGAAGATGCAACTATCTGGTCATCTGACGAACTCGAAAGATTTAAAGATTTTCTTGCTGTGTCAATGAAAAATCACTCGCCTGAACCATCAATGGTGATTCTCCAGGATGGCGGCGAATTGTGTGATCATTCTCTTTCAACATTGCCGAATGAAATTTGGAGAGATTTTGAGGCTGAATTTTTAAATCTCAATTGATCATCAATATCTTGAATTGCTTGATATAGACTAAGGAAATTCGACTTTATCGGGTTTCGGATACTAAAAAGTTTATTTTAAAACTGGTGTTATGGCACCAGTTTTTTTTGTATTTTGCGATAAATTATAACCTGTTGGTTAGTGAAGCTCTCCGCCAACATTTCTAACAATTTGACATTATGCTTTTCAAGCGAAAAAACAAAGATAATACGGGAAATGTTATTCTTAATAATTACGTTAAATTCAGGTCTTCTATTTATGGTCGTGTTGTTTTGATTATCAGCATTTTGTCTGTTTTTTTATTTGTGTCTTTTACTGTTATTTTCAGATCTGTAAACGAGCAATATCTAAATACAGTTATTCGTCAAAACGGCAATAATATCGGTTCTATTGTTGAAGGAGCGCTATATCACAGTATGCTTGAAAATGATAAAGGCTCTCTTCGGAATACGCTTGATATTATTAACACATTGCCCGGAATCGATGAAGTAAATATGTATGACAGCGAAGACAACCTTGTTTATTCATCCTTTGCATCCGATTCTAACGCTGGTCACAGTGATCCTAATTGTAAGAGTTGCCATCCAAATCTCAAAACAATGTTCCCCGGTAAAGAGAAATCTTACAAAATAATCAATGTCAACAGTGATTGTGAAATGAATCAGAACGATAACGGAAGCAGACATTTGTTAATCAAATCTCCTATTCTGAATGAAAAATCATGTTCTACAAGCTCTTGCCATGCACATCCCGAATCAGATGTTTTGCTTGGTTCACTTGTAATCAAAATTCCATTGGAGGCACAAGATGCAGCTATACAAAAATCATCAACCGAGTTTTTCCTGCTGGCTATATTGGCAACCATTATATTTGCCTCATTTTTATTGGTATTCACAAGAAAAAAAATTAAGGGACCTTTAAATGCGCTGATAAAAGTAAGCATTGCAGTTGCAAGTGGAGATAAGAGTACACGCGTTGAAATAAAACCGAATCAATTAGATGATATGAGAATGGTTTCACTGGCGTTTAATGATATGCTCGACAACCTGCACACTGCTACCACTGAACTCGAAAATTGGTCGCAACAACTTGAATATAAAGTCCAGAAAAAATCGGAGGAATTAGGAGCTGCACAGCATGAATTAATGCATGTTGAACGATTAGCCTCACTTGGAAAATTATCTTCCTCTGTTGCCCACGAAATCAATAATCCCTTATCGGGAATTCTTATTTACACAAAACTTCTTTACAAACAGGTAAGCAATCCTGAATTATACGCTTCCAAGAAAGACACAATGCTTAAACATTTGAAACTGATTGAAAATGAAACAAAGCGTTGTGGCGATATTGTAAAAGGATTGCTGGATTTCTCAAGAAAAGATCAAAATGATTTTGAGCCAAAGCATTTGAACGAAATACTGCTCGAAACCTACGATTTAATGTCACATCCCATTAAAATTGCGAACATCAGCTTTTCTACTGAACTTTCTGCCCTGTCGGATTTAATCTATTGCAGCCCAAACCAGATAAAGCAGGCGTGTGTTGCAATGCTTGTAAATGCTTCTGAAGCTGTTATTGACAATGGTGAAATTCTGATCAGGACTAAAAATCTTGATGATGATACTGTTACTTTCGAAATTTCAGATAATGGAAATGGGATTGCAGCTGAAGACATCTCGCATATTTTCGAACCTTTCTTTTCAACAAAGCAGGATGTGAGTGGTATCGGTTTAGGTTTGGCAATTGTTCACGGAATAATTCAAAACCACAAAGGAAAAATACAAGTAAGATCAGAACTCGGAAATGGTACTACCTTTTCTGTAACTTTACCTTTAATAAAGTCATAATAAAAAACCATTGCTAATCATACAATAAGGCAAACTCAGCCTTGAGGTACTTTTAATCAATTTCCCAAATATAGCAGATAGAACATTTAACTCTTCAATGAGGTATAGTGATCTCGTCACCCGATTGAAAATCAATGAAAATAGCTTATTTCTTTTGTCCGATTAACAATTGAATATCCTGCCAAGGTATGAATTATGTAATAAATACACATAATTGTATAACATTCCAATTTGAAAACTCGTGCACCTTTGCCGATGATATTTAAATTCCTAAAAGTAGGAGAATCAACAAAAAATAATTTAAACAAAAGAAAAAAACCATGAAGTTTTTAATCGTTTTAATGACTGCAATTTTGATTACAGGCGCTGCCAGTGCGCAACACGGCAATGCACCTGCAGGACATATAAGTCTTGGTATTAAAGGTGGTGTAAATTTATACAACATCCACAATGACAATAGTACAACCTATGACCCAAAAGTAGGGTTTAATTTAGGATTACTCGGTCATATTCATGTTGCTACGCATTTTGCAATTCAGCCTGAAATCGATTTTTCTACGCAGGGAGCGAAATACGACATTGTCGGCAGTACTACAAAATTGAATTTGAGTTATATTAATGTTCCTGTTCTTCTTCAGTATATGTGGGACAATGGATTCAGGTTGCAGGCCGGTCCGCAGCTAGGTTTGCTGGTAAGTGCAAAATCGAAATACAATGACAACACTGTTGACGTTAAAAATGATTTTAAACCTCTCGACTTCGGTGTAAGTTTTGGTGCAGGCTATATCCATCCATCAACTGGCATTGGTATTGATGCAAGATACAATCTTGGATTGAGTAATATAAATGAAAACGGTTCCATTAATTCAACCAATAGGGGATTTCAATTGAGCTTATTTTACATTTTTGGCCATAAACTTAAAAAGGCCTAATCTTATAATCAGATTAATAGATGGTTGCTGGAATTCAGCAACCTCTATGTTTAAATAATTATTCCATTTAAATTAGTATTTGAGGTTGTCTATTTAAAACCTAATGGTTTTTTAAGACACCTCATTTCTTGTTTTAGCAATATTGTAACTGGCTTATTAGTTTGAATTTGAAAATCGAGGGTGCCAAAACCTTAGCCCGATTAAATTGAAATTTGAACTCCAAATTTTTAAAATGGGAAATAATACTTAGCAGCAATCATATAGTCGTCAATCTTGCCTCAGTCACCATGATCATTATTATTGGCCAATTTGATTTCACATACATGGCATCTGCATTTAGCAACGCTACCCACCCCCAGTTTTGATTCGTTAAACATTACATCTGTAGGAATGACTATAATGCATCACATCTATTTAAAACAATCAAAAGAATGCCTCATAACAAATATCTGCATCATATTGATTGTTGCTTTTCCGCTAGATTGATGTATACTTTTCAACCCTTAGCGATAGTAAATATTCGAAGTATTTTATCGTATAATCATACAACTTAACTAAACCTCTCATAATGCAGATTTTTTTTATCTTTGAGCAGATAACAAATCAAGTAATATTTGCCAGGTACCGACGATACAAAAAGATCCCGATTTTATTGTTTTTGTAATCCTTTTGTACAATGAAACCGCAAATAGCTGATTCTTAGAATAAGTAACTTTACCTATGATTAAATATTAATAAGAAATTATAATGCCGAGAAAGATTTCAATACTTATTGTTGATGATGAAGAATCAGTAAGAGATTCGTTATACAACTGGTTTCTCGAAGATGGGTTTCGTGTTGAATGTGCCGAAAACGCCAAAAAAGCACTGACGATCCTTGAATCTGACCAATTTGATATTATCCTCGCCGATATTAAAATGCCCGGAATGGATGGTCTTGAAATGCTAAGAAGAATAAAATCACTCAAACCCGACGCCATTGTAATTGTTATGACCGCTTTTGCAACCGTGGATACCGCCGTCAAAGCGCTTAAAGATGGGGCTTACGACTATGTAACTAAACCATTCGATCCTGATGATTTAACCCATTTGATCAGAAATGCAACCAAACAAATCTCTTTAACGGATGAAAACGAAACGTTAAAGAAAAAAGTGGTTTCATTGGAAAATGTTGAAGATCTTATTGGGGAAAGTGTAGCCATGAAAGATATGCTTCAGGAAGTTGAAAGTGTGGCTCAAACCAATTCTTCGGTAATCATTACGGGCGAAAGTGGTACAGGTAAAGAGTTGGTGGCGCGTGCAATACATGCCAATTCTCCGCGTAAGTTCTTTCCTTTTGTAAGTGTTCATTGCGGCGCATTGACCGAAAGCCTTCTTGAGAGTGAATTGTTCGGACACGAAAAGGGAGCTTTTACAGGTGCTATGTATAATCGCAAAGGACGATTTGAAATGGCCGACAGCGGATCAATTTTCCTCGATGAAATTGCAACTATTTCAACCAAAATGCAGATAGAACTGTTACGGGTTTTAGAATCGAAGACATTCATGCGTGTTGGTGGTAATAAGGAAATTAGCTCTGATTTTAGGGTTATCTGCGCTACAAATAAGGATTTGAAAAGCATGGTCGAGAAAGGAACTTTCAGAGAAGATCTCTTTTACCGGTTGAACGTTGTAAACATTAATATTCCACCATTGCGTGATCGTAAGGAAGATATCCCTTTACTTGTTGATTATTTTATCAAAAAGTATTGCATTTCAATGAATAAGCCACCGGTATCGATAGATCCTTCTGCATTGAAACGATTGCAGGATTTTAGCTTTCCCGGAAACGTGCGCGAACTTGAAAACATGATCGAACGAGCAATTGTTGTTGGGGATGGTAAGAAAATTGGTTTAAAAGACCTTCCACTCGAAAAAACCATTGTAAATAATACTACCGAGAGCCTCGATGATTTCGAAAAAACATTTATCCTCCAAATTCTAAATAAATACAGTTGGAATATATCGCGAACGGCGAAAGCTTTAAAAGTTGACAGGGTTACACTTTACCATAAAATCAAGAAATACGATTTAAAACCTGCAGATCAATAAGTATGTACAATGAATCTGCCAAACATTACTTTTATTTCATTTGGGTATTTTGAGAAGGACCTTCTTGAGCATACCGCTTTAGCAGTGAAAAACGAATTCCACTGTTCGGTGAATATTAAGGATGGTCATGTTGATCTGAGCGAATTTTATGATCAGGGCAGGAGACAATACAATGGCAATAGCTTACTAAAGTTGGTTGACTCAATATCCTTTCCTGATTCTGTAAAGACACTTGGATTGTTTAATGTCGATCTTTTTATACCAATTCTTACATTTATTTTTGGTCAGGCTTTTTTAGGCGGCAGAAGTGGTATTGCCTCACTTTATCGATTTAATAACGAACGATATGGAATGACTGGCGATAACCAATTTCTGTTAGATCGTTTCAAAAAAGAAGTTATACACGAGCTTGGTCATACATTTGGATTGATCCACTGTCATAACCCGACCTGTGTAATGAGGTCAAGCACCTATGTTGAAGACATTGATCAAAAGAATCAGCATTTGTGTCCCAATTGCAGAGGTCTGATCAGCTTGTAATATTTCTACATTAAAACCATGTCTGTCACATACTATATTAAGCATAATGATGCATGATTCTTTCATGATTATCTCCATACCTTCCTCGTACCTTCGCTATACCTGGTTCGTATCAAGCTTTATTCGAAATGGCAACATAATATAGTGTCGCTAATTGGAATGATTAGTTTACGATTCTAATTTTACAAATACTAAATTCTTGAATTTATATCCTTATTTCCCAATTAGAATCCCGGGTTAAATGTTTAAACCAAATAGCACTAATTTTCCCAATATGTGTTATTTCTTACTATTTTTACCGCATCAGGTAATAGACTAAACCATGTCGAAATAAATAATTTTCTAACTATCTGCTACCTGATTAATTATTTAATGCATTGTTAACCAACATTAATTCAAGCAGATGAATAATACAATCCTTACCAGTCATGATCGGAGCAGGATGCTCTCCATCGATTTTTTCAGGGGATTTACGATGTTTATGCTTATAGGTGAGTTTTCAGGCCTCTTCGATACGATGGTTGATCCCGCTTTGGATGGAACAATTATTTCTGCACTTGGCCGGCAATTGCATCATGTCGATTGGATAGGACTCCATTTTTGGGACTTGATCCAGCCTTTTTTCATGTTTATTGTTGGAGTAGCCATGCCCTTTTCAATGACCCGTAGGTGGAATAGGGGCGACAGTTGGAATAAAACCTTTCATCATGCATTGATCCGCTCTTCGATGCTGCTATTTCTGGGTTGGGCACTCTATTGTATTGAACCCGGCAAGATCACATTCCGTTTCACAAATGTTCTTGCACAACTATCAGTAACCTATCTGATTGCCTTTTTAATAATGCAAAAAGCAGTTAAATGGCAGTTATTAGTTTCGTTTCTGATGATCCTTGCTTCTGATTTACTTTACAGGTTTTGGAGTATTAATGGTTTCAACCAGCCATTTACACCCGATCAGAATTTCGGTTCCTGGTTTGATCTCGCACTAACAGGTAGTTTAGGCGGAGGACATTGGGTGGCGTTTAATGCTATTCCTACGACAGCTCACACAATTTGGGGTGTAATAGCAGGAATAATTCTGATGAACGACTGGAAGCCTCGCAAGAAAATTCAGACAATGGCGATTACAGGGATCGTCGGTTTAATTGTTGGATATGGCATGAGTTTCTATATCCCTATTATAAAACACATCTGCACAAGTTCCTTTATGATTGTTAGTGGGGGATGGTGCTTCATCGCTATGTCTATCTCGTATTGGATAATTGATGTTCTGAATTTCAAGAAATTTCCGGTGTTTTTTGCGATTGTAGGGATGAATCCGTTGTTTATTTACCTGTTTGCCCATACAGGTGGTAATGAGTGGCTCCTGTCAATAGCCAAACCTTTTATCACTGCCCTATTCGGAGCCTTCAACAAATTGACTATTAATATGACATTGACCCTTACAGTTTGGGCAATGATGTGGGGCATGTGTTATTTCCTTTATAAACGCAAAATATTTATCAAACTGTAATATCATAACCAAATCAATCAGATAAAGATGGTTGTCGTATTTTAATCCAATAACCGCATTGTGATTATGCAATATTCAATACTTTTGCGATCTGTAATATTAAGTGGCTGGCCGAAGGTTTTATATGTAACTTCGCAACAACGTCATATCATCTAAAAGAAAATGAATTCTTGTGAGGCATAAAATTCAAAAGATTGGCTTAAACCTATTAAAATTAGCTATTTCGATTGCTGCAATTTGGTATGTATTTTCTCAGATTTCCTTCAAAGAGGTTTTAGGAGTTTTTTCAACTGCAAATTATTTTTACCTTTTTATTTCATTTACTTTTTTAGTTATATCGTTTGTTTTGTCAGCTTTCCGGCAGAACCTCTCTTTCTTAATTACTGGTGCAGATCTCTCTCAACAACTAAATATTAAGCTTTTCTGGTTAGGAATGTTTTATAATTTGTTTTTGCCAGGTGGCATCGGCGGCGATGGGATTAAAGTTTATTTGGTGAATAAATACCGTAAAAACGGAATTAAAAAGAACATTGGCACAATGCTTGTAAACCGGATCTCCGGCCTTGTTGCTGTTGGAATGATTACTGTCGTATTATACTATCTTTCAGGGCTTCATATCCCCTATGGTAAAGCAGCTTGGATTGGATTACCAGGAGTTTATGTGCTTTATTACTTTGTTCTTAAATACTTTTTTAAAAGTTTCTTAGTAATTCATGCCTCTTTATTCTGGTGGTCGCTTGCTTTGCAAATAATGCAATTTTTTTCTGCCCTTTTTATTTTGCTCGCTTTTCATCAAACCACTGATCTGTTCGATTACCTCTTCCTCTTTTTTGTGGCGACAATCGCAACTGCATTGCCAATTACAATAGGTGGAATTGGGGCACGCGAAATGGTTTTTCTGATTGGAGCTAAAACGCTTGGACTTAATAATGAATTGTGTATTGCATTGAGCTTTATGTTTTTCCTGATGTCGGCCCTGTTCTCTTTAGGTGGTATATATTGGGTTTACTTCCCCCCATTCCGACGCGAACAGGCACCAGTTAAAGTATCCAAAAATCTTATTAAGTAATTGGAAAAGTATGATGTCGAATTTTATCTTGTATATAATTTCACAACACCAACGTCATAGTTTAAGTAAGGTTAAAATAAGGTTTAAGTAATGTTTCTGTAATATTTGTTACAGAAACATAACACGAAGATTACAGAAAGATTACAGAAAGGCCGGAGTTGGTAGTGTGAAAATAGATTTATGATAATGCGGAATGATGTTGAAAAAAGGCTTTTTAGAGGTTGAAAATAAAAAATAGAAATACGATATTTTATCTTTTCTATTACTTAAATATTCAGATTAATTTAAGACTCCTGTGGTAATATATATATTTATAATAGTTTACATTGTTTTTATGATTTTGATCGGAATTTTCTCAGCAAGGAAAATCCGGTCTGAAGGAGATTATTACGTAGCAGGAAAACGTGGAAGTTTATGGCAAATCACTGGATCTTTGTTGGCAACAATTCTCGGGAGTTCTGCAATTCTGGGAACAGCTGATTTGGCATTGACTCAGGGATGGGCTGCTTCGTGGTTATTATTGAGCGCATCAGCTGGGCTTTTTCTATTGGTTCCTTTTTCAATGGTGGTAAGACGTCAGGGTAAATATACGCTTCCGCAGATGATTGGTGATTTTTATGGCATTGAAGCTAAGATGATCTCCTCTTTTATCATCTCTTTTGCCTGGATTGGTATAATAGCAGCCCAGATTATTGGAGCAGCCAAAATATTGACTGGGTTTACCGGATTGGATTATTCGATTGGAGTGTGGGGTTCGGGTGCTGTTTTTATTTTCTATACGGTTATTGGTGGACAAATATCTGTCTTAAAAACTGATCTTTATCAAACGGTGATCATTCTAATGGGAATTTTGGTGACCGCTCTTTATATTCTATTTTCGGAACCAGTTTCTCCAATGGTAATGACACCTCTGAAGTTTCCATTTAATGAAGGATTTCACGCATTCGATCTGGTTGTCCTTTTATTGACCTATTCAACAACTTTTGTAGTTGGTCCTGATATTTATTCTCGTATTTTCTGTGCCGAAAATGAGCATATTGCAAGAAAAAGTGTATTGATAAGCGCAATTGTATTAATACCCTTCTCATTATGCATTACTTTTCTTGGTGTATTTGCAGCCTATAAATTTCCCGCCCTTCATCTGCAGAAAGGTTCTGCACTGATACCCGTAATGGTTAGTACCTTACCTAACTGGGCAGTCGGATTACTGATAGCGGTTCTTCTTTCAGCTGTGATGTCGTCTGGCTCAACCGCTTTGCTCACATCTGCAACAATCATCAGCGATCCTGTTTCGAAAGGACTTGAACGGCAGAATTCGATGAGAAATACTAAAATCATTATGCTGATCATTGGGACATTAAGCATTATCCTCTCATTAAATGTTCAATCCATTATTCAATCACTACTAATTGCATTAACCATCTTTTCCGGAGCGTTTATCATTCCAACTGCAGCTGGGCTCATGGGTTTCAGGGCAAGCAAAATAAGAAGTAGTACTGCTATGATAACGGGAGGTGTAATTGCATTAACGGGTAAAATCATTGCCCTTAATGGTCATAATATACCTGGCAACCTATTAATAATTACTGGTTTTGTATTGAATGCATTGATTCTTTTTTCGGGATACCAATCTAATCAAACAACCACTAAATGAAAGATTAATCTTACATACAAATAAGATTTTGTACTTTTGTCTCCGGAAAACATAAATCAACCATTAATGAATTTTCTCCGATTAATATTCACCATAGGGATCATCTCAATCCTGTTTTCATGTAAAGAACCACTTCCACGCCCAGTTATAAGAATCATTCCCTTACCAACCGAAGTCACTGATCAGGAAGGCTTATTTATACTCACTTCTTCCACTAAAATCGGGATCAGTAACGACAATGAAAAATTGCGGCAAATCGCAGCTGTTCTGATAAATCATACCGATAAGTATTATGGAATAGGCAATTCTGTCAATGCTTCCGAAACAGGCGATAAAGGGTCAGTTTTTCTGAAACTTGATGAAAGTCTTAAGCTTGGTAAGGAAGATTATCATCTTTCAGTATCTCCTGACGGCGTAGTGATTGAAGCTGCTGCTCTGAACGGCCTTTTTTATGGTGTGCAGACCTTGATTCAGTTGATGCCTTCTACACCGAAACAAGTTGTGGAAATTATCATTCCCGGAGTAGAAATTAAAGATTCACCACGTTTTTCGTGGCGGGGACTCCAATTGGATGTAAGCCGTCACTTTATGCCTAAGGATTTTATCCTTAAGTATCTTGATTATATGGCAATGCATAAATTCAATATTTTTAACTGGCATTTGGCTGATGATCAGGGGTGGCGCATTGAGATTAAAAAATACCCACGACTTACTGATATCGGATCAATAAGAAAAACCACATTACTCGGGCATATCAATAATCCTACAGGTACTGATACAATTCCTCGCGGCGGATTCTATTCCCAAAATGACATACGGGAAATAGTTGCTTACGCTGCAGATCGTTACATTACAATTGTTCCCGGTATAGAAATGCCTGGGCATGCATTGGCGGCGTTGGCAGCCTATCCTGAATTGGGATGCACGGGTGTTCCTTACGAGGTTGCCACGAGATGGGGAAACTTCAACGATGTGTATTGCCCAGGTAAGGAGGGGACTTATACCTTTATGAAGGATGTGATCGACGAAATGACACTTTTGTTTCCGGGAAAGTATCTCTATATCGGCGGAGCTGATTGCTCCGAGGTACGATGGGAAAAATGCCAGCAGTGCCAGCTAAAGATGAAAACCGACAGTATGGGTTCGATACATGATCTGCACAACTATTTTGTTCGTCGTATCGGCAGAACGCTTGATTCGCTCGGAAGAGAAATGGTCGGATGGGACGATATCTTGAAAGACACCTTACTTAAAAAAGAGGTTGTTATGTCGTGGCATGGTCAGACTGGTGGTGTTGAAGCGGTAAAACGGAAAATTCAAACTGTAATGGCACCGGCAAAATTGTGTAATTTTGATCAATATCAGGCCAATCCTAAAGGGGAGCCATTAGCAGTAGGTGGATTATTGACACTTGAGCAGGTTTATAATTTTGAACCTGTTCCGAATGATCTTTCAAGGCAGGAAGCCAGATATATTATCGGATCGCAGGCAAACATATGGACGCAATATATGAAAACTCCTGAATTTGTTGAATATATGACTTTCCCAAGGGCGGCGGCTCTATCCGAGGTATTATGGTCGACAAAGGATAGCAGAAACTATCAATGGTTCAAAAAACGAATGCTTGAACAGATTAAGCGTTACGATGCCGAAGGAATCAGGTATTGTAAAACTGAATTCAAGGCAGCAACAAATTGAAATACTGAATTTTAATTTTATATTCCAGCATTTCTGCTGCAGATTTTTCGGTATTGCGGGAAATAATGCTATAATTGTTTCTGTTGGTCAAAAGCGAAGCTTCAAAGAAATGTTTATGACTTAGGTGGCGGTATTAATCTGACTTTTTTTGAGTAAACTCTTTAAGTTTTACTTCAAAATTCAATTATCGCTGTCATTTCTTATCTCACTTTGTACCTTACCAACTATTGGCATATACCAATTATTCAGATCAGTCAGGAATTTTATAAATTGGATTTGATGCATGATTAGCCGCTTTTTATCTGCCAGTCAAATTAACTCTTCCCATAAAAACAAATTTTATCCGCTATTGATTTTATTCTTCAATTACCCGTTCTACCCTAATGTGCTGCTTATTTTTGTACTTTGGAAAATAGTAGTCAATTACTAATCTGAAATTATGTAATAATAGGCAATAAACCGTGATATGGACATGATGTAGGGAAGATATAGGGAAGGTATGGAGCAAATACAGCTAAGTTAGTACATCATTATACTTAATAGAGGATGTGACATCTATTTCGCATTACTAAGTTTACATGCTTAATTTATCATGTAAAATTTATTGGTGATCAATTATTCTATTGTTTCCTGAAGAAATCAAGGGTTATAGGTATTGGTAAAAATGGTTCTACTACTTTTAGTGTGGGTTATTCGATTAAAGAAAACATATCTATTCTTCAGATAGATTTTTTTTATCGCACTGAATGGGGTGATATTTTAATAACAGTGAGTGGAAAACAACTGATGAATCAACATACCTATTTTCATTCCCAAAGTTTTGCTGATCAATGATGTAGTAAGTTCAACCACTGCGTGGCTGTTGTTTTGTTTTCTCTTACTTCCGTGGGTTAAACACCCACGGTTAATGAGATTTGGCCACTTCGGGGCATAAAGATAAAAATACCCATATGATTTGTCATAGCGCCGTAAAAATATTATACCATAAAAAAACCGACTTAAAAGCCGGTTTTCTTATGGTATATTTTAATCAGTTAATTACTTAGCCGATATAACGAGAACCTTTGAAAGACTCCAGAAAGCTTTTGCATCAACAATCACTAGTTTATCAACTGTCTTATCACCTTCGAGACGGTAAGAACCATTGGGATGAGAAGTGATAATGTTGATTTTCTTTTTCATGATTGGGATTTCATTTACTTTAGTAATGTCAACTTTAGTGAAATCACTCATGTTCAAGTCTGCAAGAATATTTTTAGTGCGACCGATTCCGATAAAGCCACCTTCACCTGTGATGATTTTCTTATCTTTCAATTCGCGGTTTGTTCCAATCACATAATAAGCAGTATTCAATGCTTCTGTTTTTGCATCGATGTCAGCCTGTTTTTTTGCATTGTCAGCACTCAAATTACTAACATTGGTATTCAAATCGGTAACTTTTACATTAAGATCTTTAACCTCGATGTTTAATTTGCCTAATTGGTCAGTCATCTGTGCAATCTGTACATCTTTCTCTGCGATAGAGGCGTTTAGATTGTCAATCATTTTCTGAAGTTCAGCAGAATGTTTGCTTGATTTGCTAAGTTTAGCTGAAAGTTCAGCAACCATTTTGCGATTCTTTTGTTGCAGATCGTAGATATATTTAATATCACTTTTGATCTGTTCTTTGCGAGAACCCTTAACTTCACCAGCCTTGGCGCTCTTGTCAATCACTTGCTCAACTTTCTTGATTGAATCTAAATTAGCTTCAATGTCGTTAAAAGTAGCAACAAACTCAGAAATATTAGAGTCTTTGTCACCTCCGACAGCTCTTAGGCTATCGTTTTGCGCCTGTAGGCGATCAATCTTTTTTTGATTGCATCCGGAAGCCAAAAGAAGAACCGGAATGAGTAAAACGTAAAAGTACTTTTTCATTTTTTGTTGATGTTAAATTAAAAATAAGGATAAAATTAATATAAAAAGTAAAATATAGAAAATAATTAGCATTTATTAACTAAACGTACCTGATAACTTCATTCTAATAGAAATGTAAGTAATTCAAATACAATTCAATTTTATTAAAAAACATATTTAATCACAAACAGAACAGCTTTAAAAGCAAATTGTATCCAAGAGAAGTCTCTCAACTCCTATATGGTTTCCGACCTTTTTCTAACCTACTGGTTCTATTGTTGTTTTATTTGTCATTCTATTCTTCTTTAGAATTCAGATTTTATACCTGACTTTCTGATACAAATATAAAGGAGTTAAGAATGAAAGAATTACACAATTCCATTAAAAATTTACATATTTCACACTTTTGAATGAGTGCCTTATTTTAGTACATTTTATTACGTCTATCCTTCAACTCGTCGTTAGCAATATATTCGTCATACTCTGTTATCTTATCAATCATGCCTTTAGGAGCCAATTCTATTACCCGGTTAGCAATTGTCTGGATAAATTCATGATCATGAGAGGACATCAGCACATTTCCTTTAAAATTAGTTAGTGTATTATTAAAGGCTTGAATTGATTCCAGATCAAGGTGATTAGTTGGAGTATCAAGTACCAATACATTGGCATTACGAAGCATCATCCTGGAAATCATGCAACGCATTTTTTCTCCTCCCGAAAGAACGGATGTTTTTTTATAAATCTCCTCACCCGAAAAAAGCATCTTACCAAGATATCCACGGATGTAGTTCTCGCTGGTATCACTCGAAAATTGTCCGAGCCACTCGACAAGGTTGAGATCCGAATTAAAGAAATCGGAGTTATCCATTGGCAAATACGCATTTGTAATGGTCTGACCCCAAAAGTAGGTTCCTGCATCTGGTTTATCATGACCAGTAATAATTTCAAAAAGAGCTGTCATTGCCCTCGGGTCGCGTGACAGGAAGATCACTTTATCATCTTTTTCGATGTTAAAATCGAGATCTTTGAAAAGAATTTCACCTTTAATACTCTTGGTTAATCCTTTTACCTCAAGTATTCTGTTTCCGGGATCGCGATCAGGAGTAAAGATGATTCCGGGATATTTTCGTGTTGAAGGTTGAATATCTTCAATATTCAACTTCTCGATCATTTTTTTACGACTTGTAGTCTGTTTCGATTTTGCCACATTAGCACTAAACCGGGCAATAAATTCGAGAAGTTCCTTCTTTTTTTCTTCGGCCTTTTTATTCTGATTCTGTTGCTGACGCAAAGCAAGCTGGCTTGAGTGGTACCAGAAACTGTAGTTGCCGGCAAATAACTGCACTTTGCCAAAATCGATATCAACTGTATGGGTACTTACCGCATCCAGAAAATGCCTGTCGTGCGATACAACCAGAACTGTATTTTCGTAGTTTCCCAGGTAATTTTCGAGCCACATCACCGTGTCAAGATCCAGGTCGTTTGTAGGCTCATCGAGTAACAAATTATCGGGCTTTCCGAAAAGAGCCTGTGCAAGCAAAACACGTACTTTTTCCTTTCCGCCCAATTCTTTCATAAGCCGGTGATGGTATTCCTCTTTGATTCCCAATCCGCTCAATAACATGGCAGCATCACTTTCGGCGTTCCATCCGTCCATTTCGGCAAATCGTTCTTCGAGTTCAGCCGCCCTCATCCCATCTTTATCAGAAAAATCGACTTTTGCATATAGGAGATCTTTCTCTTGCATGATGTTCCACAATTCATTATGCCCCATTAATACGGCATTGAGAATGGTAGACTCTTCATAATCATAGTGATTCTGTTTCAAGACAGATAAACGTTCACCGGGACCAAGTGTAACTGATCCCTTTGTGGAGTTGAGATCGCCCGAGATCAGGCGAAGCATTGTTGATTTGCCTGCTCCGTTTGCCCCGATGACCCCATAGCAGTTACCTGGAGTAAACTTTAGATTAACATCCTGAAATAAAGGCTTTTTGCCGAACTGAATTGCTAAATTGGAAACTGTAATCATTAAATAACTTCTTGAATTTCTTTAGAAAAATAATTCTTTATTTTGACGCCAAAGTTAGCTATTTCTTTTTAAACCTCTATTCTCTCGTATTTTAATAGTTTGAAGTTAACCAAAATATAATCTGAAATTATTTGGATAATTCTAAATCAAAAAAATGTATTTTTGATTCAGAAATTAAAACTTATGACCTTCATCGAACTCGCAACTCAAAGATACTCTGTTCGTAATTTCGAACCCAAACCAGTCGAAAAGGAAAAGCTCCTTTTCGTTCTTGAAGCAGCAAGAATTGCCCCATCTGCTGCTAATTTTCAGCCAGTGCAATTTATTGTAGTTACTGATCCTGAAATTCTTAAATCCGTAAAGGCACTTTATCACAGGGAATGGTTAGTTACTGCTCCGGCAATTATTATTGCGATGGGCGACCATAACTGTGGATGGCGCAGGAAATCAGATGGTAAAGATTTTACAGAAATAGATGTGGCAATAGCTATTGACCACCTAACACTTGCAGCAACGGAACAAGGACTTGGAACATGCTGGATTTGTAATTTTAATACTGAAAAATGCAGCGAAATTTTTAACGCTCCCGATAATATTGAAATGATCGCACTTATCCCGATCGGGTATCCGGTTTCTGTGCCTAAACAAGGAAAGCATCGAAAATCGATTGGTCAGTTTGTGCACTGGAATAAATTATCGCTCGAGGAACCCGAGTGAAACATGGGTTTTGTATCTACTATTAATTGGAATTAACTATTTCTCTCGAAACAGATAGGGGAGAAGGTAGATTCGATATAAAATCAGATGATTAAAAACTGATCAGCATCATTCCCAACAGGAAATTTCACTCTGAAATCGTTCAATTCTTTCAATGAAATTTCGTAAGTGAGAACTCCTGTATTCGATAAAGTTGTTTCACGAATCGCTTCTCCGCGAGAATTAATAATTTGACTATCACCAATATAATCAATTCCATTTCCATCTTTCCCAATACGGTTTATACCTGCAACATAAACCTGATTTTCAATTGCTCTTGCTTTAAGTAAGACTTTCCAAACTTCGTTGCGCGAAGATGGCCAATTTGCTGTAAAGATCATTAAATCTGTGTCGTTCACATTTCTGCACCACACCGGAAAACGGATATCATAACAGATATAAAGAGCAATTCTCCAACCGGAAAAGTTAATAATCATTCGTTGATCGCCAACCGTAAACGAGTTTGATTCGCCACCAATTGAAAAAAGGTGCCGCTTATTGTAGTGATAAATTTCACCTTCAGGGGTTACAAAAACAAAACGATTAAAATACAGGCCATTATCTTTAATTAACAAACTACCACCTATTGCAATTCCTGTTTTTTGTGACAAACTGAGCAACCAGTTAACAGTTGGGCCATCCATAGGTTCCGCAAAATCGGAGGCACACATCGTAAACCCTGTTGTAAAGGTTTCCGGAAGTATCACCAGATCTGTTTGGCCTATCAATTGATTGATCTGAAAATCGACATTAATCCGGTTAAGGTTTGGATTTTCCCATACCAGATCGACCTGGGCAAGCGTAATGCGCAAATTGTCTTTAATTTCCATTCAAATAAACAGATTAATCAAGGTCATCGCCAAGAATAAATTTCTCGGGATGTTTAGCTGTTATGCCTCTATCTTTGTACCACTGCCTGATTCTGCGCATATCAGCATCCATATCTTTGGTCAATTCAACTTTATCAAATACTCCAACTTCTTTTCTTCCCCAATCGAATACAGCCAAATAGACCGGGACATCTGCTATTCTTGCAATGGCATGAAATCCTCCTTTCCATTTAGCTATTGGTTTTCGGGTTCCTTCGGGAGCAATTGCCAAATGTAGTATTTTACGCTTTTTAATTTCTGCTATGATTTGCTTGATTGAACTTGCTCCTTTGGAAGTATCAATGGGTATAGCCCCCATAACGTTGAGTAAGGGACCAATCGGCCAGAAGAAGAACTTTTTATTCACAAGAATATTCGGATTGCCACCTACCGATTTATAATAGAGCCATGATATGACAAAGTCCCAGAGCGAAGTATGCGGAACCCCAAGAACAATACACTTTGGAACTGTTATAACACCTCCGATTGCCTTCCATCCCAAAAGCCACAGAAGAAATTTTGAAATATATCTCATTATTTATTTTTTATAAATACAAATGTAATTATTAGTCAGGTAATGAATCATTTACCTTACTAATAAAGTCTCAATATTGCCGGCATTCGCATATTTTTTCAATAGGTTCACAGAAAGGTCAATTGTTTCATTCATACAAATTTCGCCAGAAAACCCAATTATAATCATCAAAAATCTTTTTGTATTGCCAGTAACCGAAGTTCTGACAGAATCGCTTGTTGGTGATCCAAATGGAGAAACCGAGTCGCGGAAAACCGGTAGAAATTCAATATTTAACCCACCTCTGCCGATGGCTTCATATGGTTCCTCTTTTTTACCAATATCGAAAATGACGCTACCTGAAATCTTATCTGCATCATATCCACCAATTGAAAACCCGGTCTTAAGTGATACAAGGTTTAGCAGATCGACAACATTATTTATCCTGTAAAGCTGGTGTCCTTTCACCACCCTTCGCATTAACGCTTCGGAAGAAAGGCGATACCTGGCAGGATCCTTGCCGCAAAGCCTGTACGCAACACGTGATGCCCTTATAGCCGGCTGACTTCCCACTTCAGCGAGTTCTCCTGAATGTCCGATAACTCCGCAGGTGGCTTCAATTTCTCTCCATAATTCGCTGTTTTCTTCTGAAATCACAACATCACACTCAATACATCCCAGCGTCAGATCATGCAGTTTTTCTTTAATATTCTGATTTATAAATATATCCTTCATAACTTAAATGCAGTTTTCAAAGATCTGTTACTTTCCTAAAATTATAATTACTTTTGGTAAAAACGAAAAAGGGAAGTTCTGAAACGTGATATTTTATTTGACCATAAACAATAATTCAAAGTGAACATTCCGTTTATTGATATTCATACGCATCATCCTTCGAATTCAACGGATATTCTTTCTGTTCCCAGCCTTTTTCTTCAGGACGTTGATTTCAAAAATGAACTGACCACGCCATTTACGGCTGCTGTTCATCCATGGCATGCTGCCTGTTTTTCGCCCCAACAGGTTAGTGTAATGCTCGGGAACCTTACAACACAAAGTGGATTAATAGCTATCGGGGAAACCGGACTTGATGCGGTATGTACAGCTGATTATCAACTTCAGAAGCAAATCTTCGAATTGCACCTCCAATTTGCAGAAAATCATCATTTACCAGTGATTATTCATGGTGTAAAGGCTTGGAACGATCTTATAGCGTATTTCAAAAGGTATAAAATATCTTTCGTTTTGCACGGATATTCGGCAGGATTTGAACTTACAAAACAACTGATCGATCTGGGATGTTACTTCTCGATTGGAAAATCGGTACTCCAGATATCACCACGTTTTCGCAAAGCCCTTCAAATAATTCCCTTAACCTCCATTTTTCTTGAAACCGATGACTCATCTGTTAGTATTAAGGATATCTATCAGGAAGTTTCCAATGTAAAAGAGGTCGAATTTGATGATTTCAAAATTCAAATAAACAGGAAGACATATAATGTTCTTTAAATTAACATATCAGAAGGTTTAAGAATTTATTTAAAATATTCGATTTATTTTGATTTAAATTTTGAATCTTAATAAAAAATGATATTACTTTACACCGAACCAACAATCTGAACAACCATGAATAAACAAAAAAGATTTGCCGTTATACTCTCCGGATGTGGTGTCTTCGACGGCGCCGAAATACATGAAGCAACTCTAACTTTACTTGCTATCGCTAAGGCAGGGTGCTGTTATGAGTGTTTTGCTCCTGATAAAGAGCAAACCCAGGTGATTAACCATTTTACCGGAAAGCCGATGAATGAAGAACGAAATGTATTGGTTGAGTCAGCCCGCATCACCAGGGGAAAAATCAAACCACTCAATCTTTATGAACCCGAGAAATTTGATGCAGTTATCTTTCCCGGAGGTTTTGGCGTGGCCAAAAATCTTTCTACACTTGCTTTTGATGGTAGTGATTGCACTGTCGATCCCGAAGTTGAATTGGCAGTTATTGCTTCGGTTGAAGCATCAATCCCTATTGGCGCACTTTGCATTGCCCCGGCCTTAATTGCAAAAATTCTCCCTGGGGCTGATGTTACGATCGGTAAGGACCGCGAAACGATAAAAACAATTGAAAAGATGGGTGGTAGTCATCATGAAACCGATCATGCTGAGGTGATTATCGACGAAAAGTATAAATTAGTTACATCTCCGTGCTATATGCTTGATGCCCATATCCTTGATATTGCCGAAGGGACACAAAATGTTGTAGACGAATTAATTAATTTAATGTAAAAATGGCTGAAATTATCTTCAGCCATTTTTATTATTGTTTTAGCTCTATGACAAATCTTGAGGGTAAATTTTGCAACCGCTTTCAGAATGCCTATGCATATAGAAGTTGGCTTTTGGCAACTTGCAGTTGCATGATCGTGCTAACTATTTGATTTTAATCTTTTAGAAATTAAGATAACCCTTGGTTTTTTTGTAAGCGATTGTACCAGTAAAAGCAAGCCTCTATCATTACAAAATCCAATTACCCATTCATAATGTCATTGAGCCAATGTTTTATTCAGCGATCAGAACTGGTACCTCACACTAAATGCGATGTTGTCCTGAAATGCATCACCGTGACTGATCAGGCCAAGTTCGGGTCGTGCATCAAGAGAAACCTGAATCCCGATCGGGAATGAATATTCGATTCCGATATTTCCTGCTGCAGAGAGAAAGAGACCGCTGTTATTTGTTCCGGTGTATTTATTGTTGTCCCAGTTCCACGAACCAATTCTTCCGCCCGCCCCGGCATACCAATTAAATCCGCCATCAATATTCCACACCCACTGATAAATACATGCCAAACCCCAGGCGTTATAATTACTGCCTGAATGCATTCCCAAATCGAACTCAAATCTGTTTAAATCACTAAGACCATGTTGGTATGAGATTTCTGTGCCAAATCCGTCTCCACCACCCAATCTCAAACCAATGGCGTGTTGAGCAAGTTGAGCATGACCAATATTAGCCAATAAAATAAGTGCAAAAGCGAATAATAATCTTCTCATAGTTTTCAATTTTAATTAACAAACTCCAATTTTCACTATCAATCTATTGTGCGAAAATAATAATAATGTAACAATTAAATTAAAACCACTGTTCAAATATTGATAATTAAATTTTTAAACCATTGATATTAAGTAAGTAAATGAACATGGTTTTGCGGATTAAACATCCTCGTTGCTTAAAAACTGAAAGCTGTAAGATTTTAGGCTCTATGACGAATCGTGTGGGTAAATTTTGTAAACTGCTTTCAAATGGATGATACAATGGGCAGCTGGCTTATGGCAACTTGCCGCTGGCATGATTGTGCTAACTATCAGTCTTAAATCCTTTAAAGAAGATAATTTCTGATTTCCTTTGTAGTCGGTCCTGCCAGTTCCCAGTATCTATTAGCCGAAAGCAATCATTACAAATTCCAATTTCCCTTACAAAACGTCATATAGCCAGATTTAAAAACCAATGTATGGATTCTTAATTTAATTGGTTATCGAACAATACTCATTGAATTCCTGTCCGATTAATTAATCCAAATAGATAACAGGAAAGTAGCTTTTGTCATTGTATTCTTTTGCCGGGCTAACTTTGCGCTATTGATTAATATTGAGAAAATTTTGTGCTATTTGAAGGATTCCCGCTCTATAATATTTTGAAGAAAAATGAAGGGCCCAATTAAGAGGCTGACAATTGTGGGTTAGATTCAGGAAGGGACTCTTTGAAACCTCCCAACTCACATCACTTTCCAAACGGCCATCCATACAGGTATCGCTATAATACAAAAAATATAGGAGATCAGCATCAGACTTCCGCTTTTCTGTTCATCGCCGCCGTAGTTTCTGATCTGGATTAATATGGCAATAGCGGGTGGAGAAACGGCATGAATAAGAATAACATCACTCAATAATGAGTTAGTTCCTTTAAGATTGAGGTACATCATCACGAGCATCGCTACCAAAGGAATGATCAGAAACTTTACCCCTAAAACGCGGATCGTGTCGGAAAAAGTTGGCCATATACGTAATGAGATCCCTCCTAAAACCGCGCCAAGAATGAAATTGGCGATCGGGACAGTAGCTGTACCGGTTAGTTCAATGGCGTTGATCACTATTTTAGGAATATATTGATGCCATCCGGTCATCACAAAGCTAATCCCCAACAAATTTGCAATAAAAGGTGGGGTAATAAATTGCCTCCACGAAAATTGGACCAATTTACCTCCAGTACTTAGAAATTTGCCAACACTCCATAGTATGGGGTTCAATCCCATGATAATTAGAAAGCTATAAAGTGCATACAGGTTAAACTGATCAGGATAAATGGCCTGTCCAAGGGGTAACGCCAGATAACCTGCATTTTGCATGCTCGCAATGGGCAATAGACTTCTTTTTGAATTGAGGTCGGGTAAGAAAAAAAGGACTGCAAACAAAATTCCGATCAGGATCAATCCTATTCCTACCAATGGTAATACCCACCAAAGCGGAAAACTCATGGGATCGAGTGTCTGTACGATCTTCGAAAAGATCATCGATGGAAGGAGAACGTTTACGACCATCAAGGAGAGGCCATTCACATCGGAAGCTTTGAATACTTTTGTGCGGACCAATGCGGCACCTGCCAAAGCTATAAGCAGTACCTGAATAAGAGCCAGTGTATTGCTTTTTAGCGTTGTGAAAAATATCTCAAACATATTTAGTTCTTTACTTCAGACTTTTTAAGATACAACGGATCAATTATCTGCTCAGATTTTAAATACATTAGACTGAAGACTTAAAGGTTGTGGCAAGTATAATTAAAATCTGCCTGATCCTTTCATTCGCTGCAATGCTTTTTTCCTATCGTCTAAAAGCCTGAAGTCTATTTACCTGACCAGTTACAATAATTAAAAATGAACGATTTTTATTTCTTATAAAACAGCTGGCCAGTGATCAGTAATCCTGTGAACACAAATACCGCAAAGACCATACTGCTGACCGCAAGTTGCATCCCACCCGATATCACATGGCCACTTGTACAACCGCCAGCCATCCGGGCACCAAAAATAAGGATAAAACCGCCAAACAGTGCCCAGGCAATACGTTTTCCTGCATTGTTTCCCTTATATTTTGACCAGTTACTATGAATTAACCTGATCTTGAAATTCTTTGTTAACAACGATATCACCAAACCTGAAAGCAGGGTTCCGGCCAGAAAGATAACTTCCCAGTTACCTGGCTTTCCAATCTTCGTGAAATAATCGTTTGCGGTAATTCCTGTAAGGAGATCGGCAAGATATGGATATGCTGTTGAAGCACCGATTGGCCGATCCATCCCAACCTTTAGAAAGATGATACAATTAAGGATGGCAAGTGCGATGCCTGCAAATATCCATGTGTGGTCTTTTACTTTTTCAATTTTATGCACAAAGAATGCAATGGCAATAAATAAAGCACCGAACAGAAATAGCAGTGAAATGAATAATCCAGGAACATCTTTAGTGAGTGAATTCAGAGAGATTGTTCCCAGATCGGGACCCAAGAATCCGCCGATCAAAGGCAAAACAAGTGTGTAAACCAATCCACCCAGCAATCCGCCAACAAGGCCAACTGCAGCATCGAGCGAACCTTCGCCAAGTGAAACCATCATTGTTCCGGGACAATAACCAAGGATTGCCATACCTGCGCCAAATATTAATCCGCCGAATATGTCTCCACCAAGGATTAATGGTTTGACGTGATAGGACGCAAAACCCAGCACTATTTCGGTGTTCAGCAAAATCGCTCCAACCCCGATAGCGAGCGCAATTGCTTTGGCAACCTTGTAGTTTTCGAGAGTCGCCATGCCGCTGATGGTATTGAAACGGTTCAGTCTTGCACTTTGCAAAATAGCGCCAAAAAGAAAACCATAAAATAAAATCATGATTGTCATTGTGTTCCTTGTTATTTTTGATCTTGTAAAACGCTTCAAATTTAGAGAAAAATAGACGAAATGAGCGATTTATGATCAGAAATATGCCTGATCACAGATGCTAAAATGATGTAACGAATTCAAAGTTCAACAGCTTAGCTTCTGAACATGTATCAAAGGTTAGAAATGAGGTATATTTAAGTATGTAAATTTCGGTTTTATTGGTTGAAATTCATGGTTCTGTTGTATTTCAGTTCTTATTGTGTTTGCCTGATAACCATGTTCAGGATTCACATCATTAAAGAGAATAAATAGATTTTCCATTCCCAGTCACAAAACCGACCGGCAAATTGCATTAAAATGTTACGAAATATACAGCTTGTCCAGACTAATACAGGAATATCGCATCAACTGCCCGAAATCTATGGAATTACTTTATCGTTGCAAACGAAGGGAATCCGGGGTCAAGGTTATCGTTTTTGATAAATCTTAAAGAACTGTAAAACATTAAGTAATGAGGATAAACAAATAAGCAGTAAAAAAGATATCAGTTAATTCAAGTCAATATTCCCTGATCATGAATGAACCCAATTTACTAAATAGGGACGTAGGAAAGTAGGAACGTAGGAATAACGTAGGAAAACCGAAGGTAACGCCTGATCAATAGGAACTTAGAAATAAAAGAAACCATAAGATAACTGTAGGAATAACGCATAATAATAGAAGGTAATATCTGATCCATAAGCACTTATGAACTGTAGGAATAACACAGGAACCATAAGAATAACGTAGGAATCCGTAGGAAAACCGTAGGAAACACGGAAATCATTGGATGAATTAGGAAAGCCTTATAAATCAGCAGAAAACGCAGGAAATAAAATGAGAAATAAGGGCATTTCCTACGATTCCTACATTTCCTACGGCCTATTTCCGTTTTTTTTATTCTGAAGGTTCTGAACGGGCGTCATTGCATCCGCCAATAATGAAACAAGCCAATCGTACTTATACGACATCTATTTATTTCCATTACTTAGATTATGAAATATTTTTTTTTTATCAGGCAACTTTTCTGTCGAATTCCGATTTTAAATTGTTTTTCCTTTCCGCAATATCAACAGACCAAATAGAAGGCCAACAATAAAGAATCCAATTCCTGCATTTCGGGATAGTTCTGTCGGGAAAAAAATTACCCAAATGCCAAGAAGAATAAATCCAAAACTTAAAATCAATGATGAATATTTGAAAAAGAAATTGGTCATACTCATTAAAATTTCTGTCAATTTAAACATGTTGTATGCTTTATTTATGGTTTATATTCAGTTTACTAAATTCAAATAAAAACATTCATTCACAACATTCTTTTCAAATTTTCTTAGGATGCTAAAATGATTGTTTTCCGATTCATTCTCTCCGATTATTTGTTCTGAAAAATAACTTTTTATTTTTATTGAACGTAGGTTTTGTTTTTCTAAACCCTCAAGGTTTTCAAAACCTTGAGGGTGTTGAGTAATATCGCCTTTATTTCCCAAAGTCAATGGCATTACTTTATCGTTACAAACGATTGACAAGTAACTGTTCGTTGTAAACGAGAGGGATCAGGGGATATTAATCAAATGTTTGGCATCGTTTATCGTGTTAAAAAAAACAATGAACCAAGAGCAATCACAACCCATAAAATAATCCCAAGTGCAAAACTTCTTGGGCCTGATTTTTTTATGTCACTTATGGTGATATTTGAGCCAATCAGGAACAATGCAATTACCATTCCGCGTTTGCCTAACCAGTTAAAATGTTCGTAACTTAAATTAAAGACGGGGAATATATTGGCAAATACAATGGCAAGTACGAAAAACAAAATAAACCATGGAAATTTAATTGATTTCTTTTCGCCATTTTTATTCATAAATGCAAGAACCAACGATAGTGGAATAATCCACAATGCACGGATAAGTTTTACCGTTGTGGCAACCCGCAAGGCTTCTTCGCCATAAATAGCCCCTGCACCAACAACCGAGCTGGTATCGTGAATGGCGATTGCAGCCCAATTTCCAAATGTTTCCTGACTTAATACTAATTTATGCCCGATAACAGGGAACAAAAACAGGGCAACGGCATTGAGCACAAAAACCACGATAAGTGCAAATGAATTTTGGTAGTTTTTACTATTCAGAATTGGAGCAATTGCTGCAATGGCACTTCCTCCACAAATTGCCGTTCCGGAAGCAATAAGCAAGGAAATATTTTTCTCAACTTTAAAGAGTTTTCCAAGCAGGATACCGAGGGTCATCACTGTAGTTACAGATACTACTGTTTCAAAAAAACCGTTTTTGGAGGCTGAAATTACTGCACTCAAACTCATTCCAAAACCCATTAAAACAATGGAAGCCTGAAGGATTTTTGACGTGTGTGTATGGATATTTTCAGGTCTCATTCCGGTAACTGAAAGCACTAAACCAATGAACAATGCAATTGACGGAGATATAAACGGTAAAAAACATGCACAAATTATAATTGAATAAAGCCAGTTATAACTTTTAAACTTCTTTCCGATACCAACTAAGCCATTAAATAATTTTACATCTTCCATACCCATACTTTTTGCTTACAAAAGTATCGGATCACTATAATCAAAGCAAATACCAAATGTTTATCAGTGATAACTATAGGTTATAGCCTAATAAGAAATTCTCAAATAACTCCACCTGTTGGCTTTTGTGTCCTTGTTTGTATGCTAAACGGAATTTTCGTGAAATGGTTAATCCTGTTACTTTAAGTTTGACAAGTGTTTTCATGTAAAGTTCGTTCAGAACAGCCTTTTCCGATACAATGGCCAGTCC
>Ga0118677_10002406_pt1 | contig 37708 bp, 20 predicted proteins | sample AliMusrvi5mmetaG_FD_86154 | JGI IMG/M metagenome (GOLD analysis project Ga0118677, IMG submission 86154) | reverse complement strand
TTTTAACCGGGGCGGATCATCCGTAAGTTTAAGCGGATGGTCTGTTCAGTATGCCTCTGCCACCGGCAGTTCCTGGTCGGTTACTGCCCTTACAGCTACCACGTTAGCCCCTGGACAGTATTATCTTATTAAATTGGCCAGTAGCGGAGCTATTGGCGCTCTACTTCCAACAGCGGACGCAACAAATACAGGTGTAAATTTGTCCGGAACCACTGGTAAAGTAGCGTTGGTTAATACAACCACCGCACTCAGCGGTACATGCCCCACCGGTGCCACCATCCAGGACTTCATTGGTTTTGGCACAACTCCCAATTGTAATGAAGGAGGAACAAATGCTCCCGCACCAAGCAACACCACTGCCGATATAAGAGCTTCAGCTGGTTGTACTGATAACAATGTCAATTCAACGGATTTTGCCACAGGTGCCCCAAATCCCAGGAATACCGCTACTACCTTAGCACCTTGTGCTGTTCCTCTGATCAGTGTTTCTACAAACACCCTTTCAGGATTCGGTTATCTTTTAGGTGCTGGTCCCTCTGCTGAACAGACTTTCACCGTTTCAGGATCAAGCCTTACTGCCAATATCAGCATTGCTGCTGCAACTGATTTTGAGATATCTCTTTCTTCAGGAGCTGGTTACACCACTCCTATTACACTTACACAGAGTGGCGGCCTGGTTTCAACAACCACGATCTATGTACGCATGAAATCAGCGCTTGCCGTTGGATCCTATTCAGGGACCGGTGAAAGCGTAGTTCTCACCTCAGCTGGTGCAACAGCTCAGAATGTTGCCTGCAGTGGTACAGTATCCCCACTCACCCCCAATATTGTTGTTGGAACATTAACTGGTTTTGGGAACCAGGCAGTGAGTACCACTTCAGCAGAAAAAACCTATTCTCTTACAGGTACCAACCTTACCGCCCCGATCATAGTAACACCGCCTGTTGGTTTTGAAATTTCAAAAACCACAGGCACCGGTTTTGTTACAAATCCGTCCACGCTTACATTTACACCCAGCAGCGGGGCAGTCAGTGCAACCATCTATGTAAGGTTCAGTCCACTCCTTGTTACGGGATACACTGATAATATCACCCATACCAGCACTGGCGCTACCGCGCAAAACGTTGCTGTTACAGGGACAGGTGTTGCAGGAACTCCTACCTTACCTGTTTTTGAAACTTTCAATTATGCAGACAACAGTCTTCTGACTGCAAATGGCTGGGTTGCTCATAGCGGCGCCGGCTCGAATGCCATCGATGTAGGAGCATCAAACGGATTAACTTATACAGGCTATTCGGGACTCACCGGAGTTGAAGGCGCTGTTGAAGGCAATGCCGCAAGGGTTGACAACACAGGAGAAGATGATTCCAAAATTTTCACTTCAGTTACAACCGGAACCATTTATTTTTCATTCCTCACCAATGTTGCGGTCGGAACCACAGGATATTATATCCACCTGGGAGGCAGCACATCCGCATTTGCTGCACGTATTTTTGTAAAACCATCAGCAACCGCAGGGAAAATCAATTTCGGCCTCAGCAATACAAGTACAGCCTCATACGCTGCAACCCCGACTGACTTTGATCCAGGCACCACATACCTGATCGTTGTAAAATATGATGTTAACGCCACAGGAGCAGCCAGTCTTTGGGTTAAGGCCACCGGCGTTCCTTATACTGAAGCAAGCGCAGGCACTCCGGAAGCTACAACCACCGGCAGCGGACAGGCACTCATCGACCGTATCTGTTTACGCCAGTATGATGCTACCCAGAGCATGGCAGTTGACGGCATAAGGATCGGCCAGTCATGGGCTTCCATTCTTGCACAGCCAGGCACGCCTATCATTACTGCAGGCACTCTGACCAGTTTCGGTCACCAGGATATCAACACAACCTCTGCAGAGAAAAGTTATGTTGTTTCCGGCCTTTACCTTTCGGGACCAATTTCCATCGTTCCTCCGGCAGGATTTGAAATTTCACAGGGAACCGGTGGCACATTTGTTGCAACAAACCCAATTACCCTCACTCCTTCTTCAGGAACCGTTGCCAACACAACGATCTACGTAAGATTTGCACCTACCCTTCTGCAGGATTATGTCAGCACGATCTCACATGCCAGCAGCGGAGCAGAAACAGTTTATGTACCTGTTTCAGGAACAAGTCTCACGGTTAATCCTGAACCCACGAATCATGTCACTGCATTTGCAGCCGGAACCATCACGACCTCGTCAATTGCTTTGACCTGGACCGATGCAACAGGCGCTCAGTTGCCAAACACCTATCTTATCAAGGCCAGCAGTTCAAGCGCAGGCGCAATTCAGGATCCCATAGACGGTATTCCTGAAGCAAATTCAGCACTGGTTCAGAATGTTGCCCAGGGTACAGGAACGGTAACATTCAGCGGATTGAGTTCCGGGACTGTTTATTTCTTTAAAATATACCCCTATACCAACACCGGTATTTCTGTAAATTATAAGACTAACGGAACCGTTCCACAGGTCAGTGCATCCACACTGGTTGCCCCAGCCCTCGTACTTTACGAAGACTTCAATTATGCTCCACCGGCCTATATCGGTGGTAATACTGCAGTTCCATCCTCATCGAATAACTGGGTCACCCATAGTGGTGCAGGTGGTACAATTGATATTCAGAACGGGAACCTCTCCTACACCGGCTTACAGGCTCCTACAGGCTATATGGTAAGGCTGCCGGGTACAAACCTGACTGTTTCACGTGATATTAACAGGGCTCTGCCGACCAACAACACAAGTTCTGTGATGTATTACTCAGCAGTAATCAATGTTGCGGATACAGTTCAGTTAAATGCAACAACTCCTGATTACTTCATGCATTTCGGTGCTACGGCAGGTTCAACCAATGCCACTTTTGGCGGCCGTCTTGGAATCAAGAAAGTCGGAGCAACAACCTATCGTTTAAGTATCTGCAACACCTCAACCGGTACCGTTACTTTTACGGAATTCGCACAGGACCTTAATTGCGGAACCCCCTACTTTGTTGTAGTAAAATATGACCGTGTTGCTGCTCCTACCGTTGCCTCCCTCTGGGTTAACCCAGCCAGCTTCGGCAGCACAGAACCAGCAGGATCAGTATCAAACAGCAGCGGTACAGGCACATTTGGTGCTTTTGCCTCAATTTGCTTAAGGAATGGATCCTATACGCCGAAAGCCGACATTGATGAGATCAGGGTTGGTACCAGCTGGGCTGATGTAACACCCGCCGGGATCACCTCCAAAACACTCAACCTTACAGGTGTAAAACTCGAAGGCCTGTATGCCGGCAACCTGAATCCGATGAACCCCGCTTATGATGAAAACGGAATCCATTGGCCGGCCGGAGTTGCTGATCATATTAACGTAGAGTTACATAATGCTTCTACTTATTCAACAATTGAATATACAGCAACAAATGTTGAACTGAGTGTTGCCGGTTCAGCAACTGTAACTGTTCCCGGCACCTATGCCAACAGTTACTTTGTTACTGTTAAACACAGGAACAGTCTTGAAACCACCAGTGCCACTGCAGTTTCATTCAGCGGAAGCACCATTTCACAATCCTTTGCGACTCCTGCTGATGTTTTCGGAGGAAATCTCAGGTCATTCTTTGATGGAGGTTATTCATTATATGGTGGAGACGTTTCACAGGACGGACTTGTTGATGGTTCAGATATGGCTCCGGTTGACAACCAGGCTGCCGCTTTTTCTGCCGGTTACCTTCCGGAAGATTGCAACGGTGACGGACTTATTGACGGTTCAGACCTTGCTATTGTTGACAACAACGCGGGTGCCTTCGTTGGAGTTGCCATTCCATAATACTTTTGATTATAAGAAACACCAAGTCCAAATATTTTTTAATTATTGTCAAACAAAAAAATAGTTCCATGAAAAACCGATTAACACAATTGCTCAAGGCATTGCCATTATTGATCTTGATGGTGGTTTGCCTGCACGTTAACGCTCAGCAGCCCAATTCGCCGGCAGCATCGAGTGATTTTTCGTACACGATTGCCAATGCAGTTCAGACGGACAACAAAACTCTTGAATTTGACCTTTATCTGTTGGATACAGATGCGGCCAATTCATTTGAACTTGCATCAGTTCAGGCAGGGGTTCTGGTAAATTCAGCCATCTATAACGGCGGCACCCTTTCGGTTGCCATCGTTGCAGGTACATCTGATTTATCTGCAGCCCAGCAGCCAAGTGGTCCTGCATTTACCCAGACCCAGAACTGTATCAAGGTTGCCCCAAAATCTCCTCCGGGTGCCGGCAACGGAACCATTATTGCAACCACAGGGCAGGGAAGCAGGATCTGCAGGCTCCGCCTTACCAACACGGTAGCTTTTGCTATGGCAACTGCTAACCTCACATTCAACTTCACAACATCCCCTTATCCTACCAAGGTTTTTCAGTATATATCCGGGGTGAATACAGGTATTACCTGTTCTGCAACCAACTGTACAACGACTGCTATCAATTTTGTTCTGAACGGTCCCCCTACTGCTTACAATCTCAATGCACCAGCTGGTGTAAATTATTGTCAGGGCGGTACAGGACTTACCCTTACTTTACAGAACTCTCAGACCGGTGTTAATTACCAGCTTTACAAGAATGCCGGTGCTTATGGTGTTGTTGTTGCCGGTTCAACCGGAAACCCTTTATCATGGACCAACCTTTTAGCCGGCACATATACTGTTGTCGGAACCAGCACATTATCACTTGTTTCACTTCAGATGACTGGCACCCAGGTCATTGTTGAAGATCTTCCTTCAGTCGGAGGTTCCGTTGGCGGATCTACCACCATCACCATCGGATCATCAACAGGTTCAATGGCACTTAGTGGGAACACAGGAACTGTAACCAAATGGCAGAAACAGTTCAATGGCGGTGGTTATACCGACATTCCTGCCTCTGCAGGGCTTACTTCATATTCTGAAATACCAGCTGCAACGGGAACTTACAATTACCAGGCCGTTGTAACCAGCGGAACCTGTACTTCTGCACTTTCCACGCCATCCACTATTATCGTTGTCGGAGCAGGGCCAATACTTCCTACTGTTGTAACGAATGATGCTACAGGAATTACAGCAACCGGAGCAACCCTCAACGGAACTGTCTCTGCTGGGAATGATAACACAGCTACCTCCTTTGAATGGGGATTAACCACCTCCTACGGAACACCTGTATCTTCAGGCCCCTTAACCGGCAACTCTCCTACCGGAGTTTCCGCACCTATCAGTGGTCTGACCTCAGGTCTTACCTACCATTTCCGTTGCGTTGCCACCAATTCAGCAGGAACAACCTATGGTCTCGACAAATCATTCGTAGCAAGCAGCTGTCCCTTACCGGATAACGCAAGTGCTATTACTGGTCCGGCCAATGTTTGTGCAACCGGTACCGGCTATGTTTTCACTGTACCTTCTATCTTAAATGCTACAACTTACAACTGGACATTCCCCACCGGATTCACCATAACAAGTGGCGGAACTACTAACTCAGTTACAGTAACTGCAACAGGAGCTGCCGTTTCAGGTAACGTTTCTGTATATGGTTCAAGTGTTTGCGGACAGGGTGCAGCTGCAACCAAAGCAATCACGGTTAATCCTTTACCAGTACCCACAATTACTGGTTCAGCTTCAGTTTGTATCAATTCTACCGCAAATGTTTATACAACACAGGTGGGCATGAGCAATTATGTATGGACTGTTTCTGCTGGCGGAACAATCACTGCCGGTGGCACACCTACAAGCAACACCGTTACTGTCAACTGGACCACAGCTGGCGCAAAAACGGTTACCGTAAGCTATACCAACCCGGTAACGGGCTGTAGTGCAGCTTCACCATTTGTATTCAACGTAACTGTAAATCCATTGCCGGTTCCAACGATTACGGGTGGAACTGCAAGTGTTTGCCAGGGAGCTTCCGGTATTATTTATACCACAGAAGCAGGCATGACTGGTTATGCATGGACTATCACAGGAGGAACGATTACTGCCGGTGGTACCAATACCAGCAATACTGCAACCGTTACTTGGAACACAGTAGGCGCTCAGACGATCAGTGTAAACTATGTTAATGGCAATGGCTGTACGGCCGTGTTGCCGACCATTAAAACTGTTACTGTGAATGCATTACCGGTACCAGGATTACTTGGCCAGAACAGTGCTTGTCTTGGTGCCGCAGGCAATGTTTATACTACAGATCCGGGTATGACAGCTTATGTATGGACTGTTTCTTCCGGTGGCACAATTACAGCAGGTGGAACAGGAACCAGCAATACGGTTACTGTTACCTGGACAACTGCAGGAACAAAAACTGTTTCTGTTAACTATGCCAATGCAAACGGATGTACCGCTTCAACTGCAACAGTAAAAACGATCACCGTTAACCCGTTACCAGTTCCCACAGTTGCCGGACCAAATACAGCATGTGTTGGAGTTGCAGGTAATGTTTATACCACAGAAGCTGCCATGAGCGGCTATGTATGGACTGTCACCGGCGGAACCATTACGGCTGGCGGTACTGCTACAAGCAATACTGTTACCATCACCTGGACATCTACCGGAGCCAAGACTGTTTGTGTAAACTATACCAACGCAAATGGTTGTACCGCTGCCGCAGCAGTATGTTACACAGTTAACGTATCAGCTGTAACTCAGCCAACCATTGCCGGTAGCACGAGTCTTTGTATTAACTCAGGTTTTTACAACTACACTACTGAAGCAGGTATGACCAACTACGTTTGGACGATCAATAATGGTGGCACGATTACATTCGGACAGGGAACCAATGTTGCCCAGGTATCATGGACTGCTGCCGGACCTCATACGATCAGTGTCAATTATACAAGCGGCGGCGGATGTCCTGCTCCTTCACCAACTTCATTACCTGTTACTGTTAACCCCTTACCGGGAGCAGCAGGAACAATTACCGGAACTGCAACTGTTTGCGGCGGAACCACGGGTGTTGCTTATTCTATGCCGGTTGTTACCAATGCTACCAGCTATGTATGGAACCTCCCGGCAGGTGCAACAATTGCAACCGGCCTTGGCACAAACAGCATCACGGTTAATTTCGCACCGAATGCTTCTTCAGGCAATATTGTAGCTTACGGAAACAACGTTTGCGGCAACGGCGGACCTTCATCCAACTTTGCACTTACCGTTAACCCTTTACCGGCACCTGCAGGAAACATTACCGGCTCAACCTCTGTTTGCGAGGGAACCAACGGTGTTGTTTACTCGATAGCCACCATCCCGGGAGCTACCAGCTATGCATGGACTGTTCCTGCCGGTGTAACAATCGTATCCGGCTCAAACACCAACAGCATTACTGTTAACTTCACAGCTTCTGCTGTTTCCGGAACGATCGCTGTTCATGCAGCCAACACCTGCGGTGCAGGCGGACCTTCAAACCCGTTCACAGTCACTGTTAATCCGATCCCTGCTACCCCGACCATCACTGCCAGCGGTTTTGTTCTTTCGAGCAGCGCTGCAACAGGAAACAAATGGTACAAAGACGGTGTAGCTATCACTGGCGCAACCGGACAGACCTATACAGCAACTCATACAGGCTGGTACTGGACTGTTGTTACCACCAATGACTGTAGCTCTGGTGAATCAAATCATATCTACATTGTATTTGATGGTATCAATACATTACAGGGTGCAAACTTTGAACTGTACCCGGTTCCGAATGATGGAAAATTCAATATCACCATCACAAGTCCGACTGCAGAGAAATTCAACATCGTTGTTTATAACAGCATCGGAGCTCCGATCTTCGAAGAGAAGAATGTTGAAGTAAATGGTAGACTTGATAAAGTTGTCGACCTCAGGCCGATACCAAATGGAGTTTATACTGTTGTATTCAAAAACAGCAATAACCAGGTTGTCAGGAAAATCGTTGTCAACAAATAAGGTTAATTACTGAATCAAAAAAAGAGGCTGTCCTTGCAGGACAGCCTCTTTTTTTTCTGCCGGACTTCAGTGAACCCAGAGCCAGGCACAGCATTTAAATTGAACGACCGGAATAAAAAACCGGATGATCAGAAATCGATCTCCAGAAGCGTCGGACAATGATCCGAATGGATAGCCTCAGGCAAGATGGATGCCCTTATAAGTCTGCCCTCAAGCTCTGGTGTGACCATCTGGTAATCGATCCGCCATCCCAGGTTTCTGGAGCGGGCATCAACACGGTAACTCCACCATGTATAATGGTGCGGATCGGAATTGAAATAACGGAAAGTGTCGATATAACCACTCTCAAGGTATCTGCTCATCCATTCACGTTCTTCCGGCAGGAATCCGGAGCTTTTCGCATTCCTTACAGGATCATGTATATCTACCGGCCTGTGGCAGATATTAAAATCGCCACAAATGATGATCTTCGGGTATTGCTTTTTCAATTCCTCTGCATAACGGTGAAAATCATCAAGCCAGCGCATTTTAAACGACTGACGCTCATCTCCAGTTGTACCTGAAGGGTGATAGACACTCATCACTAAAACATCACCAAAGTGCGCCGTAAGCGTTCTGCCTTCAGCATCATAAACGGGTGCATTCATCCCGTAATCAACTTTGTCTGCCTTCTGTTTTGAGAGGATCCCGACACCACTATACCCTTTTTTAACAGCCGAAAACCAATAGTGATGGTAACCGAGAGCTTCAAATTCTTCAACAGGGATCTGCTCCGGCTGAGCCTTGGTTTCCTGAAAACAAACGATATCCGGATCGATCTCTTCTAACCAGGAGGCAAGTCCTTTGCTGAGTGCGGAACGGATACCGTTGACGTTGTATGTTATGATTCTTTTCATAGTATATCTCAGAGATCAAACCTAAGAATTATTTTGATGTTCTGTTCAAAAAACTGCCGCATCGCGTAGAGTACGGCTTAAAATGCGGGTGGAATTGGTATATTTGCTCACAATGAATCCATCCATTGCATTTGGTAATTTCCTGAAGTGGAGAATCAGGCATGTAAAACAGCGGCAGTTTATTCTGGTTCTCAGCATCATCGCGGGAGCACTTAGCGGACTGTCGGCTGTTGTGCTGATGAATACGCTCTACTATACCAACTATTTCCTTACGAATGGTTTCACCTTTGCCTCCGGATTCCCGGTGTACCTTCTCTATCCTGTAGCTGGTATCATCCTCACTGTGCTCTTTGTAAAATATATGGTGAAGGAAGATATATCTCATGGTGTGAGCAAGGTATTATTTGCTATCTCAAGGAATGACAGCAAGATCAGCGGCCGGAACAATTATGCATCGCTGATCGCCTGTACCCTCACGCTGGGTTTCGGAGGTTCTGTTGGTCCTGAGGGCCCGATCGTACTTGCCGGCTCTTCGATCGGCTCAAACCTGGGCCGCATGTTCCGGCAGGATTACAGGACACGTACGCTGCTGATCGGATGCGGAGCTGCCGGGGCGATTGCCGGTATCTTCAAGGCTCCTATTGCAGGCGTGGTATTCGTTATCGAGATCCTCATGCTGGATCTGACCATGACCACCCTGATCCCGCTGATGTTCTCGGCACTTACCGGATCCCTGGTCGCCTACTTTTTCATGGGGAACGAGGTCCTTTTTTCATTTCACCTGAACAATCCTTTTCTGCTGAGAGAAACCCCGGCCTACCTGGCATTGGGACTCTTCACCGGCATCGTTTCCGTTTATTTCATCAAGACCAGCATTTTTACGGAAAAGGTCATTCACCGGATGGGGAACCCATTCCGGATTGCCCTCTCCGGACTGATCCTTGCAGGCCTTATCTTCATTTATCCTTCACTTTTCGGCGAAGGATACCCGGTGTTAAAATCAGTGTTGCATGGCCATGGTGAAGTGATCGGCAACCCACTGGTGTTCGGGATGCTTAAACACAGCACATGGGGATTCCCCCTGGTCATCCTGTTCCTTATCATGCTGAAAGTTATTGCCATGGCGATCACCCAGGGAAGCGGCGGCATCGGCGGAACGTTTGCCCCCAGCCTCTTTGTCGGGGGAATGAGCGGTTTTTTCCTTGCATATTCCATGAACCACCTTTTCGGAACGCATTATTCGATCAGCACGTTTGCATTGGTCGGTATGGCCGGGGTGATGGCCGGGGTGATGCATGCTCCGCTTACCGCCATTTTCCTGATCGCTGAGATCACCGGCGGCTATGAATTGTTCATCCCATTGATCTCAGCCTCCAGCATCGCCTATCTGATCAGCCATTCCTACAGCAAACATTCAATCTACACCGTTCAACTGGCTTCCCGGAACGAACTGATCACCCACGACAAAGACCAGGCAACACTCTCCTTTATGCACGTGAGACAACTGATCGAAAAGAATTTTCTTTCGGTTACTCCGGATGCAAGCCTTGGAGAACTTGTGAAGGTGGTTGCTTTGTCGACCCGGAACATCTTTCCGGTTGTTGATGAAGAGAATAATTTTTACGGTATTGTCACACTTGATTCTATCCGGGGGATCATGTTTGATACCAGCCGTTATGAAAGCGTTTCCGTCAGGGACCTGCTGACCATCACCGACTGTTCAATTAGTCCGGATGACTCAATGGATATGCTGATGCAGCTTTTTCAGAAAAGTGACCGGTACAATGTTCCTGTTCTTGAAGAAGGTAAATATCTGGGGTTTATCTCACGATCCACACTCTTTTCACAATACCGGCAGGTCCTGAAAAAGTTCTCAGCAGAGTAAGTTTCACCGATAAAAAAACACCACAAAGAAACAAGCCCCGGGCAATATTATGACACGGGGACCTGTGTCTTTGTGGTGCAGTAAAAGCCAGAGGGTGGCTGCCAGTTCTAATACCCGAAGATCTGTTCGAGTGTCACTGTCGAAACCGGTCCATAATTTTCCAGCGTTTTCACATCAAGTGCATCTTTCTTTCCAAGCACCATAATGCTGAACTTCTGATTTTTAATGTACTTTTCCTGGAAAGCTTTCAGATCTGCAAACGTCATGTTCGGAACCTTTTCAAAGATATCCCTGCGGATATCATAAGTAAGCCCCAGCTTCTGAGCATTCAGGTAATTGAAAAGGATCTGTGATTTTGTGATACGTTCAGTCCTAATCTTGTTGATGATGGCCTCTCTTGAAGAGTTCAGCGCTTTTTCACTTTCCGGCATGTTGTTGAAAATCCCCATCATGGCTTTCATTGCTTCCGGCAACTTGTCGATCTGAGTGCCAAGGTATGAGAACAGGTAATTATGCTGATCCGCAAGCAAAGGTGCACGATAACCTGCATATGCGCTGTAGGCAAGCCCTTTTGACTCACGGATCTCCTGGAACACAATGGAATTCATGCTTCCGCCGAAATACTCGTTGAATAAGCGTGAAACCGGCACCAGGTCCTTATTATACAGGTCCGACCTCGACAACATCACTATCTCAACCTGCTTCATATCATAGTTTGCAGTAAACACCTGGGTTTTTTCGGTAGCTAACTGTTCAAACTTTAAAGGCGCGGGAACCGGTTTCAAAGATGCAGGAACTTTATGACCCTGGTTCAGCAGCGCAATGAGTTTTGCGGGTTTTTCCGGACCATAATAGAGTATCTTATGCTGGAATCCGTTAAGCGACCTGATCATGGAAACAAGCTGTTCCGGCTTAAGTGCCTTCAGCTCTTCGTCATTGCAGATATTTGTATACGGGGATTTCGCTCCGTAAACACCATAATTGTAAAGAGCGCTCCACATGATGGTTGTTTTTGACAATTTTTCATCCGTACGACGCTTGTGAATATCCGCTACCAGGTTGTCAAGGGCTTTGGGCTCCGGTTTAGGATCAGATAAGAGTTCTTCAAAAAGAGAAAGCCCCTTTTCCATATTTTCACTCAGGCCGGTAAGGGAAACCCATACCTCCGTCTCCGAACTGGAAACATTGAATGAGCAGCCAACCTTGTAAAATTCTTCCTGTATCTGTTTAGGGGAATATTTTGAAGTACCCAGATATTGAAGGTAATCGAGGGCGATCCCAATCGCTTTGTCGCTGTTGGTTCCCATCCCGAAATAATAGAACAGTGAAAATGTATTGGTCTCCCTATTTTCGTTGTAAAGAACCTGAATATTGTTCTTGATGGTGAGCTTTTTAACATCCTTTTCGTAATCAATAAATACAGGCTGTATTACCGTGGTGGGTTCCGATACGATCTTCTTCAGGAAATCCGATTCGTCGTCACGATTCATTGTAACCGGTGTGATCTGAGGTTTTGTTACCTTTTTAACCTCGGTTGCCGTGCCTGTTCTTTTATAGATCAGTGCGTAGTTATCCTTGTAATTCCTGTTTGCAAAATCGATGACATCTTTTTTTGTGATCTTTGACAGGCGTTCAATATTCTTCACCTCATCCGCTCTCGGGATCTCCTTAATGAATCCATCAAGAAGGCCCATCACCCGGCCCCGGTTCGTTTCGCTCGACTTGATCTCACTCAGTTTTAGATCATTAATAATTGCCGGGATCAGCCAATCGGGGAAATCACCTTTTTTCAGTTTGTCAATCTGTCCGAGGAGCAGATCTTTTACCTCTTCCAGTGACTGGCCTTCCTTGGCCTTTCCCTGGATAATGTGGATCGAATAGTCTTTCAGGATATAGGCAAAGGTCCCGGCTTCCAGAACTTTCTGCGCCTGGTTGAGATTCAGGTCCATCAATCCGGCGGTACTGTTGCTCAGAACCTTATCACAGACCGTAAGCAGGTCCGCATCTTTTGAACCAGCGCCAGCCATCCGGTAGCCGATGGTCACGGATTCAGCATCCGGACCAACCATTTCCCTGACCACCGGAGCGGTGATAGGATCTTCTTTCGCAGGGGTATAGGGTTTTACCGGTTGGGATCCCTGCAGACCGAATGTGGCATCAACCATTCCAATCACCTCATCCGGGTTAAAATCACCGGAAAGTATGATTGCCATATTGTTGGGGACATATTTTGAATGGTAGTATTCCTTCAAAGATGTCAGGGAAGGGTTCTTCAGGTGCTCAACCGTCCCGATGGTCGTTTGGGTTCCGTATGAATTCTTTTGAAAGAGAGCAGCAAAGAGGCCTTCAAAGATCTTGTCATCATCGTTGTCGAGACTGATATTCTTTTCCTCATAAACAGTTTCGAGTTCTGTATGGAATAACCGGAATACGGGATCCTTAAACCGTTCTGCCTCGATCTCCAGCCAGGGTCTGATCTTATTGGATGGCACATCATTTACATAAACCGTTTCTTCGAAAGAGGTAAAGGCATTCGTGCCCTTTGCACCGATCACAGACAGGAGTTTATCATATTCGTTGGCAATGGCGAAGGTGGATGCAACACCTGAAATGCTGTCGATTTCATGGTAGATTCTCTTCCGTTGATTGGTATCCGTTGTTTTACGATACACCTCGAACTTATATTCGATCTGGTCGAGCAAGGGTTTTTCCTTAACGAAATCCTTTGTACCGAATTCATCGCTCCCCTTGAACATCATATGTTCAAGGTAGTGAGACAAGCCGGTATTGTCAGGCGGATCATTCTTGCTTCCGGTACGGACGGCAATGGCCGTTTGAATACGTGGTGCATCTTTATACACAGTGGTATAAACTTTCAGCCCGTTGCTTAATGTATAGATCCTTGTTTTGAGCGGATCCCCAGGCACCGTATCGTACTTATAAGGTTTCTGCGCAAAGATCCCAAGGCTGAGACCGGAAAGAAGCAACAGTATTAAACCATAAGAAAAGATTTTTTGTTGTCTGTTCATGTGAATGAATTTTTGATGATGAAATTTTTACGACAATAACTATTTATGTACTTTCCGGATGAATTCCTCGACTTCCCTAACCCCGCCCTGGTAAACAAGATACCCGTTATAGGGTTCGCGCGGGGTGATCTCATCATTTATGGAAGTCAGCATCAGTTCCCTGACTTTTGCAGGATCATCCGTTTGTCCGAGAGCCCATCCCAGTTTGATGTAAGCCACTTCAGGGAGCATATTTTCCGCGGGTATTATTCCTTTCGCCATTAAGTCACGGCCCGTATCGTAAACAAACATGTGTACATATCCCCAGAGTGTCTGTACCGTCATGTAGATCTGAACACCTTTCTTTGCGGCTCTTTCAATTGCCGGATAAAGTGGCTTATTCACATGTCCGAGGCCTGTCCCTGCGATCACGATACCTCGGTATCCATTGTCCACCAGCGAATCAATGATATCCGGCTGCATGTTCGGGTAATAATAAACAATAGAAACCTTCTCCTCAAAAAAGGGAAGAATCTTTACATTCCGGTCTTTACGTCGGTGATTGTACTCCTTCTTCAGCGGTGTAACACCTGCCCGGGTGACGGTTGCAACAGGGATATCCCCGATAGTGCGGAATGTAGACCTGTAGGATGAGTGCATTTTGCGGACACGCGTTCCCCTGTGCAGGAAACCATATTCATCGGAGGTAGGTCCGAACATGCAGACCATTACTTCAGCAATATCGCCATGCCCGGCAGCCGTTGTGGCATGCATCAGATTGAGTGCGGCGTCAGAACTCGGGCGGTCGGATGAGCGCTGTGAACCAACAAGAATGATCGGCACCGGAGAGTTCTGGACCATAAAGGTCAGCGCAGCCCCGGTATGATGAAGGGTATCTGTACCATGGCCGATCACGATGCCGTCTATGCCATGTTCGATCTCTTTTCCGATGGTTATTGCAAGTTTCTTGTACTGCTCGGGACCCATATTTTCACTGAAAACCGCGAATATTTTTTCTGTTGTAAGGTTACAGATATCCGCCAGTTCGGGTACGGCACCATAGAGTTCACCAGGGGAGAATGCAGGAATAACTGCTCCGGTCCTGTAATCGAGCCGGGATGCAATGGTACCACCCGTGCCGATCAGTTTGACATTGGGAAGCCCCTTTGTAGTAGGAAATTCTTTTTCAGGGATCTTATAAACCGCTTTTTTATAGCCGGTTTCCTTCATTCCCTTTACAGTTGAAATATCAATACCGATATTGTAACCGGTTACAATTTTTATGACAATGTGCCTGTCATCATCATTCTCAGACCTGGGAAGGACCGTACCTTTGAATTCACCGCGTGTGGTATCGATCTCCGCCTGTCCCCATACCCGTACATTGTATTTTTTAAGTACCTCCAGTGCAGCACCTTTATATCCCTGGAAAAAATCTTCACTCATTATGTGTGGTTTAGCTAATTAGCGGTTCAGTTTTTACTAGTGTATTTTATTTTCAGTAAAAAACAGGAGATCATTTTTCAACTTCCTGCTGCAGTTCCCGTAAAGGAATATTTCCAACAGCCATAGTCCTCAGCTGCCCCATGATCCAGTCTATTTCATCGGATTTCTTTTCGGAACGCCGGATGCTTGCAAACTTTTCTTTCAGAAAAGGAATATGCGAAAGGATCTCTGCTTTGGGTATCCTTCGGAACCGTATACTGGTCAGAACTGATTCAAAATCCATTTTCGGGTGCTCATACAATACTGGCAGCATACTCCGAATCAGTTCGTGGCTGATCTCGTTATCCCGGAGAAATCTGAACAAGTCAAAAAGGATGAAATAGTTAAACCGCACCGGGCAGGTATAATGGCCTTCGATAAATTTCAGGTGGTGGCCAAAGAAGGTGCCGGCCAGTATTGGATTCACCTTAAGATCCTTTACGATCATCTCCATGACCGGGTAAAGGTTTTTTGAGAAAATATAATGAAACGTATCTTCCGGGACCTGCCATTTCTTCAGTTGCTGATACCGTGCAACCACATCAGATGGAAGTTGTTTGGAAATAGTTGTGATCTGCTCGTCTTCCAGGGGAATGGGTTTCGAGTCAGTATCCGGGTACATGCGGTCAGCTCCGGGAAGGACTCTTTCAAAAATTGTAGTTCCGTCTTCAAAGGATTTTCTCGTTTCGTTTGGAACTTTCTCAAATGCCATAAGGCATCGTTCCTCGATGGTTTCAAGAGCTGTTTTAATATCATTTTCAGGTCCCCAGAAAAGTATCTGGGCATCATTTTCCTTTGCTCTCAGGAACGTCCTGATCTTTTCAAAATCATTCTCGGCAATTGAAGGCTCAAGTTCTTCGGAATGGGTCATATTAGGCTGCTCAAGACAGGCGATCACCTTAAGTCGTTCACTGATCTCATCAGCAAACATCTTCCCCGGCTGGGTAAAATGTGAAAGGATCTCCTGGAAATCAGGAAGGTTGACGGCATATACCTTGTGTCCTCTTTGTTCGGCTTCCTGCAGAGCTTCGCTGGGAAAGTTGAACATATAGTAGTTGAGCTCCTGAAAGACCGGCTTCCATTTTTTAACATCCGGGATACGTTTGGAAAGGATCTCGCGGATATGCAGCAGTGACCATTGCCTGAACGCTTCATTATGCGTAAGTTCAGGTATCCAGCGCGAATGCGCCACACCTTTGATCTCCACACGGGTACCACCCTTGCAGCTGACATTAACATCTTCGCGTCCTGCACCTATACCAGTACGTACCTTGCCGGTACTTCTGTTCAGGAAGCGGATATAATTGCAGGCTTCCATCACTTCGCCCGGATTCATACAATCCGGATAGGTCACAGTTTCGATCAGGGGCATTCCAAGGCGGTCGGTCCGGTATATCCTGACATGGCCGATATCGGATACTTCACGGCAGGAATCCTCTTCAAGGCTCAGCTGAATGAGGCGAAGCTTCTTTTTTTTCAGAGGGATCTCCCCTTCAACCCCGATAATCGCTGTACGCTGAAAGCCGGTTGGAATGCTTCCGTCAAGGTATTGCTTCCTGGTAATGTGAACCTCACCCACGATCTTAAGTTTCGACAGCAGGGAGATCTCGAGGGCGATAGCGAGTGCTTCACGGTTCAGTAAAAAGGGCGGCGTATCATCCACCTCATAAGTACAGGCCGTTTCATTTTTAATCCGGTAAATGATCTCCTTGCGTGTTTTGAACTCCATCAGGGCTGTTCCGTCATATTCGCCAAGTTCGCTGAGTGTAGGCCTCATGTGTCGGATGATTTCTGCGTCGTATTCGTCAGGCTTCTGGTACTTGCCGGCCGGACAATGGCAGAAAAGTTTTTCTTTGGTTTTCAGTTGCTGATGAACTTCCAGTCCTGACATGAACCCGATACGGTCATAATCTTTCTGGGTGGCTTTTTTGCGGGGAACATATCCAATCGCTTTCCGGGTCTCATTATAGTTGCGCCGGGGATCAAATTTCTGTTTCATCTGAATGGGTAAGGGAGCTATAAGATTAGGCTTCAAAGTTAGGGAATTCCACGAAAACAGAGCGGCTGTTTGATAAATTATTCACAATTTCCGGAGAGTACGAACAGGCATACGAACAGACCATTGGAAACAGGGAGGGGGAACACTCCGGATTTGGTTATTATTCGTAGTTTTGTAAATCGTATGACACACTCCCGGACGAAAACCATCCTGATTCTCATGATGCTGCTTCTGTTGCAGAGGGGTTTCTCCCAGGGAACCACCAAGATCCTGCTTGAAAAAGCAGATACATGGGCCTATAATGCGGACCTTGGAAAAGATATCCAGCGAATCATTGGCAACGTGATCCTCAGCCACGACAGCACGATCCTTTACTGCGACAGCGCATACCTGAACGAAGTGCTCAACAATGTTGTCGCCTTCGGGAATGTTCATATCAAAGTCAGCGACACGCTCAACCTTTTCAGCGATTCGCTGAAATACGACGGGAATACGCGGATTGCCAGGATGAAAAGCAATGTCAGGCTGATTGACAATGAAACCCTTCTGACCACTGACACCCTGATGTATAACCGCAGTACCCAGGTCGCCCAATATGATGACTGGGGCAAGATCAGGAACAAACAGAACAACCTGGTCAGCAAGCATGGTTTTTACCATACGGATAATAAGGAGTTCCTGTTCAAGGAAAAGGTGATCCTGATGAACCCGAACTACATCATGCATTCTGACACCCTGCTTTACAATACGGTTACCGAGACATCTTTCTTCCTTGGACCTTCCAATATCAAGGGAAAAGAAGATTCGATCTATTGTGAGAATGGATGGTATGACACGCGTACGGACAAGGCACGTTTCCGGAAAAACGCAGAGATTTACCATACCAGCCAAATCCTTACCGGCGACAGTATTTACTACGAGCGCCAATCCGGATTTGGCCAGGTTTTTCGCCATGCGGTACTCCGGGATACCTTGAAAGACATCCTGCTGTGCGGAAATTACGGAGAAATACGCCGGTTGGCAGGGAAGGCCTTCATGACCGACAGCGCATTAGCGGTAATGATCGAGAAAAAAGATTCCCTTTTCATTCATTCCGACACCTTGCATGCCACATTTGATACCGCCGACAATATCCGGAATATATTCGCCTATTACAAAGTTAAGTTCTTCCGGAAAGATCTGCAGGGGAAGTGTGATTCGCTGGTATATCACGGGGTGGATTCTGTAATGATGATGTACCATGAGCCAGTTATGTGGTCGGAAAAGAACCAGCTCACCGGCGACTCCATATCGCTTGCTATCCATAACAGTGAAGCCGATTCGATGGTCATGTATACTACGGCATTCATCATTTCAAAGGATGACACGAACAAGTTCAACCAGGTTAAAGGCCGTGACATGATCGCATATTTTAAGAATAATGAGATCCATAAGATCAAGGTCCTTGGAAATTCGGAAACGATCTACTATATGCGGGAGGAAGACCACAGTCTGATCGGAATCAATAAAGTCATGGCCAGTGACATGCTTATCTTCCTGGAAAAAAACGAAGTTAAAAGCCTTACCTACATTGACCAGCCCAAAGCGACGCTTTATCCTGAAAAAGACATTTCACCCTATGACCTGAAACTCAAAGGCTTTCAATGGAGTGAGGAAAAACGTCCTATGAAGAAAGAGGATATCTTTCATTGGTAGGCATAAACGATGCGGAAATACAGAATCAGAACACGGAAACCTTTACATACTTTTTGGGGTTGGCCTTGATATCTTCCAGGAGGAGATTGAGGTCGTGTGCAGCTTTTTCCACCTCATTATAGAGCTGCCTGTTGTTGATGAGCTGACTGGCAGACCCTTCTCCACTGTTGATTTTCCCGATAATAGTACTCAGGTCGGCCACAGCCTTGTTAATCTGGTTAAAGGTTGACGGGATTTTTGCTCTGGTAATGGAATCGCTGAGATTTGAAAAATTACTCAGGATATTGCTGATCTTCTCATTATTGTTTTTCAGATTGTTACTGATCGATTCCACATTACTGATGATGCCGGCCAGGTGTTTCCCCTGCTTTCCGAAGAGGGTGTCAAGACTGGAAGAGACGTGCGCCAGATGCTGTAAGGTGATTTTAATGTTATCGATGGAGGCGACAAGGTTGTCGCGCGTCTTCTGATTGAGAATCTCTTTTACAATATTGGCAACCGTATCAATGGAACTGATCAGATCTTCTGCCTTTTTCTTCAGGGGACCCAGCTGCTTGTTAACCTCTTCACCAAGAGATGCATCGATCAAAGCATTCAGCGTATCACCATCTCTAACTATCTCCTTTGAAGTGCCCGGAATGATCTCAACTCCCTTCGCTCCGATCAGGCTGGATGAGAAAATCCTGGCCTTTGAATCTATTGGGATTGGATAATCTTCTGAGATAATGAATTCGGCGATAATTTTTCCACGTTCTGTTTTGGAAAAAGAAAGCTTAGATACCTGGCCTACCTGCATGCCACTGATAGAAACAGCGTTGGCAACCATTAAACCATCAACTTTATCATAAACAGCAAAAACAGTCGTTTTGTGTTTGAAAATATCCAGCCCTTTAAGGTACATCAGCCCCCAAACCAGGACAGCCAATGCAACAACGAAGACAAATCCAACTTTTATTTCTTTTTTTATCTTCAATGAGGGGGTCGTTTTACTGTGCAAACTTACATTAATTTACGATGCTGCAAGAGGGCTTATTTATTTTTTTCCTGTGCTGAAATCAGTTTCCTGGCCTGTTCGATCGTGATGCGTTCTCTCCCACTGAAGGCCACGACAAAGGCATCGCTAAAGCCTTTTTTCTGCATTTCGCGCTGAAGTTTCAATGCATCCTCCACAGTTTTCTCAGTGCCTGTTGTATACTTGTACATTCCCTGGTGACGATACATCCGCACATCCCTGAGACCTGCGAATTTCTTTGACATAATACCAATATCAGTCGGCTCTGTGGCTATCTGCACACAGAAGAACAGGTCGGTTGCTTTTTGGGGGGGAATGTCTTCCGGGGACTTAGAACCCGAAAGAGTTGTGATCTCAGGCTCTTTCTTTTGTTTTTTCGGTTCTTCCGGAACGTGCTTGTTTTTCGCCGCAACAATGGTTTCAGTTTTTGCGGGAATTACGGATTTGTTATGAATGCCCTTCATGTCTGCAGGCTTGGCAGTTTTTCCTACATTTTCCTTTAACCGCTGAAAGGCCTTGCAGATAGCAGACGCAATGTATTCCTGCCCGTTTTCCGACATAAGGAATTTTTCCTCCTCCGGGTTTGAAAGAAAGCCTGTTTCCACAAGAACGCTGGGCATCGTTGTTTTATAGAGGACCAGAAACCCTGCCTGATGAACTCCCCGGTCATTAAGGCCGGTGCGGTCTTTCATCTCATCCTGAATGGTTGCTGCCAGTTCCGTACTTTGATCAAGGTAGGCGTTCTGAAACAATGTAAAGGTAATGTAAGACTCATCCGAATTGGGGTCAAAACCATTGTAGTTCCTTGTGTAGTCTGGTTCCATCAGGATAGATGAGTTTTCCTTCTTTGCAATGTCAAGATTAGCTTCCGAACGGTGGAGTCCCATCACGTAGGTTTCTACTCCATGGAGTGCATGGGATGGGTTCGCATTGCAATGAATGGAAATAAAAAGATCCGCCTTATTGCGATTGGCGATACCAGCGCGTTCATGCAATTCAATAAATTCATCCTTATCCCGGGTATAAATGACTTTTACATCCTGGAATCCGGACCGGATCAGTTTTCCCAATTTCAGCGCGATCGCCAGTGTTATCTTTTTTTCCTGAACCTTCTGGCCGATCGTCCCGGGATCCTTACCACCATGTCCCGCATCAATCACTACTGTTTTCAGAGTCGTTTTTTCCTGACCCAAAATCGGGCTTATCCAGATTATCTGGATGGCTAAAACAAGGAATATCAAGGTAATCCAACGCATAACACGACCCCAATGATTGTTAAAGTATCATAAAATACCAAAGAAATCTGTAATTTTGCTTAGTTTTGAGGCTTCTTCAGAAGCCTCCGGGGCAGGCATCATCAGTGTTGCCCGATTGCTAAACAAAGATAGGACATAAACCTCTGAGTTACCAAAAGAAATTGTTAACGAACTTATTAACAAGGCATTCCTGCTTGCTTGCATGGGTACTCTTCATGGTTTTCCTGCAACCGGTCTGTGTTTCGGCACAGGATACCCTTGCGACGCGGCCATTGACAAAGCCTGCCGATACCCTTCATTCAGCTGACTCTATTCGGAATACGAAGAAAAACAAAAACAAACTTACAGACAAGGTTGAATATGCGTCGAAGGATTCGCTGCGTTTTGAGATAAAAAACCAGAAAGTATACCTTTACCAGGATGCCGATATCAAATACAAAGACATCAGCCTGAAAGCCAACTACGTCGAGATTGATTTCCCAAAGAACATAGTGAACGCCACCTACACGACCGATTCAACAGGCAAGATGCAAGGTGTGCCCGAATTCACGGAGAGCAGCCAGAAGTTCAAGTCAAAGATCATCAGCTACAACTATACCACAAAACAGGGTTACATACAGAGTGTGTTCACAAAACAGGACGAGGGGTATCTTCACGGAACCATTGTAAAAAAAATGGAGAATGACATTACGTACATCCGTGACGGTTCTTATACGACCTGCGACCTTGAAGAAAATCCCCATTTTGAGTTCAGGTTCGGCAAGGGGAAAGTGATACCCGGGAAAAGGGTGATCACAGGTCCGGCTGAAATGGCGATCGCCCAGGTTCCTACACCCCTGATGATCCCTTTTGGTTTCTTTCCTAATAAAGTCGGCCGGCGCTCAGGGATACGGATACCGGGATGGAATGAATTTGCCACCAAAGGTTTTGCACTTACAGGGGGCGGCTACTACTGGGCAATAGGGGAATATGCCGATTTCGACCTGATCGGCGATATTTACAGTCATGGCGACTGGGCACTTCACCCTAAGATCCGGTACAATTACCGTTATCATTACAACGGTCAGCTGACCCTGGGATATTCGCATACACGAAACGGTGACCCGCACAGTCCTACATTTCAAAAACACAACGATTTTCTGGTCCAGTGGAATCACAGCCAGGATTCCAAAGCAAGGCCCCACAGCACCTTTTCAGCGAGTGTCAATATCGTCAGCACCTCCTATAACACAAACAACCTGACCTCCAGCGCCGAAGCCTATCTCACAAATACATACCAGTCAAGCATCAACTATGCCACAAACTGGCATGAGAAGTATTTCCTTACCCTGAACTTCAGCCACCAGCAAAATACACTTACCAAAACGATTGACATCACCCTGCCTCAGGTACAATTTTATATCAATCAATTCTATCCGTTTAAAAGACAGAAGCAGGTCGGTAAGCAGCGCTGGTACGAAAACATCTCAACACGTTACACTCTCGATGCGGAGAATCATTACAATACAACTGATTCAACCATCCTCAATCATGGCTGGCTTGATTCACTTCAGAACGGTATGAGGCACACCATTCCGATATCGGGAACATTCAGGATCCTGAAGTATTTCAACTGGACAACCAGTCTGAACCTGACGGATGCTATGTACCTTAAAACAATCAGAAAAAGGTTTATCAATGAAACCGTGATCCGTGGTAAGGACACAATAAACGGATACTATGAGAATGTTACGGAATACGGGTTTGCAAATGCATTCAATGCAAATGCCAGTACGGGGGTCAACACAACGATCTATGGAATGATCCAGATAAAAAAGGGGCCGATCATGGCCTTCCGGCATGTCCTGAAGCCTTCGGTAAGCTATGTCTATACACCCAACTTCGGGGCTCCCGGCTGGGGGTATTGGAGAACAATTGAAAATGACACCAGCCGTATACCCGGAAAATACTCCATTTTTGAAAAAACAGTATACGGGGGACCGGGGGCCGCCAAATCGGGGATTTTCAATTTCGCGCTCCACAACAACCTGGAGATGAAAGTCAGAAACAGGAAGGATACCGTTACAGGCACGAAGAAGATCGTTCTTATTGAAGACCTGGCGATCAGTTCCGCGTATGATATGGCAAGGGATTCCGTAAGATGGTCCAAAATCGCCATCACCGGGTATACAACCCTTTTTAAAACATTAAGGATCAATTACAATGCCACGCTCGACCCCTACGCTATGAATGCAAAAGGGCAGCGGATCAATGCCTCTGAATGGAAAGTGAATCATCGGCTGCTGCGGCTCGATAATACAAGCTGGAGCGTGGACATCAACTATACCCTGACTTCGGAAAAAGGGAAAAAAAACAAAGATGCCCCTCTGGCAAGTACAAAGGGAACTCCGGAAGAGCGAAAGGATGTCATGGACTTTTATGATGCCTATGTTGACTTCAATATTCCCTGGAGCTTCAGGATTGATTATGGGTTCAAGTACAATAAAAACTGGAACAGCACTTACGACAGACGTATTGGCACGATTACCCAAACGCTTGCGGTAAGCGGTATGATCAACCTTACACCGAAATGGAAGGTAACTGCCAGTACCGGATACGATTTCCAGATGCATGCTTTGTCTTATACCCGCGTCGATGTATACCGTGATCTGCACTGCTGGGAAATGAGTTTCGGGTGGGTTCCGAAAGGCGGGCAGCAACAATGGGATTTCCATATCAATGTTAAGGCCGCCCTGCTCCAGGAGCTGAAACTGAACAAGAAAAAGGATTACAGGGATTACGTTGATTAACTGAAAATAAAATCACGATATTATGAAAAAAGTCATTTCTACTGAGTTTGCCCCAAAAGCAATCGGACCTTACAGTCAGGCCATCGAGGTTAATAACATGTTGTTTATCTCCGGACAGATCCCTATCAACCCGGAAACGGGAAAAATCATTGAAGGCGGCATCACCGAACAAACCGAGCAGGTCATGCAAAATATCGGGGCGATATTGAAAGCAGCCGGTTACGAATTCAGCCAGGTTGTGAAATCAACATGCCTGCTCAGCGATATGGATAATTTTGCTGCCATGAACGCTGTTTACGGAAAATATTACCCTGAAAATCCTCCTGCACGGGCAGCCTATGGAGTGGTTAAACTGCCATTGGGTGTTTTGGTTGAGGTGGAGACGATCGCGGTAAAATAGCCGGAAGCCGGGAGTCAGAATTGGATATTTTTCCCTAGGGGCTCATACAACGTTAACGTCCTGTAAGCATAAAGCCGGCCCAGACGAGTGGCAGCGAGCTTGACTTGACACTGATCATCCTGAGTTTTGCTTCACGTAATGCGGCTGAGTAGGACTTCCCCTCCAGGAATGCTTCATAAAACAGGACCATCAGGTCACGGGTATAAGTATCCGGAATATCCCACATTGAATACAGGACATTTGCGGCACCCGCGACCAGGAATCCCCGTGACAGTGAAAGCGGCCCTTCTGCCGGTGACATTTTTCCTTTTCCTGCAGAACAGGCGCTCAGAACCACTAGGTCAGCTTTGATACTGAGGTTCTCTATCTCATCAAGGTCGAGAATCCCGTCATCAGCCCCACTCCCTGCTACATGTTCAGGAAGAAACAATCCTGCACCGCCGGGAAGAGTCTCATCAAGCAGGCTATGCGTAGCTATGTGAATAATCGATTTCCCCGGAACCTCACTTTTCACGCGTCGCTCAGTAGCATCATCTCCCAGGAGATCTGAAACAAGAAAACCCTTTTTACCCAGGATCGATGAAATGGAAAGGACTTCATCAAGACTTGCAGGCAAAGATGAAACACCCGTACTGCCCGGACCGGGGGGGAACTGCCCGGGAGCGAATCCAACAAACCTATTGCAAGCCAGCTTCTGCTCACCAGTGTTCTCCCTATTGTAGAATATCCCGGCCGAATTATGGTAAATGATTTCGAAATCTCTTACCAGGTAATCGGGTTCAGAGAATTCTGCACTCAAATTTTTTCCTTCAGGGCTGATTAGTGTTTCAAACGGGATCAGAAACAATTCCCTGTGCGGTATTATATGAAGCAGCTGAGCACCTTTAAGCTGTTCCTGAACAGGTCCGATCAGAATATGATAAAGTGCCTTACTGGCTTCGGGAAAATAACGTGTATCAGCAGTCTTTAACAGGCAAACATAATCCTTCAATTCCTTAGGGAAATTTTCAGTCAGTGCTTTTCTGCCGACCGTGATACTGTCCTTCGTAATGCAGAAAACAAACAATTCTTCCTGCCCAAGGAAATACTCAAGAACGGCCTCACCAGAATCAAGTTTTTCTTCGATCCTCATGACAAAATCTCCTGGGGATTGACCTTTTCCAACCAGAGAGTCAACAGATTCAATACCCTGCACCCTGGCAAATGCGTCAGCCTCCATTCTCAATCTAGACCTTGATGCACTTGCTTTTACATGATTAAAAAATGTTGACGAGTCAATATCTGGCACCATCGCTTGAGAGTTGCAGTCCTTGAATTTTCCGTAGAGTACTTTTCCCCTGCATGCTTCAGAAATAATGAACAATAATGGTATCAGGTCCTCATGAAAATCGCAGTTCAGCCGGGAACCTAAATCCAAAGCAACAGAGCATATCTCGTTGAGTTTTTCATTAAAGATAATTTTAGCCTCCTGGCTTCCGGGAAGATCATTATAAAGTTCAGCCAGGCTGATTGCTTCCCTGAGATCAGAAAATGCATAATGCAGACATACCAGGGTCGAGTCTGTCTGCCGGCTCAACCTGATCCAGCATAACGCTCTTTCATGATGCAGATGAATTGCTTCATAAAGTATGTACGGGGATATGAAATCCTGCGAAACTTCAGAAAGCCCCAGTTTAAACGATGACAGGGCGCATACAACATCGCCCTTCAGGAGACTCCCCTTCCCAATCCGGCAATAGGTATCTGCAACCTCTTCCCTGCTTTCAATATCAAAAAGTGAATTTAGCGCCAATGCACGTTGAAAGCATAATACAGAAGAGTCAGACTCATGCATCGCGAAAAAACAGGAACCCAAACCCTTGTATGCACAATAACGCAGATGCTTGTCATATCGCAATCCATCCGAGGTATTTCCAAGCGCCCTTCTGAAGTAGCGGATAGCCTGCAAAAACTGACCAGCACCCTGGCTGGATCTTCCAAGCCAGACATTGATCTGAAAAAGCAAAGTATCATTGATCGATTCCGGATAAACCACCTTCAATGCTTCTTTATAATACCGGGAGGCGATGCTTTGCTGATTCTGCTTCTCATATACATCTGCCAGTTCACAACTGATCCGGATCATATTCTCCGGTTCAAAAGACACAAGCGGTTTGTAATTCATCCTGGCTTTCAGATACCAAGCAACCGCTTCTGAATAATCATCATAACCTTCTGATATCAAGCCCAGGTTTTCGCAGATTTGGCCGGCCAGCAGGGAATTGGCACCTCCTTTTTCGAGAGCCGTTTCAAAAGCATCGATGGCCCGCCCCCGGTCGCCAGCGAGCATGTAACAATTTCCTTTGAGAAAATAATATTCAGAAAGCAAACCTGCTCTTTGCGGGGTGCTACTGCCTGTTTCCGCTATACTTTTATCAAGATCATCAACCAGACTGTCATTGTTAACAGATCCCGGCCGGGAGATCGCTTTCAGGATCAACCGGGTATGATTGCCTCCCGCAGTGTTGAAACAAGATCTGTTTACAGGGAATACCCATTTCCGCTGCGCATCAACAACTTTTGACGGAGTCATCAGAAACCATAAAATGCAGAAGATATAGAGAAGTATTCTCATCTAGCTGATCATTAATTTTTAGCGGTGGTTCTTTTCATTCAATATAGAATTTCCCCAGGTAAAGAAGGTCATCGTTTCCGATAATTTTGAAATAGAATAACCCGGAATGAAACTGAGACGCCCGGAAAAATATTCTGTTTGTCATTTCCTTTTCCGTTTCAAAAACGCATATCCCATGATTATCTGTAACGATCAATTTTATTGGTTTTTCCAGGTCCGGTTCCCACGATAACCGGATAGTATCCTTCATCGAAAAATGCGTTACTCCCGAAGGGCTCAGTAATTTAAAATAAAAGGAACGCACATTACTGCCGACAAGACCTTCAAGTTGAGGATCCGGAATTAAATTTGATGCAAGTTTGATTCGATTTACCGGTACCTTTACTGAAGATATCAGTAACCGCCCTCCGTCAGGTTTCAACGATTGGCTCACCTTAAGACCGTTCCTTTGTTTATCGTTGCCTGACCCGTTTTTCGGACAGATCCTACTAACCTCTGAACTCTCTTTTCCTTTACTTTCCGTTCGCGAACAGAGGTGGTTCAGCAATAATTCAAATATCAGCATCAGGATAAGGGTGGCTGCCACCAGCATCAATTTACGAGGGAGCTGGCTTTGCCGGATTTTCGGATTTCCAGAAGCAATAATCTTCCTTCGGAATTCAATGATGTCGTCATCAGCAAGCGCCTCATTTAATTCTTTATCCAGGCCAACCTCAACTTTCAGTGAAGGATTTTTCTCAAGCATTTCAAGAAACAAGTGAAGCTCGTCACCTGCAAGGTCATTATCATTATACCTTGTGATCCATTCCGGCATTTTTTCCCTATTACTCATGTTAAAATAAGAATTTGCAGCGTGGGTCTTTTAAAATCCTCTTTCTGAGCATATTTTTACACAGGTATTTCCGGGTTTTAGCGTAGGATTCATCCCGGAACCCCATGATCATGGCAATATTTTTCAGGGATGTTTTACAGATAAAAAGTTTCAGAACCTTCTGACAGTCTTCGGGCAATGATAGAAAATGGAGATGGTAAAGCCGTGTACGCTCCAACTTATACTCATCGGGATCACCCTCCTTTGCTTCATAATCCTCTACTGGTTCATGAACAAACCGGTCCTGGTACAGCAACCGCCACTTTCGGTCGAGCCGCTGCATCCACAACTTCCAGCAAATGGAATAGAAATAGGTCTTCAGGCTGCAATTCAAAAGCATTTTTCCATCCCGGACTTTCTGGTAAAGGACGATAAGCCCGTCCTGGAAAACATCTTCCGCGTCCTCATAATTACCTGAATTCCGTTCCACAATCGACTTGGTAACCGGAAAATATTCCCGGTATAGATGACGGATACAAACCGGATCTTTTGAACTGAGTCCCTTTAGTATTTCTTCATCTGAATAAAATTCCATAATCAGAAAAACATTACAGCTTAATCCGGAAAAACCGAAAAGGTGATACGTTTGTTAATAACTTTTTTTCCGAAGCAACAGCAACCATCTGTTCCGGAATCAAAAAAGGCACAACTTGCCACAAAAGAAAAATACCATGTATTCAACTAATGTGACCTGTTGTGCCTGTTGGTAATAATAAAATGCTATTTATTAAATACTTCCCAAGAGCTATAAAAAATACTATTTAACCTTCATCCCCAGGTTATAGAAAATAAAAGACCAGAGATCAGCAGCTTCTTCAATCAATTTACTTGTCGGTTTACCTGCACCATGGCCTGATTTGGTATCGATCCTGACAAGCACGGGGTTGGGCCCGGAATGATCTTCCTGTAGCGTAGCCATGAATTTGAATGTATGGGCAGGCACTACACGGTCGTCATGATCCGCTGTAAATGCAAGGGTTGCAGGATAAGCCACTCCTTTCTTCAGGTTATGCAAAGGTGAATATTTGATCAGGTAGCTGAAATCGGCAGCAGAATCGCTTGTTCCGTAATCACCAGCCCATGCATGGCCGATAGTGAATTTATGATAGCGTAGCATATCCATAACACCCACCTGGGGGATAGCCACCTTGAACAATTCGGGGCGCTGGGTCATACAGGCCCCTACCAGCAAGCCCCCATTGGAACCGCCCATGATGGCCAGTTTCTCAGAACTTGTGTATTTTTCCGATATCAGGTACTCAGCTGCAGCGATAAAATCATCAAAAACATTCTGTTTCCTTTCCTTGGTGCCGGCTTTATGCCAATCTTCACCATATTCGCCGCCCCCGCGCAGATTGGCAACTGCATAAACGCCCCCGTTCTCAAGAAACAAAACACGGCTGATGCTGAAACTAGGGGTCATACTGATGTTGAATCCGCCATATCCATAAAGCAGGGTCGGGTTTTTCCCGTTCAGTTCGAGCCCTTTTTTATAAATGAGGAACATGGAGATCGTCGTCTTGTCCTTGCTGCTGTATTTCACCTGTTTCACTTCATAATCAGCCGGATTGAAATGAATAAAGGGTTGGGTATATATATCAGATTTGTTGGCACCTACATTGTACTTCACTACCGTTGTAGGATATGCAAACGAGGTAAAGCCGTAGAAGGCAGTAAAGTCACCCTTTTTCCCGCTAAACCCGGTGACAGTTCCGATACCGGGTAGTTCGATCTCATTTAAAAATTTACCATTGATGGAATAAACAAACAACTTACTGCTTGCATTCTGCATATAGGTTGAAATAAAACGGTCGCCGGCCATCTGAACACTCTCCAGTACTTCATCCCGTTCGGGAATGATCGTTTTCCAGTTATCCGGTGCCGGGTTCTCGGGATCAATGAGTACTAGTTTCCGTTTGGATGCCTTGTAATTGGTAACCACAAAAAATTTGTTCGCCAGATTCTCAACCACACTGTATTCATAATCGAATCCAGGGGCAATCAGCTTGAAAGGAGCATCCTTTTTCGTAAGGTCTTTGTAATAAAGGGCAACTCCATCCGTAGTTTCCGATTCATAAAGATATAGAAAATGCTCGTCCTCACTCGTGGCAGCGGTATAATTCCTTTTTGCCTCCTTTTTATTTTCATAGATCAGTTTGTCCTCGCCCTGAAGGGTCCCCAGTTTATGGAAATAGACTTTATGGTTTTTATTCTGGGTAGTAAGCTCCTGGCCGGCGGCAGGGGCATCGAAGCGACTGTAATAGAATCCGTCGCCCTGCCAGGCCATGCCTGAAAATTTAACCCATGTGATGGAGTCCGGAAGAAGTTTTCCCGTAGCAATCTCCAGTACATGGATCTCATTCCAGTCACTGCCACTGCGTGAAATTGTATATGCCAGATATTTCCCGCCATGTGAAGCGGAGATGTCGGCCAATGCAACGGTTCCATCGGCCGATAATTTATTGGGATCCAGCAGCGCTGCCGGCGGAGAATCCAAACCCTGCCTTACATAAAGGACAGCCTGATTTTGTAAACCGTCGTTCCTGAAATAGAAGTACCATGGGCCTTCTTTGAAGGGAACGCTGTATTTTGGATAGTTCCAGATCTTCGTAAGTTTTTCTTTTATCTGATCCCTGAACGGAATTTTTGACAGGTAGCTGAATGTCAGATCATTTTCAGCCTTAACCCAGTCGGCCACTTCTTTTGTTGTATCGTTTTCCATCCAGCGGTAAGGATCTGCGATCTTTGTCCCGAAATAATTGTCGGTCACATCGCCCTTTTTTGCAACAGGGTATGTAATATTTTGCTTGCATCCAGCCATGGTAAATAGTCCAAGAATAATGAGCAATGAGTAAATTTTTTTCATAGGTAGAGGAATTGGTGAATGGTTGTAAATATTTCTCAAGGCAAAAAAATAATCCGTTTTGTAAATTTAAAGAAAATCAATAGATGAATCCAGAAAAAAAACCGGCCATATACTGATAAAAACCGTTGTACCGGTCGTAATAATAATTGCCTAAAAGGATAGTTTACTTATCAGATCATCATCAACCAGTGAAGCAACGGTGACCCTTAACAGCGGTTCCTCCTGCATGGCCCGTTCTATTGCAAACAATGCTGACGAATTCCTTGCCCAGGCCCTGCGTGCGATCCCGTTGTTAACATCCCAGTGCAACATGGAATGCAGATGCCGGTCTGCTTCAGCTGTGCCGTCAAGCAGCAAGCCGAAGCCACCGTTGATCACTTCGCCCCAGCCAACACCACCACCATTGTGTATGGAGACCCAGGTAGCTCCCCGGAATCCGTCTCCGATGACATTCTGGATAGCCATATCGGCCGTGAATTGTGAGCCGTCATAAATATTGGAAGTTTCACGGTAAGGAGAATCCGTTCCGGAAACGTCATGGTGATCCCGGCCAAGGACAATGGGCGCTTTTATCTGCCCTGCACTGATCGCCTTGTTGAACGCCTCTGCGATCTTTGTCCGGCCTTCACAATCGGCATAAAGGATACGTGCCTGAGAACCGACAACCATCCTGTTCTTCCCGGCTTCACGGATCCAGTGAATGTTATCCTGCATCTGCAGGCGGATCTCCGGCGGGGATTGTTTGACGATCTCTTCAAGTACTTCGCAGGCGATACGATCAGAAACAGACAGATCCAGAGGATCTCCGGAAGTGCAAACCCAACGGAATGGTCCGAAGCCGTAATCAAAGAAGAGGGGACCCATTATATCCTGAACATAAGAGGGGAACCTGAATGTGCCGTCCTCCTTCAGGACATCGGCTCCCGCTCTGCCGGCTTCAAGAAGGAAGGCATTCCCGTAATCCCAGAAATACATGCCGTTATTCACCATTTTATTTATTGCACTGGCATGCCGGATCAGGGACCGCCGGACCTCCATCCGGAAGCGATCTGGTTCCTTTACCATCATTTCATTGGATTCTTCGAGGGTAAAGCCGGCAGGATAATATCCGCCCGACCAAGGATTATGGAGTGATGTCTGGTCTGAACCAAGGTCAACAGGGACTTTCTTTTCCGCAAGTTTTTCCCACAGGTCAATAATGTTGCCCTGGTAAGCTAGGGATACAGCCTTTTTTGACGAACGGGCAACATTGATCCTGCTGATCAGTTCATCAAGGTCCGTGAATACTTCATCCACCCAACCCTGTTTAAAACGTTTATCAACAGCCTTTGGATTGATCTCTGCAATAATTCCAACAACGCCTGCTATTACCGATGCTTTTCCCTGAGCACCCGACATACCGCCAAGTCCGGAAGTAACGAATACTTTTCCGGCCTGTGTCCCGTCGCCTTTGCGGCGGGCGGCATTCATCACAGTAATGGTCGTACCATGAACGATGCCCTGGGGCCCGATGTACATATAGGAGCCGGCTGTCATCTGACCATACTGGGAAACGCCCAGTGCATTGAAACGTTCCCAGTGATCGGGGCTGGAGTAATTTGGAATCACCATGCCGTTGGTGACAACCACGCGGGGAGCATCCCTGTGCGAAGGGAAAAGGCCCATCGGATGACCCGAATACATGACCAGCGTCTGATCATCCGTCATCTCTGAAAGGTATTTCATGGTCAGCAGATACTGCGCCCAGTTCTGAAAAACAGCACCATTGCCGCCGTATGTGATCAGTTCGTGCGGGTGCTGGGCCACTTCAGGGTCGAGGTTGTTCTGGATCATAAGCATGATGGCCGCCGCCTGGAGGGAACGATGCGGATATTCATTGATGTTCCTGGCATGCATGGCATAGGCAGGCCTGAACCGGTACATGTAGATCCTTCCGTACTTTTTCAGTTCCGCAGTGAATTCCTGTGCAAGAAGGTTATGATACTTTTTATCAAAATAGCGAAGGGCATTGCAAACAGCCAGTTTTTTTTCTTCTTTATTCAGAAGATCTTTTCGTATTGGTGCATGGCTGACTGTGGAATCAAAAGGCAAAACCTCAGGCAGAATATCAGGAATACCCTGTGATATCGAATGTTGAAAATCGTTCATGGAATAGAATTATTAACCAGTTCGGCTGAGAAATTTCAGCAAAATTAAGGAATTTCAATTCTTTTTTTACTTCGAATGCGCCGGAAACAAAAGAAAAAAACGCAATGCAGAATCATAGGAGGCGGGCAAATTATTAAACACGCATCAGGGAGCGCACATAAGCAAGGAATCAGATCTTTTCCTGAGATGTCTTCAGGACATTATAAAGAAATTCCCTGGCCCTGAACAGCTGTGCTTTCACAGTCCCGACCGGTAGGTTGAGTTCTGTAGCGATCTCCTCATAGGACCACTCACTGAAGTACCTCAGTTCAATGAGCTCTTTGTAATGCGGTTTCAATTTGTCAACAACCTCATGCATCAACTGGATCTTCTGCTTGGCGATCATTTTATCGTCCGGTCCCGGGGTAGAAGCGGCAATATTCTCAGTTGGATTTTCCGTTTCTCCATCTTCGTTGGTAAACCCGCTGACAAACTGCATCCGTCTGTGTTTCCGGATAAAGTCAATACAATTATTGGCTGCTATCTTGAAAAGCCAGGTACTGAAAGCATAATCCGGCGTGTATTGATGCAGATTTTTGAAAGCCTTGCCGAATGCTTCTATCGTCAGATCCTCAGCATCAGTCGGGTCATTGGTCATCTTCAGTAACATGAAATAGAGCGAATCCCGGTAGTTGTTGAGGAGCTCCGCATAGGCTTTCTGGTCACCGTTTGAAACGGCCAACTGCACGAGCTGATAGTCGCGTTGCGCTTTCTCGGTGAGGTGATGGGCTATTTCCATTTATTGTTTGGTGCAACCAGGTTTTTTATTGAAAACGCGGCATTCATGACCAGAAGCAGCAATTCCATAAACGGAATCGCAAGCAAAAAATCTTTTTCATGCAAACGCACCATGCATTTCCGGAAGACAAATAACTGGTTTGCAGTTTTAAATACGAACAAAGCAAGAATCAGCCAAGGGTTAAAGTTGAGCAAGATAAGTAAAAAAAATAAAATGAAATAAAGTGACTGGCTCATCAGGTAGGTTCCGAGCATGACTTTATGACCCATTCTGTAATACCTGCCTGTTGAAATATGCCTGCGCTTCTGAAAAACCCATTCCCGAAAAGTTTTTTTTGGATGCGAATAGGTAAATGTGGCCGGATCAAGGGTGATCCGCGTATTCTTCTTTGTGGCCACGCGGTTGATAAAAAGATCATCATCACCCGAATTGATCTTGTAATGGGCAATAAACCCATTATTCCGGTAAAAAAGATTTTTGGTATAGGCCATATTTCGGCCGACACCCATATATGGAATTCCGTTCAGGGCAGAAGAGAGGTATTGCATTGCAATGTGCGTGGTGTCAAACCTTATCATTTTATTGAGAAATCCCGGTTCAGGCCGGTAACCTCCATAGCCAAGCACAATCTCCTTTTGGTTGCTGAAAGCAGACTGCATTTTGAGTATCCAGTCTTTTCCGGCAGGCCGGCAATCAGCATCCGTGAGCAGGATGATCTCATTTTTTGCTGATTTTATTCCGATCGAAAGTGGAAATTTCTTGCCCGAAAAGAAATTCAGGTTTTCCATGATATCAACCACCTTCAGCCGGGGGTACTGATCTGCCATCTGCGATAAGAGGAAGGCGCTGTCATCATCTGAAGCATGGTTTACAACCACGACCTCAAAATCAGGGTAATCCTGTTCCAGGAAGAGGGGAAGGTTTTCTTTCAGGTTAGTATATTCATTCCGTGCACAGATCACGACCGAAACACTCTTCTTTGATTGATCCTTCGGCTTCTCGCGAAAAATGGCAAGTCTGAAAAAGAAAATCCAGTAAAAAACCAACTGCAGGAAAACGGAGGAGCAGAAGATGAGGAAGAGGATGAAAAGCAACGGCACCGATGTGATCGGAATATTCAGCATTAATCAGTGTTTAACATCATTTAACACAAGGACGCGGCAAATTTATTTTAATTAATTGAATAAAAACTACCTTTGTCAATAAATAGGGATAACCTTTTTTTTCGACTCTATCAAATTAAATATCAGACTTTTATATAAATGGATTTTAACCTCCAGCATAAAGATCCGGGATCCTCAGCCCGGGCAGGTGTGATCACTACGGATCACGGCCTGATCCAAACCCCCGCATTTATGCCGGTAGGAACTGCCGGAGCAGTGAAGGCGCTTCATATTCATGAACTTCGCGAGGATGTGCAAGCCCAGATTATGCTGAGCAACACATATCACCTGTACCTCAGACCTGGAGCAGACATAGTGGAGAAAGCGGGCGGACTGCACAGATTCAATGGCTGGCCACGGCCGATCCTTACCGATAGCGGCGGGTACCAGATTTACTCTCTTTCCGCCATCAGGAAATTCACGGAAGACGGTGTTGTCTTTCAGTCGCACATTGACGGTTCCCGGCATTACTTCACGCCTGAAAAAGCCATGGATGTTCAACGCAGCCTGGGCGCCGATATTATAATGGCTTTCGATGAGTGTACACCCTATCCGTGTGACTACGATTATGCGCGAAAGTCAATGGAACTTACCCACCGCTGGCTGGACCGCTGTGTTGCGCATTTTTCGGAGACAAAATGCCCCCACGGGTATAACCAGGCCCTTTTCCCTATCGTACAAGGAAGTGTTTACCCTGACCTTCGTGCAAAATCAGCAGAGCATATTGCAGGGAAAGCTGCCGACGGAAATGCCATCGGAGGATTATCCGTCGGAGAACCAGCCGATATGATGTATGAAATGACGGATCTTGTCTGCAGAATCCTTCCCCAGGACCGGCCTCGCTACCTGATGGGTGTCGGCACCCCGGCGAATATTCTTGAAAGCATCGCGCTGGGTATCGACATGTTCGACTGTGTTATCCCGACCCGAAATGGAAGGAATGGAATGCTTTTCACACGTAATGGTATTATCAATATTAAAAATGAAAAGTGGAAGGACGATTTCACCCCGATCGAAGCGGAGGGGGATGTTTTTGCCGACACGGAATATTCAAAGGCATACCTTCGACACCTATATATTTCAAAAGAGATCCTCGCAGCGATGATCGCCACAATGCACAACCTGGGATTCTATATGTGGCTGGTAAAAGAGGCACGTGCCCATATCATTGACGGCACATTCGCCGACTGGAAGAACATCATGGTAAATAAACTTATGCAACGGTTGTAAAAAGCAAGAAACAAATACTGCATGATGCTACTGAAAACCATCGATAAATACATCATCCGGAAGTTTCTAGGTACTTTCTTCTTTTCACTCATCCTGCTTATTTTCATCATTATTATTTTCGATATTTCAGAACATATCGACGATTTCCTGAAACATGATGCTCCGCTGAAAGCAATAGTCTTTGACTATTACCTCAATTTCGTTCCGTTCTTCGTCAACCTTTTCAGTTACCTTTTTGTTTTCATCGCAGTAATATTTTTCACATCCCGGATGGCATCGGATACGGAGATCGTTGCGATCCTTAGCAGCGGCATTAGTTTCAGACGCATGCTCCTCCCCTATTTTGTCTCTGCAATAATTATTGCGCTGATGTCATTTATCCTGGGAAACTTCATCATTCCATACACAAACCGTGGCAAACTTGAATTCGAAAAACTCTATATCCGTGACCCGAAAGAGTTCAGTGACATGAATATCCATAAGCAGATCAAGCCGGGAACCTATATTTACATGGAGAATTTCAATGTCAGGTCAAATGTCGGGTGGAAATTCACCATGGAACAATTCAAAGGAAGAGAACTTATTTATAAGCTTAGTGCGGACCGGGCGGAGTGGGACAGTATCCGGCAGAGGTGGAAGCTTACAAATTATTTTGCGAGGTCGATTAATGGCATGAAGGAATCAATGACACGGGGTACCCGGAAAGATACAGTTATGACTTTGAAGCCTGCTGATTTTATTGAAGATATTGAAGAAGTTTCCATTATGAATTATTTCACCCTCCGTGAACATATCGCAAAAAAAGAGATGCGTGGCGACCCGGATGTGATCAAGTACAAAGTCAAAAAATACGAGCGGATCGCCTATCCCTTTGCGACCCTAATTCTCACATTAATCGCAGTATCGGTGTCGAGCCGTAAAGTGAGGGGTGGCATCGGGTTCAATCTCGGCTTCGGTCTTGCACTAACCTTCCTTTACATCCTCTTCATGCAGGTATTTACTGTTTTTGCCACCTTTGGAAACTTCCCGCCACTGCTTGCCGTCTGGATCCCAAACCTTATGTTTGGCGTGATTGCTCTTTTCCTGGCAAGGACAGCGCCAAAATAACAAACGGTTTATTCCATACAAAAAAGGCCGCCCTTTCAGGGACGGCCTTTCTGAATAACAACAGAAACATTATTTTGCCGGGGCAGTGATAACAGTACCCTTAATCGTCAGAATGACCGGCTGTTCACTGGCATTGGTCCTGACAGTGATCGTTTTTGCAAACTGTCCGGGATTGGCAGCATTGTAAGTGGCCGTAATAGCAACTGTTTTGCCGGGAAGGATCGGATCTTTCTCATATTTCAGATTGGTGCAACCACAGGATGGCTGAGCGGATTCGATGATCAGTGGCTCGTTGCCTGCATTGGTCAGCTTGAATTCGGCACCCTTGGGTGTTCCCTGGGGAATATCTCCAAAATTGTTCTCCGTCTGGTCAAATTTTGCAACAGGACCACTTTTAACAACTGCTACTTCAGCTTTTTTAGGTTCAGCAGCAGTTTTCGTCTGTGCCTCAGCCCTGAAAAAAGGGAAGAGAGCGACGATCATAAGAAGCATTGCGATCTTTTTCATGATTTTTACTTTTATTTTATTGGTTGAATTCATACTTATTTTTACCTGGCAAAGATCTGTCAAATCA
>Ga0118677_10002405_pt1 | contig 37713 bp, 28 predicted proteins | sample AliMusrvi5mmetaG_FD_86154 | JGI IMG/M metagenome (GOLD analysis project Ga0118677, IMG submission 86154) | reverse complement strand
TTATATTGGTTTGCCTTACAGTAAAAATATCCTTAAAGATGGCAAAATTATTAAAGAACAATTCTTAGGTGGCAAAGGTAATTGCAGGCAAATCGCCACTGAAACTATTAGACTTGCACAGCAACAAAAAATAGATCTAATTAAATTAAACAACAGAGAAATTTATAATTTTCAAAAAAAACCTTCTATATTTACAACTAAAATTGTAAGTTTGTATAGAAAAGATATCTTTGGCAAATTTAAAAACATTTTGAGCAAATTCTACATGTTAACCGAAATTTAATAAAAATATTTTTTATTTTCATTTACACCTTTATATATGAAACAACAATCCGGGATAGTCCGGATAATTATAGCTGAAGATCACAGGTTGGTTAGGGAGGCAATGGTTTCATTGATAAACGGGGTCCGGGATTTCGATGTTATCGGAACCGCCGGCGACGGTAATGAACTCATGTTTCTTCTGCGAAATAAACAGCCCAATATAATCCTTCTTGACATCCGGATGCCCAATATGAACGGGCTTGAAGTCATTCGCAGAATAGTTGAAGAAAAACCCTGGATAAAGGTTATCGCGCTTTCCATGTATACCCAGCCTTCATATATCAAAGAGATGCTGCGTAACGGAGCGCATGGCTTCGTTTCTAAATACAGTATGGCTGAAGAATTGCAGGAGGCGATCCGCCACGTCCATTCAGGAAGTACTTACCTTTCAAAATCCATTCAGGATCAGGTCATCCAGGATTTTTCAGAAAAAGCACATGACCAGAGAGGAGATGCCCGTAAACTTTTTACGGCACGTGAAATAAAAATTATCCAGATGCTTTCGGAAGGTTATTTTTCCCGCGAAATAGCTGAAAGCATGCACATCAATGAAAAAACTGTTGAACGGGATAAGTCTGTAATCCTGAAAAAACTAAATGTAAAAAATACGGCACAACTCGTAAAAGCAGCCGTCGATAAAGGAGTTATCCTGCTTTAACCTGTATGTTGATATATTCGCATTGCGACAAATTAAACTCTCACAAGGAATGAAAAAATCACTTCCCAAAAAGGAACTGAAATACGCGAAAAAAGCGAAAATGAAGAAAAAAAGTTCCGCAACCGATACTTTCGCGGGCTCAGGCACAATTTACTGGATCGCCGGTATTATCCTGCTTGCGTTCTTCTGTTTTATTCCGGCCTTGACCAACAACCTTGTCAACTGGGATGATTACAACTATATCCGGGATAACCCCTATGTACAAAACCTAAGTCCTGGCGCCATCGCTTCCATTTTCAATGTAAATACGTTTATCATGGGAAATTACCACCCATTGACCATTCTGAGTTACGCTTTTGAGTATAAAATTGCTGGTGCAAACCCGTTTCTGTATCATTTTGATAATATTCTCATCCACCTTTTCAATATTTTTCTCGTTTCATTGCTGGCCTGGCTTCTGACCAAAAAAAAATATGCGGTCATCATTATCACTGCTCTCTTTGCTGTACACCCGATGAGGGTGGAGTCAGTTGTTTGGGCCGCAGAACGTAAAGATGTGCTCTACACCTTTTTTTATCTTTTAGCACTTCTGTCCTACATATACTATGTCACAGTTTCAAAAAACCGGACCCGGAGTTACATACTTGCCTTTGTCTTTTTCCTCTTTTCGATACTTAGCAAGGGACAGGCAGTAGTCCTTCCCTTGACTTTCCTGCTTATAGACTACTGGTACGATAAAAAGATCGAGATTAAAATGTTGCTGAACAAGATCCCGTTTTTTGTATTGTCCCTGATTTTTGGAGGTATTGCCATCCACGCACAATCATCATCCCTTACCGAAGAAAGGCTTATCTCCCACTCTTTTGTGGAACGCATCATTTATGCAGCCTACAACTTGTCTGCTTACCTTTATAAACTTGTATATCCTTACGATCTTGCCTGCTATTATGGGTATCCGATGAGATCAGCAATGACACCGGTCTATTTAGGTGCTGCTTTGGCCATCGTGATCCTTGTGCTGCTCTTCGTGTTTTACCGAAAGAACAAGGTTGTTGTATTTGGCACTCTTTTCTTTCTGTTTACCATTTTTATCGTGATCCAGCTGATGCCGATCGGTAATGCGATCATTGCAGACAGGTATACATACATTCCCTATTTTGGACTGTTTTTCATAATTGGCATCCTCCTGGATACCCTGGTCTCTCAGAAACCGAAACTGCGTACGGTCGTGACAGGAATCCTCTTCGTCCAGATCGGCATCTTTGGCTTTTCCTCTTTCCTGCAGGCCGGGACATGGAAAAACAACATTACACTCTGGAACAGGGTTATAAGCAATAATCCGAAAGAACCGGTTGCTTATAACAACATTGCCATCGACTATATGGACACAAAGAATTATGATAAGGCCAAAGCCTCACTCTTTCTTGCAATTAAAAACAGCGAGACCTATCCGGAAGTGTACCGCTCTTATCACAACCTTGGAAAAGCATTCAGCGAAACCGGTAAACCGGAAACCGGACTCCTTTACTACGATACATCTATTATGATAGCAAATACATACCTGGACGCCTATTTTGGACGTGGTCTTACCTATACGGATATGGGAAAATATGACAAAGCAATCGCTGATTTTTCCTTCATTATAAACCACCTCAACCCAAATGACGTTCAGTCGTATTACAGCCGCGCCGTCGCATATAACAAAAAAGGGTTGCCCGACAGTGCCCTCACAGATTATTCAAGGGCTGTCCAGATCCAGCCTGATTATGCAAAAGCGTATACGAATCGTGGAAACATCTTTTTTAACCAGGGGAAATTCCAGGATGCGATTTTCAACTATAATGAGGCAGTACGCTATGATTCCACCAGCGGTATAAATTTCATGAACCGCTCTTTTGCATATTTCAGGAATGGAGATTATCAACCTGCGCTTAATGATGCCCTCCGGGCCCAGGGTATGAAAGTTAATGTCCCGGAGCAATATATCACCGACCTTAATAAAGCGCTAGGAAAATAATTTACTTACCTTTCCTGCTTAGAAGCTGATAGGTTATTGCCAGGTTTTGCTGTATCTGCTGGTCTCCGGGAGCAACTTCTGAAGCCGTTTTGAAAACCCTTAAAGCATTCTCATAATCCTTTCGCATACCATAGATCACACCCAGGTCTTTATAAGCAGAGATTTCTTCAGGTGCAAGAGAAACTGAACGCTCCAGAAAAATGACAGCCGAATCAAAGTTGCCTTTAAATTGTCCATATAAATTACCCAACAGCGCGTTCACCCGTGCATTCTGAGGATCCATCACATACAAAGAACGGCAAACACTGATTTTATAATCTGTTTCCCGGGTATTATCAATCCTTTCCAGCATTATCATCGTGTTACGCAGTGCATCATCATTGTACCCCTCGAGATGAATGACCTGCAGGTATTGCTGTATGGCCTTCTTATAATCCTTTTGATAAACACCATAAACATTTCCTAACAACAACAAGGCATTTTTATTCCCAGGGTAAATCTCCAGCGCTCGCCCAAGGTATGCAAGTGAACGATCAAAATCTTCAGCCTTTGTTGCTGAATCGGTATCCGCCTGAGCCTTTTCATAGAATTTCCCGCCGGCAGATGTATTGCACTTGGTGCTGTTAACAGAAACCTTTACATCTGTTGTAAACAGTGTGAAATCATCCTTCCAAACGGGATTCCTGGCAATTGTCTTCACCGAAAATAAAATCAGAATCAATCCAATTGTCGCCGATACCACATAAGTCGATTCCTTTTCTTTTTTTATCCATCCCGGAACAATTTCAGTAAAGAACCATCCGCCAATAAGCGCGAAACCAAGAGAAGGCATGTATAAAAACCGTTCGTTCATGAAGGTTCCAACAGGAAACACGATATTTGACACGATAAACAATGTGGACAGGAAAACAAGGATGCCATAGGAAACAGGATGTTTTTTCCTGATCAGTACTATTGCCAGAATTATCAATACTACGTATAAAACCAGAGAGATTATTACACGGGTGTCTGTTAGCGGTACAAGGGGGATTTGATATGGATTGTAATCATGTGTAAGAGGATGCGGAAAAAAGAGCAGGCGCAGATAAACCCCCAGAGTCAGGATAATCACCCCTGCCTTCTGACTGCCGGAAGCCCCCAGAAACGGATTGTTCAGCAACTCAGCGGGAACGTCCGAAGAATTAAAGTATCCAAGCACAAGAAAGCGTATATAAATAAACAGGATAGCCGCTCCCACCAATGGCAAAGCAGATTGCAGGTTCTGTTTCCAGGATTTCCCGGTGAAAAAATAAACCGTTGCAGGAATTACAAAAAGGAATGTGATCGTATTTTCCTTGGAAAGTAAGCCGAGAAAAAAGAAAAATGCCGCCCCAAGGGCATTAAGCATCTTCTTTCCTTCAAATGAATCAAGGGTGAATTTCAAAGCCAGCAATGAAAAAAGCAGAGCGAAGATCTCATCCCGCCCTTTGATATTTGCCACCACCTCTGTATGAACCGGGTGAGCAAGAAAAAGCAGTGTTGTAATAAATGGGATGGTTATATACCAGGGTTTATGCTTATTCTTTTCAGGACGGATCAGTTGCTTCAGGATAATAAACAAAATCAGTGCCGTAAGTGCATAAAAAACAATATTCAGAAAATGACTGATTGCAGGCCTGAAACCGCCGAAAAGTCCGTATTCAACTGCAAAGGAAGCAATTGATAATGGCCTGTACCTGCCACCTGCAACAAGCTTTTTCTGTTTCCCGAAGAATCCCGTAAAAGAGTCATAACTGAAAATATCCCCGATACCGGCAAATCCTTTGGCAGTAAATGCATTGCCCTTGATTGTCAGAAGATCATCAAGCGCGTACTCATTGGTCAGTGTATTTGCATAAAGGATAAATACAAAAGCTACGATCAGCAGATGGGGCAAGTACCGCACATTTTTTTCTTTCTTCTGCATACTCAATAAAAAAGTTAAAATTAAACCATGAGTCAGAATGGTGCATGGAATGTATCAGCAAATTTTTGCCTGTAAGTGGCCGCCTCCTGACTCTTACCGCTTTTTTCCAGGCAGAAAATAAGCTTCTTGCAGATCGCCGGGTCATCTGGTTTTATCTGGATGCATTTCCTCAGGTAAGGAATGCTGCTTTCATACTGTTTGAGAAGGAGGTATGAAAATGCAAGGTTATAGAGTATCTCAAAATTATCAGGGGCGTATGGAAGTACTTTCAGATACAATTTAACTGTTTTTGAGGGATCTCCTTTCAATCCGTATGCCTTTCCAAGAAGAATAGCTGCATCCACATAATGGTCATTTACAGCCATACAATGTTCAAGGTAATGGATCGCCTCATCCAATCGGCCAAGATTCCCAAGGCCGTTTCCGAGGAGGTAGAGTGCCTTATCGTTATCCGGCTGGTATTTCACCAGCTTTTCAAGTGCGACAACCGATTCGCCGTATTTTGCCATTTTGAAATAATTCAGACCAAGGTTGAAATAGCTTTTCTGGTAAGTTGAATCGATACTAAGGATCTTATGATAACACCAGTTGGAAGAATCAAGGTTGTTCAGCTGTTCATAAACAGTGCCGAGGTTGTTATAGGCATCCAGGTAAGGGGGATAAATCGACAGTGCCGTTTTCAATTCAGACTTTGCGGTATTCAGTAATTCCTGCTGCGTTTCGCGCTGTGATACCTGCCCTGCAGCTACCTGCAACTCAGAACCATAATTATAGTGGGCTCTTGCGCTTTGTGCGGCATGTCCAACATCCGCGGTATAAAGGGTGAGGTTCTCTTTCCAGTCATTGTTTCTCTGAATGAACAGCACGGAGTAAACAACCAGGATGCCAATCAAAATAAGGGTATACGCTGAATTTTTTGCAAGAAGACGGGTCCATGGGTCGCCCGGGTTATTCTTCTTTATCAATCCAAAGAGTAAAACACCTGTAAGGACTGAGAACCCGAAAGAAGGAGTATAAAGGAACCGTTCGGCGAAGGTTGCACCAATATAGACAATGATATTGGCCACAGGGGCGATGGTTATAAAAAAGACTAGAATGGCATAGGTTACTACCTTATTCCTCCTGTACATAAACACAGCAGTCGCGCATACAGCAGCAAGTATCACGATGGAGACGACAGACCGGACAGATGCAAGCGGCGCAGCCGGAATCTGGTTGAAGGAATAATCATGGATCAGCGGATAAGGAATCAGCAGTTTCCAGATATAGAACACCTGCAGGTACAACCCGGTCGCGATCCGTGATAACGGAGAGTCTGCAGAAAGAACGGAATTGTTAAAGGCGGTAAAGATCCCTTTATCGACTGCTGCCGACATGGAGTGGATCACATGTTGCCGCCAAAGCAACCAGACTGCAGCTACCATGAGCATGGGCAGAATAACAAGGATATATTGCTTTCGGGATGGTTTGCGGAAAAAAAACAGAGTAAGGGGAATGATCACTAAAAACGTAATGGCATTCTCCTTGGAAAGAAGACCCAGGAGGAAAAAACCGACTCCTGCCGTGAGCCGCCAGATCTTTTCATCATCAAGGTAATGAATGATCTGCCAGGCGGCGAGAATTGAGAAAAGAAAAGCCAGTAATTCGTCGCGGCCCTTTATGTTTGCAACTGCTTCCGTGTGAACCGGATGTGCAAGGTACAGCAAGGCAATGGACAAAGGAAGCAGTACCGAAGTATTCCTAAATAGTTTACGCAGTAAAAGAAAGAGAAACATCCCTGTGAGCGCATAGATCAGAAGATTTGTAAAATGGCGTGGCCCGGCATCAAGGCCGCTTATGGCATATTCCAGCGCAAACGTAATCATAGGTATCGGCCGGTAGAGTCCGTCGTTGAATCTGGCAAAGCCGTTGAAGTAATTCGTCGTAAGGATTTTAGGAATGCCTTGCAGGCCCGCATGAACGTAATCGTTGTTGATAATAACGCAATAGTCGTCCAGGCAATATTTGTTCGGGAGTGTGTTCATGCAGAGGATCACCGCAAAAACGAACGGTATCCAGGCAACAGGGAGTTCCTTCTTTTTTAGTGCTTGTTTTTTCATTTTGCTTTTTCTAATTCCTGCCACTCTTTCAATAATCCCTGATCCAGGGCATAACCCAGGGACTGTGCCTGGTTCCCATACCTTATGGCCTCTGAGAAATTGTTCTTCTCTGCATAGGTAAGTGCCGTTAAATAATAAGCAGGTGCAAACCCCGGATACAATCTAACCACTTTTTCAAGGTAAATAAGGGCTGTATCTCCTGACTGTTTTTTATAATAGGCAACGCCCATATTGAACATTGCATCTTTGGAATCCGGATGCAGTTTCAGAAATTCCCGGAAATCTGCGATACCCAGATCATATTTGTTATAATGATCGGTATACATGATGCCCCGGTCAAGGAAAGCATCCTTATCTGTTGAATTTTTTTCAATCGCCTTGTTAAGATCGTCAAAAGAAAGGTCAAAGAGCCCCAGTTTTTTATAGGAAACCGCACGGTTCACATAAAGCTTGTAGTTATTTGAATCCACCAGCATTCCTGCCTCACAGTCAAGGATGGCTTTTTCATACAGTTTGTTCTCATCCTGGTTATAAATAAACCCCCTGTTTATATAGGCTGAAACACAGCGGGGATTTTTCTCCATTACGTCTGTCCACAAAGTGATGCTGTTCTTCCACACCCCTATCCTGTTCCAGGAAAGGGTCATAAACAATACAGCAACAACCACCCCGCTGATCAACAAAAAACTGTGGCGGTTGGACCTTCCCGCTTTATCAGCCAACTCATAAAAACCTATCCCTGCAATGATAAAGAGCCCTAAATAGGGGATGTATGAGTAACGGTCGGCCATCACGGCTCCACCGACAGGAAGGAATTGCAGTACCGGAAATATGGTCAGAAGGAAAAAGACAAGTCCAAAAGCAATGTAAGGCCTCTTTTTCCAGGTCAGCCAGAGAAGCACACCGATAAAAACGAAAACCAAAGGAGAAAGGTAAACATATACAGGCAGGCCCCCGGAAACATTGACAGGATATTCATAGAAACAGTTCAGTCCCACCGGAACAATAAGTTTAACAAAATACATGCACAGGCCATAGCTGCCGTAAAAAAAGCTGCTCACCTTTGAAATATTTACAGCATTGATTGAATTATCCGCTTTCTGGGCATAAATTGCAATGATTCCGAAAACCAGGGAAAGCAGGAAAAACGGGATCTTTTCAGCCAGTGTCTTGACGGTGAATTTTCTGTTCAGAAAATAATCAAGGGCAAGCAATGATAAGGGTAATGTTACGGCCTGTGCTTTTGACAGCAATGAAAAAAGAAACAGGATAAGGGAAAGTCCCAGGTATTTAAAGTCCTTGTTCCTGCAGTAAAAAAGGTAAGCGATCAACGCCATCAGAAACCACATCGTGTACAGCAGGTCTTTCCGCTCCGAGATCCATGCAACCGACTCAACATGCATAGGATGCACGGCAAACAGAAGGGCAGCCACTGTAGCGATCCCCACCCTCCTGTTCATCAGGTGAAAGCAGAAGAAATAAACCAAGGCGGTATTCACAAGATGCAGCACCATGTTATGGAAATGATACCCTTGCGGCGTTATCTTGAAAAACTGGTAATCGAACGTAAAACTGAGGATCGCAAATGGATGGTAATTCCCCATCCAGTATGTTGAAAATATTTTTGAAATGTTTTCCAGGGAAAAGGAATGGATCATGTCATTATTCATGATATAAATGATATCATCCCAGTTCACGAAATCATTCTTTACAGATGGGAACCATGTGATCGCCGAAGCAACCAGCACAAGCAGCAATGCAATCCAGGGGGCCTCTTTTCCTGTATTGGCCGGTTTCTTTTTCTTTGATGCCATATCTGGTCTTTAAAGACAGAACAAAATTTGTTTTTCCTGGTCCGGTTCGGTACTGTTTTTTCTGCACCGGATTCAACATTTTCTCAAACATGTCAAAACCTGACGCAGAAAACTTATTTTTTCAGGGTCGGATCGAGTTGATATGCTTTATCCAGGTATTTTTTACCCTCATCGAATTGTTTCAGGTTGTTGTATGTCAATCCCAGGAAGTAATATGCCTGGGCATAATCCGGCCTGATCTCAAGGCACTTCTTGAAATTTTCGATCGCTTTATCAAACTGCCCGAGTGTCCCATAGGTACTGCCAAGATTGAAATAACCATCATCGTAATTCGGGTCAAGAGTAACCGATTTCTGATAGAGTTCAAGAGCTTTCTGCAGGTCGCCTTTCTGGAAATATATTATTCCCATATTACCATAGGTGACGGAAGTATATGGATTGAGTTTCAATGCCTGCTCATAATTCTTCAAAGATTCATCATAATCATGGATCCGGAAGTAGGCCAATCCAAGCTGTTCATAGCATTCTGGGTAATACGAATAAATACCAAGGGCCGTTTTGAATTCTCCGATCGCCTGCAGCATCAGGTTCCTGTACTCGGTTTGATCCGTAAGGTCCTTCCCCTTGTCACGGATTGTCAGCCCCCAGTAGTAATGCATGTGTGCGCTCTGCGGCGATCTTTTCACATCCGCACCAAACAGTGTCCATTGGCTTTTCCACTCTGCATTCCGTGCAATGGTCTTAACAGAATAGAAAACAAGAACAATCACCAGAAGCCCGACGGATAATCCCAGCTCCGGCCGGAATTTCCCGGAAGATGGTACTTTAGGACCTGAACTCTTTTCTTTTCCCACCAGGAGCAGAATAGCCCAGGCAAGCACCAGGCAAAAACCAATCGAAGGAAGGAACAGAAAACGTTCCCCGAAAGACGATCCGATCAGTTTAAAAATATTACTGTAAATACTCATGGTTACCATGAAGAAGAGGATGCCAAAAACAACAACAGACCTTGAACGGATTTTAAATACTGCATAACCCAGTACCCCGGCATAAACCAGGAGAGAAAGAATCGCGGCAGGATCGCCAAATCCTACCAGGGGGATCTGGTTATAGGAGTAATCCGAAACCAACTGGTAAGGAACTATCAGCAGAAACAAATATTTTCCCAGGATCATGATGGCAGTGGCAAGCCTTCCCGCCAGATCCGGCGCCGCGAAAAGGAGATTGTCGGTAATGGAAACAGGAGCCAGGGGCGGTGCAGGGAACCTCCCGAGCACATAGTGCCGGACCATCATATAAACCAGTGCCGGAACGACCATGGCAACAGAGCCAATGACCGTTTTCCCCGGGATCTTCCCGGTAATATACCAGCCCACCAGCGGAAAAATGACAAGGCAGGTTATTACCCCTTCTTTCGAGAAGAAAGACAAGGTGTACAAAATAACCGAAAGGACCAGCCAATGTGTTCCCTTCTCGTTCAGATATCGGATAAATCCAAGCAGCGCCAGAAAAAGGAAGAATACCGACATGATCTCATCCCGGCTCTTGATGTTCGCCACAACTTCGGTATGAATAGGATGAGCCATCCACAGCAGGGTCGCAAAAAGCGGCAACAGTGGTGAATGCCTGCTGAATAATTTCCTGAGTACCAGGAAAAGCAATGCGCAGTTTATTGCATAAAAGAAAACATTCACGAAGTGATTCACAGATGGATTCTTAGGGGAAATCTGCCATTCTGCAGCAAACATAACAAGGGAGAGCGGTCGGTAAAGGTCATCGATTACTGCGCCGGATCCATACCGGTACGGGGTTTTAAGGATAAGGGGAATGCCGTCAAACCCCTTTTTTACGATGAAATTATCTTTAAGAACCCCTGAATCATCAAGAACATAACCATTGGGTATCGAATTGGCAAAAAGCGCGAAGGCCATGAAAAAAAGAAGAATGATCCACATCCGGTCATTGAATGGTTTTTCCGTGGGAACCTGCAACGGATGTTGCATTTTTTTTCCTTTTCCCTTTGTTTTAACAGGGGATTTATTCATGATCCAGGCATTAAAAAATAAATACTACAATTAAGGCTTTGCCTTGTCAACCGGCTTATATATATCGAAGGAAGCCAACTTATTTTTTTGCAGGAAGTGTGAGACAGAGGTTTTCAGGACACCGAGTCCATAAACGATGCTTCTCTTCAGGTTGATTGAAGAGGCCTCAGGGAAGTATTTGGTAGGGCAGGTTATTTCAGCGATTCTGAACCCCGCAAAAATTATCTGCGACAACATCTGGTTGTCAAAAACGAAATCGTCCGAATTGGCATTGTAATTTACGGATGTCAGGACCTCCTTTGAAAAAGCGCGGTATCCTGAATGGTATTCCGAAAGTTTTTCATTGACCATAATATTCTCAAACATGGTCAGAAACCTGTTGGATATGTATTTGTACCGGGGCATTCCTCCTTTGAGTGCACCCCGTCCGAGTATTCGCGAAGCGATCACGACCGGGTAAAGGTCGCTCGCGATAATGGATGCCATCGCGGGGATCAGCTTTGGAGTGTACTGGTAATCAGGATGCAGCATGATCACGATGTCAGCCCCGAGACTTAAGGCTTTGTTGTAGCAGGTCTTCTGATTGCCGCCATAACCTGTGTTCTTTTCATGACGGATCACATGCTTTATACCGACCTCATTAGCAACTTCAAATGTTTTATCGGTGCTGGCATCATCAACCAGTACTATTTCATCAACCAGGTCGGAAGGGATTTCAGAGAGTGTCTGTTTTAATGTTTTTGCAGCATTGTAAGCCGGCATTACGACCACAATTTTTTTATTATTGAGCATACCGGGATGTTTTTATTTACGATAGTTTCGACAAAAATAACCAAATGTTTTTACGAAATTAAAATTACTATTTGTGTATTTTTGTAAAATAGCGTAAGATTTTTCATCGGATTATTCTTCCTTTTCCTGAAAAGGCAAGCGTTTCAGGAAGATATACTAAAATTCAATCCGGTATTAAAAACAATAATTATTGTATAGGGGCTCTCATTATTTCCCCGCTATGGATGTGAATTGTAAAAATGGCTGACCCAAAACCGAATGTACGACTGATTGCGTCCTACCTGCCGCAATACCACCCGATCCCGGAAAATGATGCCTGGTGGGGCAAGGGGTTTACGGAATGGACCAATGCCGGAAAGGCTAAACCGCTGTATAAGGGGCATTACCAGCCGAAAGTTCCGGCAGACCTTGGTTATTACGACCTCCGTGTTCCTGAAGTTCGTGAAGCCCAGGCAGAAATGGCAAAAGAGTATGGCATTGAAGCTTTTTGCTACTGGCATTACTGGTTCGGAAACGGGAAACGCCTCCTTGAACGGCCTTTTAACGAAGTGGTGAGTTCCGGTAAACCGGATTTCCCTTTTTGCCTGGGATGGGCCAACGAAACCTGGGACCTGCCCTGGCTTGGAAGCCGCAATAAGATACTTATTGAACAACTTTATCCCGGGAAGGAAGATCATATCAGTCATTTCAACACCATGCTTCCTGCATTCCGCGACCATCGTTACCTTCGGGTTGACGGGAAGCTGCTGTTTATGGTATACCTCCCTTTCCAGTTGCCTGAGCCTGCCGCTTTCATGGAACTCTGGCAGGAACTGGCCAGAAAAAACGGGCTGGGTGGGTTCTATTTTATCGGACAAACCACCCATTACCAGAAGATCGCAGAGATCCTGAAAATGGGATTCGATGCAGTGAATACGGTTCGTATTCTGGATATCGACCATGGCAATCTGATCCGCAGGCTTTGGAAAGTTGCCCGGCCGAAGGAACTCCGGCTCTTTTCTTATGAAAAAGCTGTTCGTTTCTTTGTCGGACAGGAAGAGGGCGCTGAGAATGTGATACCGACAATCATTCCCAATTTCGATCATTCACCGAGAAGCGGACGGAAAGGGTATATCTTCCACGGATCGACCCCTGAAATTTTCAGGATCCATGTGAAGCAGGTCTTTGACCTGATCCGCCACAAACCTGCAGAACACAGGATATCCTTCATCAAATCATGGAATGAATGGGGTGAGGGAAATTACCTGGAACCCGACCTCGTTTATGGCAAGGGATTTCTGGAAGTGATCCGGGAATTGGCAATGGAAAATAAAAATAACAGCACCGGCCAATCCGGTGCATCACACAAATGAAGAAAACAGGGAACCAACCAAGCGGCGAAAGCGACTTCGAACTGATCATTGAGCCTGGCATGTCACGCAAAGCTTACTGGAAAGATCTCTGGCGGTACCGTGAACTTTTCTACATCCTTGCCTGGCGCGACATTGCCGTACGGTATAAGCAGACGGTTGTCGGCGCTGCATGGAGCATCATCCGCCCTCTGCTGACCATGGTAGTATTCTCTGTCGTTTTTGGCATGATCGCTAAGTTGCCTTCCGTCGGGAATGTCCCCTACCCTATCCTGGTTTTTGTCGGACTTCTCCCATGGCAGTTTTTCTCCAATTCTTTGTCGGAAGCCAGCAACAGCCTCATCCTGAATACCAACCTCATTTCAAAGGTTTATTGCCCCCGCCTTATCATCCCTGCAAGTTCAATCATCAGCAGCTTTGCTGATCTCCTGATCTCAATGGCGATCCTGGTGATTCTTATGATCTATTACAGGTTTTTACCGGGATGGCAGATCGTTTTTTTACCGTTGTTCCTGCTACTTGCATTCCTTGTCTCCTTCGGGGCCGGCCTTTATACCGCTACCCTGAATGCAAAATACCGTGATTTCAGGCACATTGTTCCTTTTATCATACAGGCCGGACTCTATATTTCACCGGTCGGATTCAGCAGTACGATCATCCCCGATAAATGGCGCTTGCTTTATTCCCTGAATCCGATGGTTGGCGTGATTGATGGATTCAGGTGGAGCATATTGGGGGATGTCAGCAAGATCTATCTTCCCGGTTTTTTCATTTCCGTGGGCGTGATCCTCTTACTGCTCTATTTTTCGGTAAGGTACTTCAGGAAAATGGAGAAGATGATGGCGGACTATATCTAGTTGTGATTTGTGAAAAGAATACTTTAAACGTGGAAGACAGCATCATTCAGGTTGAGAACTTAGGCAAGTGTTATATCATCGGACATGAGAAGCGAAATCCGAATGCCACGCTGACGGATAAGGTATTGCAGAAAACGAGACAGGCGGCTTTAAAGACAAAGAAGCTTTTCCTTGGCGGCGACCTGATCACAGGTCATGACCTGGAAGAGTTCTGGGCGCTGCAGGAGGTAAATTTCAGCATTCAGCAGGGCGACAGCATCGGCATTATCGGACGCAACGGTGCAGGCAAAAGCACCCTGCTTAAAATCCTGAGCCGGATCACTGAACCAACCACAGGACGGGTGAGGATCAGGGGAAGAGTTGCCAGCCTGCTGGAAGTCGGGACCGGATTTCACCCCGAACTATCAGGCCGGGAGAATATCTTTCTGAATGGAGCCATCCTTGGCATGAGCCGGCAGGAGGTCAAACGGAAGTTTGATGAGATCGTGGATTTTTCAGGGGTCGAAAAATTCCTGGACACACCTGTTAAACGCTATTCAAGCGGAATGTATGTAAGGCTTGCCTTCGCTATTGCAGCCCATATGGAGCCCGACATCCTGATCGTCGATGAAGTTCTTGCCGTGGGCGATGCCGAATTCCAGAAAAAATGTCTTGGCAAGATGAAAGACGCCAGTCAGAATCAGGGACGAACCATCCTCTTCGTAAGTCACCAGATGCAGGCAGTCAGTGCACTTACGTCCACATGCCTCTTCCTGGAAAAAGGGAAACTGGCCTTCAGCGGTAATACTAATGAAGCCATCACCCGCTACCTCACTTATGGCATCAGCAACAGCTTGCAATACAACGACGAACTTTCCCTGAACAAACCAAAGATCACCCGGATCGAGATCCTGACCAGTGAAGGCGGCTACACTCATGTTCATGGCGACCCCATGGAGATCATCGTTGATGTATCGCTCCCTGGGGGGCTTCATGGAGGCAGCCTGTCATTACAACTGGTGAATTCAGCAGACATCCCTGTGGTTCAGTTCTGGATCACCGACTCCGACCGGCACATCCTGAGGTCGGGAGGCCTCCATCATTTCAGATGCCTCATCCCAAAACTGCGCCTTTTTATGGGGAAATACTCCCTGACCGCGGTGTTATCAGAAAACAATACCCGAAATACACTCCAGAAACTGGACCAGGTATGCTCTTTCGAAGTATCCATGATCCGGACGGAAAGAGACCACCCTTTTCATGAAGGCAGCAGTACATACCTGGATGATTTCTCATGGGAAACGGAGGGATGAAATGGAACAAGGCAGGCTGAAAGGAAAAAGAGTATTGCTTACCGGCGGGTCTGGGTTCGTGGGCAGCCACCTGGTTTCACATTTTCATCAGGCCGGGGCCAATGTTTTCATCGCGGACCAGAACCATCCGCGTTTTCACCGGATCATTACAGATTGTATTCCGAAATTCAGCTATTACCAGGCCGACCTACGGAACAGGCATGAACTCGCCGGAATTATTGAAGCCATCTGGCCGGATATTGTAGTCCACCTCGGTGCATATACAGCGCTTGAACCATCGTTTGAATCAGCTTACGAAGGAATAAACGTCGATATCCGGGGAACCGTTAACCTGCTGGAAGCATTGTCGGTAACCGACTACGAGCGTTTTATCCTTTTCAGCTCCGATATGGTTTATGGGAATATCCATGTTCCTCCGCTGATGGAATCCCTTCAGCTCAAAGCGATCTCGCCATATGCGGCCTCAAAGATCTCTGCCGAGCAGTTTACCATTACCTGTTCAGAGATCAATGACCGGCCCTATACGATCCTGCGTCCGTTTCATCTTTACGGTGAAGGACAATCCATGAAGATGTTCATCCCTGAATTCATCCGTTCTGCATTGAAAGGAATCCCCTTCAGTATGACCAGCGGAAAACAGTCCCGTGATTTCGTTTATATCCAGGATGCCTGCAGGGCCGTGCTTTCAGCCTGCATTTCAGAAGAGGCTGCCAATGAGACCATCAATATCTGCAGCGGGGTGGAAGTGAGTATCATCGAACTTGCAGAACTCATGAGCGAACTTATGAACGGAGCAGAAATGATTCCCGGAGCCCTGGAATATCGCAACAATGAGATCTGGAACATGTTCGGTTCAAATGCAAAAGCGGCCAGAATACTTGAATGGCAACCGGAGGTCCCTCTGCTGGAGGGGCTGACAAGAACCATCGCCTGGTACAGAAATGAAAAAGGCGGTAAAGGATCCGGAACTGACAACGAGATAAATGAGTAGCATGATGAAAGTCATTTTCGCCAACAGGAAAGATTGCATGACCTCAATGGGTGGCGACACGGTGCAGATGCTGCTCACAAAAAAATATCTGGAAGCCAATCACCCTGTAGAAGTTGAACTTTGCTTTGAGCCCGGGGAGTTGAGATCCAAAAAAGCAGACCTGGTCCACATATTTAATGTACAGACCTTTAAGGAAAGCAGGGCATTTCTCGAGGCAGCAAATGAGATGAAATGCAAAACCGCCATCTCCCCGATCTACTGGAATATGGGATATGCAGTAACGGCCTATGCGATGACCCTCCTTTCGCTGTACAAGCCACGAAGTGTTTTCAGATCAATTGCACCTTACCTTGTACGATTTACTTCCGGCTTGTCCCGTGAACGTTATTTGTCCCGGAATTACCGGAAAGAGATCCGTTACCTGCTGGACCATGCAGATGTGATACTGCCGAATTCCGATACAGAAAAGGAGCTTTTGATTGAACATTTTCAGCCGGCTGCCATGCATGGATTCCGGGTCATCCCGAATGCCATTGAATTGACGGATGAAGAAGTACCCTCCCCCCTGAAAAAAGAGGAGAACCTCATCATACAGGTTGGAAGGATCTCTGCCGCAAAAAACCAGGCAGGTACCCTTCATGCAGCAATGGATCAGCCCCGGCTGAAAGTTCTGATCATAGGGAAGGTCGATGAACCGCGATATGATGACTACCTTCACAAAATTGCAGGTAAACGGGGAAATGTTGAATTCATCAGGGAGATACCGCAGGAGGCCCTCATGAGGTTTTACAGGGAGGCTGCCGTTCATATGAACCCCTCATTTCGCGATTCCCCGGGCCTCGTAACACTCGAAGCTTTTTATCAGGGTTGTGAGATCGTGGTTTCAGAACCTGCATTTGTCCCCCTGCATTACTACCGGTTTGATAAAGAAGCACACATCTGTAACCCCTTCTCTGTTTCATCGATCCGTGATGCCCTGAACAATGCACTTGTAAATAAAAAGAACACCGGTACTGACAATAAAGATTACTTTAGTTTTTTCAATTATAGGACAGTGGCAGAACTTACCTATGAAGCCTACCTTTCAGCCATAAAACCCTGATATGATCTAACAGACCTGGAATGCAGGAAATTTGTGTTTGCATATTGAATTACAACAACAGCAGGCTGACGGTTAAATGTCTTGAAAGTGTCCTGTCCCAGCGCTATGAAAAATTCTGGCTGGTGATTACCGATAATGCCTCAACCGATGATTCCGTTGACTCCATCAAAAACTATCTTGATTCGAAAGGGATCAGCTATTGCATAAAAACAGAGGGAGATGATCTCACACTTCAGGAGGGTGAATCCCCGGAGGTGGTGCTGATCCGTAGCTTAAAAAACGGGGGATTCTCCTACGGAAGCAACCGCTCAATTGCATTTGTCCAGGCTAACAACCGGTTCAGCCATATGTTGCTCCTGAACAATGATGTAATCCTTGAGGATCATTTCCTTTCAGATATTATGCAGGACTATAATGCGGAGGCTGAAGCAAATCCTGATCGTCCTCTTGCGATGGGAGCGATTGAGAAGGGGCCCGGCGGCAATACCCACCACACCGGGGTCCATTTCTTGAATATACCAACCGGCCTGGTATTCGCCTCACCCCTTTTGCCCAGTTTCCGTTACATCGTGGGTGCCTGCCTTTTTCTGCCAGCGGATGCACCCATCATGGACGAAAAGTATTTCCTTTACTATGATGATGCCGAATATGCAAAGATACTCCTGAGAAACAACTTTATCCTCAGAACCACTGCCAGGGCTTCATATATCCATGATACCGGCAGCACTACCCGGAATGACCCACAACTATACAGGATCATTTTCCGCAGCATGAAACGCTTCTATAAGAAGAATTACCCTATGGCATACCCACTGGTAATACTGTTACGTTTCCTGCTTGATACAGCCCGAGGCAGATTTTCAATTGCCTCAGAAATCATCAGGTCATCATTCCGGAAAGAATAAAAAGAGGGAACTCTTTCCTATTAATTACCATCTGCCCTCCGCCTTCCCTCTTCCGCCTTCCCTATGATATCTAAAACCACCCCGGCAGACTTCTCCCAGCTGAATTCAGATGCCCGTAAAGCGCCATCACGGACCAGCTTCAGCCGGAGACCATCATCGGAAACCACTCTGTTCATGGCCTCCGCGATCCCTTCAGGATCATGCGGATCGACAAACAACGCCGCCCCGTCGTATAGTTCACGAAAAACAGGAATATCCGAGAGTATCACAGGACAATTCAATGTCATGGCTTCAAGGGGGGGGATCCCAAAACCCTCGAAAAGTGAAGGATAAACAAAAAGAGAAGCGTTGGAATAAAGCCATACAAGCTCCTCATCTGTAACATAACCGGCAAGGTTAGCATCAACCTTTTGTTCACTTACCATACGGAAGATCTTATCACCCTTGCCGACAAGTACCAGTTCGTAATCACCGGACAACCCCGACTGTCTGAAGGCATCTATGATAACCGGCAGGTTTTTCCTTGGATCAAGGGAGCCCACAGACAGGATGAATTTCTTCCCCACGGCTGCCTGTGGCTTCACTGGTCTGACAGCGGTAAAATCAACGGCATTTGAAACAACTTCGATCTTTCCGGCCTCAATGCCCAGTCGCCGGTTTATCTCCGATCCGGAAAAATTACTGACCGTGAGTACCTTCATTGCATTCCCGGCTATGACCGGGGTACAGAACTTGTAGAACCTGTAATAGGTTTTAGAATACCAGGCAGGATTTTCAAGATAGGCCAGGTCATGAATAGTGATGATCTGCCTTCTGTAAAATAACGGCCCGAGCCCGCTGAAACTGAGTAACAGGGGATTGTGGTTCAGTCTTAAAAAAACCGGGAGTTCCGTCATTTCCCAGGCCGGACCGGAAAGTATTCCCCATTTTTTAAGCGGGAAATCGGTCTGATACGATGGCAGTATCCTGTGAGGCGCAACAACGAGGATATTGGCTCCAAGGCGATATAAGGCTTTGCAAATCTCAAAGGCAAACCGGTTGACACCTGTCATCTTTTGTGAAAGGAAACGGCCGTTGATGATCAGGGGCTGCAAAGTATTTGTGATTTGTGATTTGTGATTTGTGATTTGCTGTGAGAATTCAGAATGAATTGATTTTATCCTCCTTCGGCACCAAACATTTTTTAATTGCTAAAAAAACCTCTTCTGCAGCAATAGGTCCCATGTACCCCTCTCTGTTGCCTTCCCGGAACTTCCCCTTGTCATTCTCGATTGCCGGGGGGAGCACTGTATTGTAGATCGAAATGTTATCCTTTCCGTAAGGTGCCCATAATACCGGTGTATTCGGACCAAAAAGGCCTACCGTTTTACAACCCTGGGCGGCAGCAATGTGCATGGGCCCGGTGTCGTTACTCAGGTATGAATTGCATTTGCCGATAAGGCAGAAAACCTCCTTCAGGGAAAACAAGCCGGCAGCGTTCAATGGTTCCTCCTTCATGCATGCAGTAACCGTATCGACAACTGCACGGTTTGCTTCATTATCAATGATAATCACATCGGCATCCAGCTCACGGATAATACGGTCGGCTACTTCTGCAAAACGCTCTTCGTACCACATCCGGTTCTTGGCAGTTTCAGCAACTCCTGGCGTTATGCCGACAAGGAATTTTCGTTGCATGTTACTTTCAAGGAAGGCGCTTACCTTTTCTTCTTCAGAAGAGGCAGCAGAAAGTTTTTCAAGGTGATCTGTATTGAATTGAACATCAAGCGTGCGCAGCATGTCCAGGTAGTTCTGCAGCATATGCTGGTCCTTTCTGAATTTCACTGTTCTGGTGTATAGTTTCGACCGTCCCTGATGAGAAAAACCAATGCGTTCCTTTCCAAGAAAAAATGCAAGAATGGCACTGAGATTCAGGTAAGGCTCCCCGTCAAACACAACATCATAGCTTCTCCACAGCCGGAATAATTGTTTCCGGTCAACACCGGAATCAAGGTTCAGGATATGATCCGCATTGTAGCTGGAAAAAAGAGGCAGGACCCGCGAACGGGTGAGAATATCAACAGTGGCCCCAGGGAAGTTTTCGCGAATCCCCCTGACCAGTGACAGGAACAGGACAGAATCGCCGATCGCCCAAAGTTTGATCAGCAGGAATTTTTTTTTCTGAACCGGCTTTTTATCGAAGATCCTGAACAGGTAAAGAAATATCACCAGAAAGAAACCAGCATAGCGGTCGATGAGCCGTTGAAGTTTTACCATGATACAGTTAACGCTGGTTTCTGCGGATCTGTGAGAGCTGTTCGGCGATCAGTCCCAGCAGGAAGAAAATGAATCCTGAGATGATACCAAGCAGGCTTCCTGTACTTACCCCCCGGCCCATCAGCACCATTGGCAGACCCCACAAAATTCCGGAAAGTGTTGAGATCACCGCAATGGGAAGGATGATCTTCATGGGATTGAAAAGAATCACAATGTTGATGATCTCCATGATCGTCTGGAAAGCTGTTTCCATTGAGATCGTACTCTTGCCGTGAATCCTGGGATTAATGCTGATCGGATGTTCCAGGACAAGGTGCCGGTTGTTTATGAAGATCAGGGTGATGATATCAGAGAACGACATGGTATCCGGGGCCAGGTGAATGTATTTCAGCGCCAGGTCCGTCCGGTAAATCTTCATGCCGGAATTGATGTCATGAACCGGAACGGTCATCAGAATCTTCGCGATCATCCGGATAATTCCCTTACCAATCCCCCGGAAATAACTCGATGACCGCAATCCCTTGCGGGATCCGACGACCATGTCGCCCTCTTTTTCCCGGATATACCGGCTCAGTGTCCCGATATCCTCCGGCAAATGCTGACCATCGGCATCAATGGTGATCACAAATTCTGTTTCGCAATGGCGGATACCGGTCTTGATCGCTGCACCATATCCCTTGTTGAGTTTATGGTGGAAAACGCTGAGCAAGTCCTCCCGCTCAAAAGGCTGCAAAACTTTCCGCGACCGGTCCGTGGATCCGTCATTTACAATGATGATCCTGAAGTCGTTCGACTTGCAGTAACTGATCAGTCCGGGAAGTACCTCCGGAAGATTCTTCTCCTCATTATAAGCAGGGATCACAACAGTAAGTATCTCTTTCATGAAACCAGCTTTAGAATAAAACGATGTAATATTTATCAAGGATCACATATAGCGTACAGGCCAGTGAAAGCATCACGAACAAACTGGCAAGATAGCCTGTCATGCGGCTGAAGAGCCTTTCCTCAAAAAGAATTTCCTCCTGCAGCTTTGTTTTTGCAGCCGCTTTGAGTGTTTTCATTTTCTCACGGCCCGGACTCAGGTAGAGATTGACCCGGTTTGCAAGGAAATTATTATAGAGAAGAAAAAGGATGAACGGGAGTACCGGTATCAAATACCTTCCCTGTATCCCAAGGATCTCGGGCTGCCCGATAGGGGTCCAAAGCAGGTACATGGCAGTTTCAATCAGTGCGATAATGACAATGCCGGTACCCGTGATTAGGAGCCGCTGCTTCCAGTCCGGCATTATCCGGGAATCTGCATCAAACAATGCTGCAAATAACAGTATCAGCAGGTAGAGTGTCACCAGCCATGAAGGCATACTGACGGAAAGCCAGCCCAGGCGGCCAACCATGGTGTCGAGATAAAATGATCTGAAATTATGAGTCAGCGTGCTGATCATGATCCCTATATACCGGATCGGGTCAGATAAGATAAACTTTTGCTGCTTTGCGGGATTTACATGATCCTTTTGTTTTGTCTGGTCCATGACAGGTGTGTGAACTGAATCGGCTTGCGCCACAGGAGTTGTGATCATGCGGGGGGCTGCAGCCGGAGCCAGGGATTTTCCGATACCGGCAACCTGTGTCGCCAGTATGACTATAACCAGCATGCCTCCAAAGACGAGCAGGTATTTTTTCAAGCTCCCGATTCGTTTTACAGGGATCAGGAAAAAGAAAAAGACCAGGAGGTAATAGGGTTGTTTACAAAGGGCAAGCAGCAATGTCAATGCAAAAAGGAGGATCATGTTATTCCTCTTCAGGATTACGCCGGGACTATATGCAAAACGGAAACAAACCGCAGAAAAGAGAAGGGCCAGGCTGATGGTGAGCACATCATGTGAAAGGGAGGAAAACAGAAAGATCGTCATTGGCATCAGGGCCACCAGGAAAAAGACCCATTTGAATACAGGCGTGATACGGATGGCCAGGAAGATGATCATCAGTGAAACAAGCAGATTGAAGATCCTTCCCCAGTAGATCAGTGACAAGGGTGATGCACTGAACAGTTTGCCGATTGTCATCCCGGCTGCCTGCGGCAGGAATGGAAGGAACTCTTTCGGAAGATCAACCTGCACACGATCGGCAGGGTTTACCCGGATCTTAGCCATGGCTTCCGTTTCGCCTTTTTCCGGCTTTGCAATGTTTGCAAAATTCAGCCTGCTATAGTTTTCAGCGATGTCACTGAGTGCTTTCGGAACAGTCGGATCTGATTGAAAAAGATTTAGTTCAGACACCTGGTATGCCCTGAAGAAATGCTTGTTTTCATCAGGTGATTGAAGGGGAGGTGTGAGGAAAACCAGGATCAGACCCGAGATTAAACCAAGCGCCAGGTATACCCATTCCGGACGAAGATTAAAACGGAGGATAAAGATCCTTATTTCGGGAAAGAAAAAGATGAGCAACCCCAACAGTAAAACCAGCAGGTAAAGAAGCACCTGGAATCCGGAAAAAAATTCGGTATTTGTTTCAAAAGTCTTCAACACAATGCTGCCCTCAATTTTATTCCATGGCCCCCGAAGGGAAGCCATCACATCATTATTCACTACGCTCGCGACCTCAAATTTTCCAAGGCGGCTGTGGGTATTGATTACCAGGGAAACATACTGCTGCGGATTCGCATTGGTGGAATACAGACAGACAAAGCAACTGTTTCCCTTGCCAATCTTCAGGTTTCTGGTAAAATCGAAGTGCATAAATGCAGGAGATGTGATCTCCTTCGAATCAACTTTTTTAGTGAAGAGCACATTTCCGGCTGCATCGGTTACCAGGATCACATTTTCAATTCCTTCGATCCGGTTGAAATTTGCCATGACAACATCAACCCCCCGGATAAAATCCTTTTTTAACGGGATTTCCTGTCGCAGGATCACATTCGACGGGATAGCGCCCAAACCGAACCCTCTTGCATACTCAACTTCCTGAGAAGGGAACAACATGGGGCGGATCCCGGAAAAGACCAGTGCAGCCAGGGCAACCACTGTACAAACAACCCCTGTAATCCTATAGGACCTATGCTTCATTCCAACTTTTTTTTTATTCCGCTCCACCCTGTTCTGAACAGGTTGCCGGAATCATGTAAAATTCAAAGATAATAAAGATTCCCAATGTGAAAAATTCACAACAACTGTTTTATTTTGCAGGATAAAACATGAATTTATTACTTTTAGCCCCTGGAAAACAATCATTCATGGCACAACCAAACAAGAAAAAAAAGACGGTTCCGGTTAAAAAACAACCCCAAAATACCTTTTCTGTAAATCCGGAATACCTCGGGTATTTTTTCCTCGGCATCATACTGCTTACCGTTGCAATCATCCGGATCCGGCTACTCTCCTTTCCCCTGGAGCGGGATGAGGGCGAGTATGCTTACTTTGGACAACTGATCCTGCAGGGCATCCCCCCCTATAAACTGGCCTATAATCTCAAACTGCCCGGAACCTACTACAGCTACGCTCTGATCATGTCTGTTTTCGGCCAGACGGATTCAGGGATAAGGTTTGGTTTGCTATTGTTTAATTTGGGTTCCATCACGTTTCTCTATTTTATTGGGAAAAAACTGTTCAATATCTTTACAGGTGCCACCGCTGCGGCTTTTTTTGCCATCCTGAGCATCAGTCCCTCCTTCCTGGCACAGGCAGCCCATGCCACCCATTTTGTCACCTTTTATGCGCTTGGGGGCACATTTCTTCTGATCCTGGCCCAGGAAAAGAAAAGTAGTCTCATTTTCCTTTTTTCAGGCCTCATGATGGGGCTTGCATTTATCATGAAGCAATCCGGATTGTTTTTCTCCTTTTTCGGAGGATTAATGATCCTGGTATGGTATTTCAGTCACGAGGATCGCAAAATTGCAAAAACCCTTTTAAACCTCGCAATGTACGGAGCAGGTGTGGTGATCCCGTTTATCGTGGTCGTAGTGGTGATGAAGATGTCCGGCGTCTTTGAGAAGTTCTGGTTCTGGACAATGACCTACCCGGGCACCTATGGTTCCCGGATACCCGTTTCCCAGGCCGGCGATTATTTTATACTGGCATTTAAATCGATCTTTAGCCATTTTTCCCTGCCTTGGATCACTGCAGGACTGGGACTTGTTGTTCTTGCTTTTTATCCAAAGAAAGGCGGAAGCAGGCTGTTTGCCCTGATTTTCTTTTTCTTTTCATTTCTTCCGGTTGTTCCCGGATTTTATTTCAGGTCGCATTACTTCATACCCTTTCTTCCTGCTGTCGGACTCATGGCCGGGATCTTCTTCGATTTCCTTAACCAAAAAGTCGGTCCACAATTTAAACAGATCGGAATACTGACCGGGGGCGCGGTATTGCTTTTCATGATCATCGGACTGAATAAAGAGAAAGATTTTTATTTTAACGGCGATCCGGTAATGCTATGCAAGATGGTATACCAGACAAACCCCTTTGCGGAGTCCCCGGCCATTGCAAAATACCTGAATGCAAACACCACGGAAAAAGACAATATCCTTGTTCTGGGTTCTGAACCACAAATCTGTTTCTATGCAAAGCGGCACTCAGCAACCGGATACATATACATGTACGACCTTGTTTTCAATCATCCGAAGGTAAAGGAGATGCAGAACGAAATGCTTATGGAAGCCGGGCGGTCAAAGCCGAAATTCATTGTGTTCGCGAATGTAAAATTCTCATGGATCGGAGAACCCCACCTTGGAGATACCATCATCAAGTGGACAAATTCCTACCTTCAGGCCAACCACTACAAGTTAACAGGGATCGTTGATATCGCTCCCTACCAGCCTTCAGAATTTGTCTGGAACGACGCCGTTTTCAGTTATAAACCAAAAAATGAGAATACCATCTCCATCTTCAGACGGGAAGATATAAAATAGCAGTTTTGGCAAACATGGAACTGGATTACCTGCCGATCAAGATCATGATCGCCGAAGATCAGGCGATCACGCTGCATGCAATCAGAAGCCTGCTGGATGGCTACAGGAACCTGGAAGTCATTGGCGATGCAATGAACGGGGTTGAGCTCCTGCGAATGCTTGAGAAAGACAAACCCGACATCATCCTCATGGACATCAACATGCCGGTTCTCAATGGATTTGAGACCATGAAGATCATTGATGAAAAGATGCCCTGGGTTAAGGTGATCGCTCTGTCCATGTATGATCACCCTGTTTACATCAGGCAGATGATCAAATCAGGAGCCATGGGTTTTATTTCCAAAAACTCCTCCCTGGAGGAGCTTTACCATGCCATTGTTGAAGTTCATAACGGCATTGTCTATCAGCCCGCCAAAATACTTCCGGTAGATCAGGGACGATCCCCGAAAGCAAAACCCAGGGATCAGTTCACAGATATCTGGTCCCTTACATCACGGGAAATACAGGTTATCCACCTGCTTGCAGAAGGACTCATAACACAGGAGATCGCCGAAAAATTATATATCTGTGCAAAAACCGTTGAAAAGCACAAAACCAATATTCTCTCCAAACTGAATGCCCGTAGTACGGCCCATCTTATAAAACTAGCCCTTGAACACGGATTAATATTCCATTAAAAATTCCCTGCCCTCTGTTTAAGTCACTTATTTCTAATTTTTATAAAAATTCGTACATCGAATAAATTACCTATATATTTGTAAACAGTTATCTGACCATTGTAAGGAAGACTTGGCCTGCTTGTATTTCTTTCACTACTGAAACCGCTGCATCCTGATCTTTAAAGAAAAACAGATTTACCTTCAAATACGAACTGTAATACTGAACCTTTAAATTTTAGAGTATGGATTTTGAATTTACCGAGGAACAATTGATGATCCGGCAGTCGGCCCGTGATTATGCTCAACGTGAACTTATTAAAGACGTCCTTCAGCGTGATGCTTCTGCAGAATTTCCTGCTCACCATGTTAAAGCGCTTGCGGAACTTGGTTTTATGGGAATGCTGGTTGACACAAAATATGATGGTGGCGGCATGGATACGATTTCCTATGTCCTTGCCATGGAAGAAATATCGAAGATCGATTCTTCGGTTTCGGTGATCATGTCGGTTAATAACTCCCTGGTTTGTTATGGGATCGAGATGTACGGCACTGAAGAGCAGAAAGAGAAATTCCTGAAACCACTCGCAAGGGGGGAGAAGATAGGCGCCTTCCTGCTGTCAGAACCTGAAGCCGGTTCTGATGCTACTTCGCAGCGCACACGCGCTGAAGACAAGGGCGATCATTATATACTCAACGGGACAAAAAACTGGATCACCAATGGTAATTCGGCCTCAACCTATATCGTAATAGCCCAGACAGATCCGGATAAAGGACACAAGGGCATCAATGCCATCCTTGTTGACCGTCACGCTCCCGGCATCACGCTGGGGCCGCATGAGGATAAAATGGGCATGCGCAGTTCCGATACCCATTCAGTCATGTTCACAGATGTCATCGTTCCGAAAGAGAACAGGATCGGTGAAGACGGATTCGGATTCAAATTTGCCATGAAAACGCTGGAAGGCGGCAGGATCGGCATCGCCTCCCAGGCCCTCGGGATCGCCCAGGGCGCTTATGAACGGGCTCTTAAATATGCCCAGGAAAGAAAAGCCTTCGGCACCGAAATCATAAACCATCAGTCTGTTGGATTCAAACTGGCTGAAATGCATACCAGGATAGAGGCCGCCCGTTATTTCTGTCTGAACGCCGCATGGCTGAAAGACCAGCATAAACCATACGGAACAGCCTCCGCCATGGCGAAGTACTGGGCTGCTGAAACCGCAATGTATGTCACCACCGAAGCCGTCCAGATCCACGGAGGATACGGCTACGTTAAGGAATATCATGTTGAACGCCTGATGCGTGAAGCCAAGCTGACACAGATCTACGAAGGCACCAGCGAAATCCAGTTGATCATCATCTCCAGGGCCATAATGGGCTAATCTTAAATCATGGAAGTTTACAAGCCAAAGAATCATATCCGGATCGTTACCGCTGCTTCATTATTCGACGGTCACGATGCCGCGATCAATATCATGCGCCGCATCCTCCAGTCCAGCGGAGCCGAGGTCATCCACCTTGGTCATGACCGATCGGTGCAGGAGATCGTCGACTGCGCCATCCAGGAAGATGTGCAATCCATTGCCATTACCTCCTACCAGGGGGGGCATATGGAATTTTTCAAATACATGTACGATCTTCTGCAGGAGAGGGGCTGCGGACACATTAAGCTCTTTGGAGGAGGCGGAGGCGTGATCCTGCCGCACGAGATCAGTGAACTGCAGGCCTATGGCATTACCAGGATCTACTCCCCCGACGATGGCCGTAAGATGAGCCTGCAAGGGATGATCAACGAAGTGATGCAGCTGTCGGATTTCCCGGCCGGGCTTATAAAAAAAGCACCCGCAAAGCTCTCGGTTAAGGATGTAAAAACCATCGCCGCCCTTATCTCAGCAGCAGAAAATTTTCCTGAAAAAACAACGGCACTCCTGGAAAAGATCCGGAAGGATGCTCAAAAGTCAAAAGCCCCTGTTATCGGGATCACCGGTACCGGCGGTGCAGGAAAATCCTCACTGGTGGATGAACTGATCCGCAGGTACCTGGCCGACCTGCCGGGAAAAACACTGGCCATCATCTCTGTTGACCCTTCGAAACGCAAAACAGGCGGAGCCCTTCTGGGTGACCGTATCAGGATGAATGCGATCTTCAGCCCCAGGGTTTTTATGCGGTCACTGGCCACAAGGCAGTCCAACCTCGCGCTATCCAAATATGTGAAGGATGCAATCGATATTGTGAAGGCCGCCGGTTACGACCTTGTAATCGTTGAAACTTCAGGTATCGGCCAGTCCGACACTGAGATCATCGACCATTCAGATGTGTCACTGTATGTAATGACACCTGAATACGGAGCAGCTACTCAGCTTGAAAAAATCGACATGCTCGATTTTGCCGACCTGGTAGCCATCAATAAGTTTGATAAACGCGGTGCACAGGATGCACTTCGCGATGTTGCCAAACAGTACCAGAGAAATCATAAGCTCTTCGAAAAGGAGGTGTCCGAGATGCCCGTTCACGGCACGGTAGCCTCCCAGTTCAATGACCCGGGCATCAACCGTCTGTACAAAGCCCTGATCGCGAAAATAAAAGAGAAAACTGGTATCGTATTCCCCTCTCATTTCAAGAGTAAAAATGAAATGGCGGAGAAGATCTTTATCATCCCGCCGGCCAGGACCCGCTACCTGGCGGAGATCGCGGATGCCGTCAGAAATTACAACCAATGGTGTGAAGAGCAGTCTGAAGTGGCCCAACATCTTTATTCCGTTGCCCAGACCATTGAGGCGCTCCGGGAAAATCCGGACAAGCATAAACCACAGCCGGTAAAGGCTCCCTGTAACCGCACAGGTATGCTTCTGGAACTGGACCTCTTTTATGAAGAGATTCTGAAAGGCCTCCATCCCGAAAATCATGAGATCCTGAAAAACTGGAACCAAAAGGTTCAGTCATACCGCGATGAGACTTTCATTTATAAGGTCCGCGATAAGGAGATCCGCGTGGAGACGCATACCGAATCTCTTTCAAGGCTGAAGATCCCAAAGATCGTCCTACCGAAATACAAGGCCTGGGGCGATATCCTGAAATGGAACCTGAAAGAGAATGTTCCGGGAGAATTTCCCTACGCCGCCGGTGTTTTTCCGTTCAAGCGTGAAAGTGAAGACCCCACCCGCATGTTCGCCGGTGAGGGCGGCCCCGAACGCACCAACAAGCGTTTTCATTACCTCTCCCACGGGATGCCCTTTGTTAGGCTCTCTACTGCCTATGATTCTGTAACGCTTTATGGCCACGATCCCGATATCCGCCCGGATATCTATGGCAAGATCGGCAATTCAGGGGTTTCGATATCCTGCCTGGATGATGCAAAAAAACTCTACTCAGGCTTTGATCTGCTTGATCCGAACACCTCCGTTTCCATGACGATCAACGGTCCTGCCCCGGCCATGGTCGGATATTTCATGAATGCTGCGATCGATCAGCAGTGTGAGAAATATATCCTTCAGAACGGTCTGCAGGAAGAGGTGGAAAAAAAGATTAAGGCATTTTATAAAAAAAGAGGGACCAAACGTCCCCAATACCAGGGAAAACTCCCGAAAGGAAACAACGGACTGGGGTTAATGCTGCTGGGGGTTACCGGGGATATGGTGCTGCCAAAGGACATTTACGAAAAACTGAAAAAAGATACCCTCTGCCAGGTTCGGGGAACTGTGCAGGCCGATATCCTGAAAGAGGACCAGGCCCAGAACACCTGTATCTTCTCAACCGATTTCGCACTGAAAATGATGGGCGATATCCAGGATTATTTTATAAGCAACTATGTCCGGAATTTCTATTCAGTCTCGATCTCCGGCTATCACATTGCAGAAGCAGGCGCCAACCCCATAACACAGCTTGCCTTTACACTGGCAAACGGTTTTACCTATGTGGAATACTACGCTTCCCGTGGTATGGCCGTCGACAAATTCGCTCCCAACCTCTCCTTCTTCTTCTCCAACGGGGTTGATCCCGAATATTCAGTGATCGGGCGCGTCGCCAGGATCATCTGGGCAAAAGCTATGAAATACCGGTATAAGGCTGATGCCCGTTCACAGATGCTGAAATACCACATCCAGACATCCGGCAGGTCACTGCATGCACAGGAGATCGATTTCAACGATATCCGCACCACACTGCAGGCGCTTTACGCGATCTACGACAACTGCAACTCCCTGCACACGAATGCCTATGACGAAGCCATCACTACCCCTACAGAAGAATCTGTAAGGCGTGCAATGGCGATCCAGATGATCATCAACCATGAACTGGGGATGGCGAAGAACCAGAACCCCCTTCAGGGCTCCTTCATCATCGAAGAACTGACCGACCTTGTAGAGGAAGCTGTCATGCTTGAGTTCGAGCGTCTGTCTGAACGCGGCGGTGTACTGGGCGCCATGGAGACAATGTATCAGCGCGGGAAGATCCAGGAGGAATCCCTCTATTACGAAACGATGAAGCATAACGGGAAACTTAAAGTGATCGGGGTAAATACTTTCCTCTCATCCAAAGGCTCCCCGACGGTTACACCCGGCGAGATCATCCGGGCCACAGAAGCCGAAAAACAATACCAGATCTCCATGCTGAAAGAGCTGCAGAAAACCTACGTGGAAGAATCAAAACAAAAACTTGAGGATCTTAAGGCGGCAGCTACGCAAAATCGTAATATCTTTGAGAGCCTGATGGAAGCCACCAGGGTTTGTTCCATCGGACAGATCACAAAGGCACTGTTTGAAGTTGGCGGACAATACCGCCGCAATATGTAACTGATAAAAAATTCATTCTATGATCCCATTCAACATCCTTGTCGTAAACCCGAAAGACTACGAAACACAGATCGCTGTTTATGACAACTACAAGCTGCTCTATATGATCAGCAGGAAGCACACCCGTGATGAACTTGCTGCCTTTTCTTCCGTTTACGACCAGGTTGGATTCCGGAAAGATGTAGTTATCAGAGAGCTCTCGGGAAACCAGTTTGAGACCAGTCAGCTGAAGGTGGTCATCTCCCGCGGCGGACTGATCAAGCCGGTGCAATCAGGCGTTTACAAGGTGAATGATGCGCTGAAGCACGACCTGGTGAACAGCCCGGTTGGTGAAGACGTGATCAATATCGCCGGTCTTCTGGCCGATGCCATTGCCCAGGAGATACCAGGTACCCTGGCGCTGATCGCTGACCCTACCGTTGTTGACGAACTTCAGGATGTCGCCCGGGTAACCGGCTCGCCGGAAATCGAAAGAAAGTCAATCTTCCATGCCCTGAACCAGAAAGCGGTTGCAAAAATGCACGCCGAGACACACAAACAGAAATACGAGGAGATCAATCTTATCGTTGCCCACATGGGAAACGGAACTACCGTCGGAGCCCACCGGAAAGGACGCGTCATCGATGTGAACCAGGGCTTTGAAGGCGACGGTCCCTTCTCAATGGTACGTAGCGGGACTCTTCCGCTTGGCGATGTGGTCAGAGCCTGTTTTGACGGAAAGAAGACCCGCGACCAGATGCTCTGCCTCCTCACCCACTGCGGCGGGATTTATGCCCACCTGGGAACCCGGAACATCAATGAGATCGAGACCCGGATCAGCAACGGCGATGAACATGCCAGTCTGATCATGAGAGCAATGGCCTACCAGGTATCCAAAACCATCGGCGAAATGTTTGCCGTCCTTAAAGGCGAGGTCGATGGGATCCTCATTACAGGTGAACTCGCCCACAGCGCTTTCGTGGTGAAAGAGATCCTCGAACACGTTGAAAAATTCGCCCCCACCTTCCTCTATCCCGGCGATAACGAAATCAAAGCCATGGCCACCAATGCCCTGCGTGTGATCAAGGGTGAGATGGAGGTGCAGGAGTACAAGTAACGAGTGAAGAGTGAAAAGTGAAGAGTATCAGATATCGAAAGTGTTACTTTTAAAACCCGTAATTTTTAATCTTTAATTTTTAATCAGGAATGCAATTATTTGCGATCGATACCGGTAACCTGAAGCTGGACGGCGGCGCCATGTTCGGAGTGGTACCCAAAGTGATGTGGAGCAAACTCTACCCCTGCGATGAGAACAATCTTTGCAACTGGATCATGCGCTGCCTGCTGATCGTGGACGGGGATCGCAAATTACTTATTGATTGCGGGATGGGCAATAAACAATCGGAGAAATTCCTCGCTAATTACTGCCTGAACGGTGAGGCAACACTGGAGTCATCCCTTGCCCTGCATGGATTTACCCCGGATGACATCACGGATATTATCCTGACCCACCTTCATTTCGACCATTGCGGTGGCGCCGTGAAATGGAACGACGATAAAACAGAGTATGTGCCCGCATTCCGTAACGCCACCTACTATACCAGCCGTAAACAATGGGAATGGGCTGTAAACCCCAATAACCGTGAAAAAGCCTCTTTTCTGAAGGAGAATATCCTTCCCATCCGGGAAAAGGGGAGACTGAATCTCATTGAAAACGACATGGAGTTGTTTCCGGGCATTTCAGTCAGATTATTTCACGGACATACTGACGGACAGGTCATCCCCTTTATCAATACCGGGAATAAAATCCTGGTGTATTTGGCCGATCTCCTGCCTTCCGCAGCGCATATCCCCCTGCCTTATGTCATGAGCTATGACACCCGCCCGCTGATAACGCTTGAAGAAAAAGAGAAGTTCATGAAAGAAGCCGCACAGAATGAGTACGTCCTTTTCTTTGAGCATGATCTCTACCGGGAATGCTGCACCGTTACCGAAACGGAAAAGGGAGTCCGGATGAAGGACTCATTCAGGCTCGAAGAGGCAATTTAACGACTTTTTTAGCAGAGGGAATTACATTGCAATCCCTGAACAATCAATCATTCGATCAACGAGTTCTGAAATCGGATTGGAAGTCAGAATGCACAAGATTTCTGATCTGAGAAGGAAATAATCGAATATTGAACAACGATTTTTGATTTTTGATCCAACTTCCGATTTCTGATTTCAGATCTGATTTCAGAAATCGTTGTTCAATATTCGAGTATTCAAAAAACTTCGAAGTTCAAAAATCCCAGTTCAATATTCGAGTATTCAATGAAACTTCTTAATCATAGCATCCTATATACCTTGAAATAACAAGCCTCTGGATCTCAGAGGTGCCTTCCCCGATCTGGAGCAAACGCTGGTCGCGGTAAAAACGTTCAATATCATATTCCTTCATCAGTCCGTAACCACCATGAAGTTGTACGGCTTCATCAGCCACTTCCCTGGCGATCTCTGAACAATAAAGCTTGGCCATGGCAGCCTCCTTGGCGAAGGGCTCGTTGTTGGACTTCAGCCAGGCACCCTTATAGAGCAGGTTTCGGCCGAGTTCGATCTTCGTGGCCATGTCGGCCAGTTTAAATGCGTTAACCTGAAACTGGGCAATTGGTTTCCCGAACTGTTTACGTTGTTTCGCATATTTAAGGGCCATTTCAAATGCTCCCTGGGCCAGTCCAAGACCGATGGCTGCAATTGCAAGGCGGCCGCTGTCAAGGGTATTCAGCATGATCTTTGATCCCTCACCCCTTTTCCCAAGGGTATTGGCTACCGGAACCCTGCAGTCGGTAAAAAACAGCTCGGCAGTATCAGAAGCCCGCCACATCATCTTTCCGTGCATGGGAACTCTGCGGAAGCCGGGCGTATCAGCGTTCATAAGGATGGTCGAGAACTCCTTCTGCCCATCCCTCTCGCCGGTAACAACCTGTACCGTGGCGCCTTTGTTGATACTTGAAGACCCGTTGGTGATGAAGGTCTTTGACCCGTTGATGATCCAATGGTCGCCATCCAGCACTGCATTTGATTTTGTATTCCGTGAATCCGATCCTGCCTCCGGCTCCGTAAGCCCAAAAGCCCAGGTAGCCTGACCGGTACCCAGCATCGGCAGGTAATACTGCTTCTGCTCAGGGGTGCCGTAATTCATGATCGGACCTATCCCCAGTGAAATATGCGCTGCGATGGTGGCCGCCTGTGAACTGTCAACCCGCGCCAGCTCTTCAACCGCAATCACATAGGCGAGGGTATCCATGTCAAGGCCTCCGTATTCGTGGGAAGTTCGCAGGCCAAACAGCCCGATGTCGCCCATCTTCTTTGTCAACTCAATGGAAAATTCAGCCTTTTCGTCGAGTTCACGCGCAAGCGGGCGGATTTCACGCTCGGCAAAATCGCGAACGGTCTTGCGGATCATGTGGTGTTCTTCAGTTAATAACATATGGTTGGTTTTTTGGATAAATGGTTCATGGTTAACTTTATGGGGCGCACAGATCACGCACCATGCGCAAAGATCTTTTCCGCCAGGGCACCGGCCCGGACAAAAACATCCTTGTCAATTGACGATTCAATGTTATTTTTTTCAAGCCAGGAAAGCAGGTCTGCTGTATCAAGGTTGCCAAGCATCTTTCCCCCGCTCATCGGGCAGCCTCCGATCCCGTGAATCACCGTATCAAAGCGCTGGCATCCATGCTGAGCGGCTGCTTCAATCATCCGGTCCGTATTAAGACCATCCGTGTGCAGATGGAGACCGGATTCTATCGAAGGAAAATTCGCTTGCACAGCTGCAAATACTTCAGCAATCATCTTCTCCTCAACAGGAACAGATACATTGGATAATGGGATCACTTTTACCCCGGTCTCGGCCAACAGACCGATATGCCTCATCAGCAAATCAAGGCTCCACAGATCTCCGTAAGGATTTCCAAACGCCATTGAAATGTAGATCACCGGTGTCTTTCCGCTGAGGTTGCAGAGGTTCACGATTGTTTTAACATCCTCAAGTGATTGCTCTGATGTTGCATTCAGATTTTTCTTCAGGAAAACCGGCGATATCGACCAGGGATACGAAATACAATCCACCGCCTCCATGGAGGCGGTCTCCTCCGCACCTCTCCTGTTCATCACAAGCACCATCACCTTTGAACGCTTTCCTTTCAGATCAAGCTTCCGGAGCACCTCTGTCGTGTCCGCCATCTGGGGAACGAATTTCGGCGAAGCCATGCTGCCAATCTCCACAGTGTCGAAGCCGGCCTTCAGCAAAAGGCTGATGTACTCCACCTTCTGATCTGTGGAAACGATAAATGGAAGGCTCTGCATTCCCTCCCGCGGTGATTCAATGATCTTCACGGATCATTCCCTCCCTGAAAGTGACTTTGGGATCCTCCCGTTACGGATGGACTCAGAGCGTAAGCGTCGACCGACGATGCGTTCAACCATTTTGCCGATCTCAAGGATCTTGTCGATATCCAGACCGGTGTCGATCCCCATCTCATCCATCATCACAACCATGTCTTCTGTCGAAACAAGTCCCACGAGGTTCGGATCCTTGTAATAATAACTACCGGTTCCGGCAACGGGCACCCCGCTTACGAAATTTGCCGGCTGGCCGCCGATCCCGCCCATAGTGGATTCGAAATTGACCATACCTGCCTGCAGAGCTGCAAGCACATTCGCAAGCCCCCAGCCACGGGTCGTATGAAAATGAACGATCTGCTTCTCTACCCTTGGAACTGCATCCAGAAGCATCGAATAATAGCGGTAAACGCGGTCCGGGCTCGCAGAACCATCATGGTCGGCATGTTCCACATCATTGGCGCCGATCTCAAACCAGCGCTTTGTAAAGTCGATGGCCTTGCTCATCTCTGTCGGCCCCTCGATCGGGCAGCCCCATATGGTGCTCACGGTTCCGTTTACCTTCAGTCCCGCATCACGGGCCATGGGAATGTATTTCTCCGCCATTTTCCAGTATTCATCAAGACTAAGTCCTGAATTCTTAACGTGATGCGACTCACTGGTGGAAACCATCAGCAGGATACGATCGGGACCAAACCCATCCTTCCTGGCCTGTATGGCCCGTTCGATGGCCTTCTCCCTGATCGTGATGGCGGTTATGGAAACCGAACCGATGAGGTGGGCCAATTTCTTGCTGGCCCGGATGCTTTTCAGCACCTGGTCGGCATCTTTAAATTGTGGCATTCCTGAAGGATTGCCGAGGTTTGTCAGTTCTATATGCTTAAAACCGGCGAGAATCAGCTGCTCGGCAAGCCATATTTTAGCTTCCGTTGGAATGAATGTCTCTTCATGCTGAAAACCATCACGTACCGTGATGTCGCCAATTGTTACTTTTTTGGGATAATTCATAATAAAGGTTTTAGTTTTTTACCACAAAGGACACAAAGGTTTTCACGAAGGTCACAAAGGAGTATTTTATTTTTCCATCGTGTCCTTTGTGTTATCCTTTGTGTCCTTTGTGGTTAATAATTCTGTAACTGGATTCATTTAAAAAGTCTCTATAAATTCATTTCCGGTATATCTCCTTCAACAATTAAAGTTCCGGCTGTGGCTTTTTTTATTTCCTCAACCGTCACGCCCGGGGCCCGTTCGATGAGCTTAAAGCCCTGGGGTGTTACATCCACTACCGCGAGATCAGTGATGATGCGTTTAACGCAATTCACGCCGGTCAGGGGAAGGGTGCACGCTTTCAGAAGCTTTGAATTGCCCTCCTTGTCAGTGTGCTGCATTGCAACAATAATGTTTTTCGCAGCGGCTACAAGGTCCATCGCTCCGCCCATTCCCTTTACCAGTTTTCCCGGCACCTTCCAGCTGGCAATGTCACCCTTTTCGGAGACTTCAAAGGCGCCAAGGACCGTCAGGTCGATATGACCGCCGCGGATCATTGCGAAACTGGCGGAGGAGTCAAAAAATGCAGCGCCCGGCACAGCCGTTACTGTCTGCTTGCCTGTGTTGATCAGGTCGGGGTCCACATCTTCAGCAAGAGGAAAGGGACCGATCCCCAGCAGGCCGTTCTCAGATTGCAGGATCACCTCCATTCCCTCCGGGATATAGTTTGCCACCAGGGTGGGTATTCCGATTCCCAGGTTCACATAATAGCCATCCCTGAGTTCCTGCGCGATCCGCTTTGCAATTCCATTCTTATCTATCATAGTTCGATTCTTTGCTCTCCGGACTAAAGTCCGGAGCTAGTTAATCATTCGCATATTCGTCATTTGTTCCTTGTCGTAACAAACTCGATCCGTTTCTCATAATCCTTCCCCTGGAATATCCGCTGAACGAAGACTCCGGGTGTGTGGATATGATTTGGATCAAGAGAGCCGAAGGGCACGAGTTCCTCTACCTCAGCGATGGTGATCCGGCCTGCAGTGGCCATGGCCTGGTTGAAGTTGTTGGCGACTTTATTGTAAATGAGGTTGCCATGGGTATCGCCATACTTTGCCTTAACAATGGCGAAGTCGGCCGTCATCCCCATTTCCATCAGGTGCATCTTGCCGTTGAATTCCCGCACCTCCTTGCTTCCCTGCACTTCTGTGCCAAACCCAGCCGGAACAAAAAAAGCAGGTATCCCGGCGCCGCCGGCACGGATGCGCTGGTATAGCGTCTCGTTCTCCGGCGGATAAACAATATCGACACCGCCGGCCACCACGGCGATGGTGCCTTTTTCCAGCGCAGGATAAATGCGCCACCGGGAATATTTTGGGGAACAGCCCCAAGACGCTCGATCACCTTGCCACCAAAGCCACCAATGCGCATCTTCAAGCCCTTCATGTCGGCCAAGGACTTGATCTCTTTTCTAAACCAACCGGCCATTTGCGCACCCGTGTTGCCGGCAGGGAAATTGATGATGTTGTATTTGGCATAGAACTCTCTGAGCAGCTTCATGCCATTGCCCTCATG
>Ga0118677_10002404_pt1 | contig 37716 bp, 35 predicted proteins | sample AliMusrvi5mmetaG_FD_86154 | JGI IMG/M metagenome (GOLD analysis project Ga0118677, IMG submission 86154) | reverse complement strand
GTTGCCCGCAGGCAACGTCTCGGCCAGCACGGTGCTGGCCGTGGCGGGGGAAAGACGGTTCACCGTGTCCTTGCTCACATCGGCCAGGCGGCAGAGTTGAGAGAAGGACCAGTCGTTCAAAGAGAACGCGCCGTCGTTGCCCATCGCCAGGACCAAGGTGTGATTGTCCACCCTGGTCGAGAGAGCGCTGGGGGCATGCCACCGGTCAGCGGATTGCTCTTTCTGACGGTAGCAATAATCCCAAAGCGCCTGCATCGTCGGAAAGGTCTCATCGGGACCGCGGCGATACAGTTCGTCGTGGGCTTTCGTGAGAGTGGTCACGATTCAGGTCTCCGTGGAAAAGGGCTTGCGAAAATGTGAAGGAACAGCACCACCAAACGTACACATCTTGCGGACGTGCGCAACAAGTTGAATGGACATCGGGCATTTTGGGAAAACCGAGAATCGTGAGAGCCCGAATGCAAGCCGATTTCTGAGGAAATCACGGGCCATTTGTCCACCGCCAAAGCAGCGATTCTGCATCTGCGCGTCGGGGGGCGCGCGGGCGAAACTTGGCGCCCATTTGCTGGTTCAAATGGCGTCCGTTACGGCTATTGACGTGCCGTTTCGACATGCCTACCGAGATCCGCTTCTTTGGCTAAGGCGAAGAAGCAAAGTGGAGAAGCGGCCACCCGCAAGAGCGGGAAGTGGAGCGCGAGTTTTGCAGAAATCCTAGGCTCGGCCGCCGTGCGTGCCCTTTCAGTCACTTGAGCGGCGCGAGCAAGATCATCGGGTACCAGGGAAGATTCCTGAGCAAGAAGAATAGGACGACGATCACCGTCGCTATTGACCGGAACCAGGAATAACGCACGGGGTTCCAAGGTAATGGTCGATGCCCTCCAAATGAAACCCAGATTCCAGACAGCGCCGAGTACACCGCCAACGGGATCGAGGCGACCCAAAGGGCATTGAAACGAATCGCGTCGAAGAAACGACCGTGGAGAAAGGCGTAGGTGGCACGGATGGCACCGCAGCCGGCGCAGTGGATTCCGGTAACAGCATGTAGCGGACACGGCAGTAGCGTGTGCGAACTCGGATCACAGCAACGCAGCGCCGACAACAGGGAAGCCGCGACCACAATCGCGGCCACCCAGCATATTCTCACGAGGGTTGACCCGGCCTTCAGGCTAACGTCGCGGCCTACGACCGCCGGATGGCGAGGGCGCACTTGGATTTCCGGTTCCAGGTTCATGCTGTGACATTCCCGGCTGTGTTGCCCGATTCGGCACGCTTGGGCGGTTGGCCGCAAGGCCGGCCGAGCCCGCAGCAAGAATGATGGCCAAGACGACGACTAGCGCCATGCTCGCAACGACACACTGCCAGCCACGAACCGGCTTCCCATAGATCAAAACTCGCCTTCCCGTTGCTAACTGCCAGTGGTTCACAAGCTGCCAAAGCCCGCCGCCGAACTCGCCGTACCAAGACGCGGCGGTGATGAAAACGTAGAAAAAGCAGCATACAGCAACCAGGGACGTGGCAAGAGCAAGCTGATTACCAAACAAGTTCTTCCACCATTGCCAAACGACCTTCCAGCCCATAAAGGTTGCCCAGCCGGCATACGCACCGAGTAGAAAAAACCCCGGACATGCGATTAGGGCCGCTCCGCCAGCCTCGGACGCAACTGCTGTAAGCGGAATAAGCCCGAACAGAACACCGGCCACGCCGCCGACGATTAGCGACCAGGTAATTGTGCTTTTCGCGCGCGCGGCAATCGCCCTGTCAACGACCAAATCCCGGTCTGGCACCGTGGTGAGGAACCGCCTGGCCTCCGTGGAATTTCCGGCCGTGGGCACCGGATCGGGGCGATGTGGCGGCACTCTGGGGCTTTGGGGAGCACTATCCGCCCCGCGCTGGCCTCCCGCACGCGGCCCTCCTGCGGGCATCGGGTCGAGAAAGTCCAGGCGGCCCGCACTTTCCTGTGAATCATCGGTCGTCGGCGGGAGCGGTGGCATCGTGGGCGGTAACGGCGTGCGCACAGGCTGTTGTGGCAACGGTGCCTGGATCGGCTGCGTTTTTGGCACTACAGGATGCGGCGGCGACGACGGAACTTGGATGAGGCCGTTACAGCCAGGGTTAGGGCATGGAACGGTTTTCCCGAACGCTTTTTCGGTCACGTTCAGCGTTCTATTGCAATGCGGGCAATTCATCTTGAAGGACATAGGACAACTCGTGATTGGTCACGGGGATGCCGCAGACCTGCGACGGGAATTTTGTATCCCAGCGCTTTGGAGCCCGGCCCGCGGAGCGAACCCGCGTGGCCCGCGACCACGGCTGGAACGGCCGGCTAATAGTTCTGCTTAATCAAAATCTGGCCCCATTCCTTCTTTAGTTCCGTGAACATTGTTTGCAACTGGGTGTTCCCCGGGTCGAGCGCTACTGCCTTCTTCAACTGGCTGATGGCGGCCGGATAGTTTCCCGCTCGGACGAGAGCGACGGCTTTTTGCACTAAACTCTGTGTAGCATCGTTGGCCCCTGCTGTCTCGCCATCTCCGGGGCGTGATTGCTGGCGAACTGGTTGACTCGCAAGGTTGCGATCGTAACGCGCACGCCTCATATCGTCGAGCAAGGCAGATTCGGCTTCTTGGAGAAGCTTCATTCTGCGTTCTGCCGCCTGCCGCTTTTCCAGTTCGGGCGCGTTGGTACGCCGGCTCCAGACGCGCACCTCCTGATTGATTGCCGTCCTAATACTGTCCGTATCAGCCGATCGGTCTAAGCCCAAAAGGGCGTAATAGTCTTCCATAAGCCGCACTCCACGAGATTACCTTCGTCTGCCTTCGCCACTTCAAGCGATTCACTACGGTCTTGTCCTCGTAACGCCTGCTGGCAGCTATCGTCAGCAAGCTGGCTATTGTGATCTCGGACAAGGGGTTGTTGAACATCAGGCGTCCCGGCAAGACCTCTCGATGGCTGAGTGTGGGACGATGGTTGAAAAGTCGAACTCGTCCTTCGGCCGCTCGGTGGTCCGCCGCGGCGGTCGGGGCTCCCTCCAGAGCCCGACCCGGCGCTGGCGATCAGGATCAGGATCATAATGAGTGCGGCGGCAACCACGCCGAGGACTACGCCGACTTTCCAGGTAAACTCGGACGGTTGAGCGCCATCAACCCACACCTTGCCATCATTTCCATAGACGTACAGTGAGTATTTCCGGCCCTTATATTCATATTTCACGCCTGTCACCGGAACGTCCGAGACCTCGCACTTCAACCGGACAGGAAGGCATTCCTCTTTGAGCCTCTTGTTGGCTGTGACGGGATTCGGCAATTCACGAAAGTACCCGTCAATCAACTCGTGAAGGATTTGAGGATTTACCATCTGGCCCGCAGCTTTCGCGCATACGTCCCTCTTGAGTTCCGAGTGAACTTCTGCCATCAGACGCTCGAACTCATCCGAATCGAAGCCGTCGATTGCTTCTGCGATGACCTGTTGTTTGAATTCCGCGACATGGCAATAGATGTTCTTGCCCGTGGACCCCATCAACAACGCCTGGGGCAGTCGGCCGGTGTACTCCTTAGCCTTCTTCTCCTCAAAAGAGTATTTCGTCGCCACCCGAAGAACCTTCAACAACTGTCCGAACCCTGTGCAATTACCACAATTCTGATGGCCGTCGCCGCAGTTGCAAGTATACTCCGTATCCCCACTCCTCCAGCGCACCTTCCCACCACAGGTCTGGCATTTGACCCGTCCTTGGCCGCGGCAATGTGTGCATTTGTAAACGTGGCCCAGTGAGACGACGAACCTCTCGCCCTCGACCGGCTGAAATCCATCGGGAAAAGCCGTCTCATAAGCCCAGAGAGTGCCCTCCGAGTCATCCTTCATCGTATGCCCTTCATAGGTGCTTCCGTCGTAGGGCATCTCACCGACTTCCGCGATTCGATAGGCCATGTAAATACCCGTCGAAAGCACCTTCGCGCCTTCGTCGGTACACTGTTTAATGACGGCTTTGCTTCCTAGACCCGACGGGAGCAACAGTTTGGAAAAGCTACCGCTCCAGCGATCCATCGCCTTGATGATGTACGGGCTGACTGCAATGCGACCTGGGGCGGACGACCCGGTAGATGGTGACGAAGCTTCGGAAAGAAACGCCATCGGGTCAGCGGACGTTTGGGGAGTGGTCGCCCTGGCAGCCGGTGGAGCGGGTGTCCTAGTTGCTGGCCGCGCCGGAGAAGCTGTGGCGGCTGCTGCTGGCCGAGACGGTCGCGCGGGTGGCGGACTGGTCGCCGGGCTGGCCGTTCTGGCTGCCGCAGGGGCGGATGTCTGCCCTTGCGTCGGAAACAGCCCCTTTAGATTTCCAGCAGGCACCCAGTTGGCTAACCCTTCCCGCCAGATCATGTCCGTTGGCTTGAGCTGCCCCTTGGCTGCGAGCTGTTTCAGTCCGGCATCTTCTACTGGGCCATTTTTCTGGCCATCCTTCGCCCAATACCATTGCGCCATAGGTCACCTCTTATGCCAAGCTGTGTTGCACGTCGAGCCATGATTGGTAGTAATCTGAACGCGTCGGGGAGCGGCATCGACGGCAAAACGAGCATACTCGATACTCCTAGACCACCCTTTCAAGGGAGATGGGTAAGATCAGTCTTACAATAACACCGCGAGATTCGGCAGTCAAGCAGGGGGTGGAAGCGGTTTGAGTAATCCAGCCGGCAACGGGGTCGGTCAATCAAATGCTGAAAAAACCGGCAACTCAATACCTGTTGTGTCAATGGCTTGCATCCCTTACGGGGAGCGGCAAGCGAGTTTCTGAAAGCACAAGAATGGGGCCATATGCCCCAAACGTGGCATCGTGGACTGGAATTATAGCTCATTAAACCTGTGTCATACCCTCAGTGTTGTACATAAATACCCTCTAAGGTAGTAGGTTCCTGATTCTAGGTGAGCGCACAGTCATCACGGCAGCTAACCTACTTGAATCTCACCGACCTTCACGATCTTGTCTTGGACATCTTGTTCCGTCAGATTTGATGTTCGTTTGATGTGCAGTTCGCCCAAGGCCGCCTTTCCTGTCAAATCGAACACCTGAACGTGAATGATACCATCGTGGTCATACTCGAATCGAACTTCGATCGGGGAACCGCGTGGATAGGGCGGTATCTTCATCGTTCCCTCGCCCACGATCTTGACGTAGGCCAACTCGGTGTCTTCTCCTTCGGTCACTTGAACGTGAATGGCGTCTTGCCTGTCTACCACGGTGCAGAACGTGTCGTTCGCCGAACACGGAATCGGGGTTCCCTTCTTCAGGACGATTGAATTGGCATCCTTATTGTTCTCGTTAAGGGCAACTACCCCTAAGCTGTGCGAATTGATGTCCTGGATCTTAAGCACCGGCAACGATCCTCGTTTGCCTTCCTTCGCGCCACCCCGCTTAGTTTCCTTCAATTCGAGAATCGTGCCTTGGAGCGCAGCCCCGAGCGCCACCACTTCGTCTGGGTGAAGCTCGCTCGATGGGTGCTTGCCGGTAAGTCGTTCGATCATTGCCGGCACTGCTGGCATCCGGGTTGAGCCGCCGGTCAGCAGAATCTTGTCCACTTGCGACCACTGTAAGCCAGCATCCTCTAAGGTAAATCCCATGATGCTGGTCGTCCGGTTGAGCAGAGAGGCCGTCATCGCCTCGAAATCGGCTCGCGTCAGCACCACGGAAGCCGTCTTGCCTGCGGCGGCGAGCAAGACGCTTGTCTTGTCACGGGCGGAAAGGGTCTTCTTCGCCACCTCGGCCTTGTCCCGCAATTGCTGTTCAACTTCGGGCTCATCGCACAGGTCAACCCCAGTCCGCGTCTTGAACTCCTCGTTCAAGAACTTCATTATCGCGTTGTCCCAATCGAATCCGCCCAGATTCTTGTCGCCGCCGGTGGCGACTACGTTGACGTCGTCCTTCCCGAGACGCATGATAGTCACGTCGAACGTACCACCGCCCAGGTCGTACACCAGTACCGTTTGCTCGCGGAGTTCTGGGCGCGTCGCGCCGGCCACGGTCGGAGAGACCGTCTTGCGAAAACTGCCGAAAGCGTATGCGAGTGCGGCAGCAGTTGGTTCGTTGATGATTCTCAGGACATTAAGACCGGCGATCCGACCGGCATCATGTGTCGCCTTGCGCTGAGCATCGTCAAAATAGGCAGGCACTGTAATGACCGCATCTCGGATGGGCACTCCGAGGGTTGCCTCGGCGTCCTCCTTCAACCGTTTCAGTATGATGGCCGAGATTTCCTCCGGCGTGAATGTCTCGCCGTTCTCGGTGCGAAATTTCCAAGACGGGTTGCCCATTTGGCGCTTGACGAACTGGACGACGTTAAGCGGTCTGGCAACGGCCGATTGCCTGGCCAGCGTGCCGACGATCGGAGCGTCCCCGTCGAAAAGAACCACCGAAGGCGTGATTCTTTCTCCCTCACGATTGGGAATGATTTCCGGCTTGCCCTCATCGTTTACCACCGCAATGGCCGAGAAGGTTGTGCCAAGGTCTATGCCAACTACATGCACCGTGGGTCTCGTCTCCTTTTTGACTTCCTCCAGAATCGCGGCAGCCACGTCGCGCGCGAGTCCCAGAGTCCTGCGGAGGTTCTGCACCTCGGCCCGCTCTTCGTCGGTGACAATTCCATCGGCCAGCACGCGCCGGAGCGTCTGCCGGAAAATCTCTTCGGCCGACATCTGTGGGAATTCAGAAAGCAGGTCATCCTGTCCTGTGGACGCAGCCTTGCCCGCCGACGAGTCGCTCGCCGGCTGGCCGGACGCGCCCCTCGCGACCTCAATAGTGATTTGTTGACCGTCTGCCGAAATCCTTAGAATTGACTTGCACTTCGGGCAACTAACCTTCTGACCAGCCAAGCGAGTAGGCATGGTTCCAGCCGCGCCGCATCCGGGGCACTTAAAGGGAAAGCGGAAATCCGTGAGACTTGCGACCCCCAGGGCCAAGGCCCAGCTCTCCACCGCCCAGCGGGCCAGATTCTCCGGCAGCCCGAGGTTCTCATGCAACCGCTTGGTCAGCCGTGAGAACATCGCTTCCTTGGGCATCCCGCCGGAACTGCCGAGGAGTTCGACGCCCACCGACTCCTTCGCGGCGCTGACGAGCACGAAGATCTCCTGCTTGTGCTGAGGGCAAGCGTCTCGGAGCAGGGCCTCGCACCGGCGTGCGTCGCCAGCGATCTCCCGCCCGAAGCGACGGATCATTTCGGCTAACTTCTGTCGGGGCAAATCGTCCATTGGCTTTCCTCTACTCGTTCATCTGTGCGGGTCTTCAAGTGTTCGTTGGAATCTATCTCAACCTGGAAAGCTGGTCCTGGCACGTGCGTATTGCATAGTCGATATGCTGCTCTAGCTCGTAACTGCCATCAGGCGTGATCTTGGAAAGGTTCTGCTTCATTTTTGTAAAGTGGGATATGGCAAACTCCAAAGTGTGTGGATCGGTGATTGGCTCGTCTGTCGTTCCTGGATTGTGCGGCCGTGCGAAGTCCCTGACCATCCAAAGAAAGTCACACGCGGCGCGGAGGTTCAATGCTTCCGGAGATTCGGCAGGAATCTCCGATCGGCGCTCTCTCATTGCCTTCACAATCTCACCAGCAATCTCCAGGACTTTCGTCTTTTGAACTGGAGAGTCGAATAGGTTGCCGAGCATATCCCCGGCGCTAAGGCAGCAGTCAATCCAACCGTCATTCGGATACAGGTGATCGGCATAGTCGAACAGCAACGACGTGAACGAGAGGCCGTCTTTCGCAACGCTCTTGTAAAACGCGGGGTAGCCCATCTTGGCCGCCTTGGTCAAGATCATGCCGCAGAACCGGCATTTGTTTGCTTCCTTCTGGATTACTTCGGCGCAGGACGGGCATTTCCATTTAGTGGCGCTGCTCGGCTCGGCGGCGTGAGGGGCTGGCGGCACCTTGCTTGCCACGGGAACGGGCACCGTTTGCGCAGAGTCATCATTCATCGGCGAACCCGCCAACCTCGTCGTGCCATCAACAGAGATATGTCGGCCGTCGTCCGAAATGCTGAGGACAGCCTTGCACTTCGGGCAACTAACCTTCTGGCCAGCCAGACGAGTGGGCATAGTTCCAGCGGCACCGCATTCGGGGCACTTGAAGGGAAAGCGAAAGTCCTGAAGGCTAGCGACCCCAAGCGCCAAAGCCCAACTTTCCACCGCCCAGCGGGCTAGGTTCTCTCGCAGACCGAGATTGTCATGCAGCCGCTTGGTCAGCCGCGAAAGCAACGCTTCTTTGGGCGTCCCATCCGAACTGCCGAGGAGTTCGGTTCCCACGGACTCCTTCGCGGCGCCGACGAGCACGAAGACTTCCTGCTTGTGTTGCGGGCAAGCGTCCCGGAGCAGGGCCTCACAACGGCGCGCATCGCCAGCGATCTCCCGCCCGAAGCGGCGGGTCAGTTCGGCCAACTTTTGTCGAGGCGCGTCGTCCATAATGGCAGCGAGGTTTGAATTTCACGTGTTCATGTTGTGCCGCCTGTGCGTCAGGCATTCTTGCACCCCTTACCGATCGCCTCCACCATCGAGGCTCGTCGCTGCTCCGCTCACTTCGCCGCTTGCTCCACACCACGGACAGGTTACCCGGTGCCCTTCGCCTCTCATGCAGGCGATCTTGCCGCAGCCACATAGGAAGAATGCGTGCGAAGAGCAATGGGGGCAGCCGGGGAAAGCTGCGTCGAAGGAGAAGGTGCCTTCCATGCGAGTCTTCTCGTATCCCTCCTTCTTGGCCGCAGCGTCCTTGATCGCGAACGCCCACGTGCCAGCCCATTCGCCGCCGCTCCTACGTTCAAAGCGGATGCCGAAGCCCTGCTTGGACTGACTGCACCGTCCCATCACGATCACAATGTTGCGGCTTCCCATGATTGCTCCTCACGCACTGCTCTTCAGTACCGAATGTCGCCCTCGGCTTTCCCGAAGTTCACCCGGGTCTTGTCCGCAAGCCGCACGCTGCGTCCAGGCTCGATGTCCTTGATGCTGCCATCGGGCATCGTGGCTACCCACTTCTCGCTTGTGCAGTTCTTCAATCCCCAAACGTTCGGATCTTGGGGATGCACGTTCACTTCAGCGCAAATCTTCCCAAAATCAAAATCCTTGGAGGAATCGAGGTGGTGCGGATGGAGTTTCCCCTCGTGGGTCAGCATGATGATCGACTTGCCAATACGGATACGGAACGGCAGCCGCAACTCTCGCTTGCATGACCAGCACGTTCCGGGCTTGCCGCCTGTGGCCTTGACGACATCAGAATCGTAGAAGTTCTCGCTGCCGCAAGACGCGCAGTAGAAGATCGAATCCCGAAGCTGCGAAAGCACTTTCCGCCACTCGCCTTCTGTGACCCGACCGTTCTCGGGATCACGCAGCCCCGCAGTGAAGGCCCGCGTGAACGTTTCGCGAAGGAATTGCGGGAAGATCGGCCAATAGGCGAGAGCGTTCGCACCGGCCTCCCGCATGGGATCGACGGTCGCATCTACGGCCTCGTTGGACTTATCGCCGGGGTCAAAGATGAACAATGGTTCTGTCCCAAAGAGCCGCTTTCGGGAGGCTGGGTCCCAACTGTGGACGGAAAGAATCTTCTTGCCCACGAGTGGATGGTGAATGTGGAAGATGAAGAACAGCAGGACGGCAAGCGAATAGAGATCGGTCTGTCGGCTCGGCAAGCCCTCCTGGCGGACGATCTCGGGGGCCATGAAGTCCGGCGTACCCAGGACGCTAACCTTCGTTGAGCGATTCGTTGTCACGTTGTCGTTGTCACAGATCAATACGTCCCCGTTGTCGGGATCGAAGAAGGCGTTTCCGAAGGAGATGTCGCGATAGCAAAGGCCCTTGGCGTGCAACTTGAAAAAATTATCGGCCAGCGCCAGCCCCACGGTTGCCAGCACGCGAAACTTCGGGTCGATGCGATTGGTCATTAGGTCCAAAAGACTCTTGAACCGCGGCTCCCGCAGTCGCATGATGTATCCAAAGCCGGGCACGTCGCGGGCAGAAGCCATGTCCAGCGGCCAGAGGAACGCATCGCTGGGCGCCGGTTCCTTGACTAAGTTCTGCAAGGCGCATCGTTGGTCATCGGTTGCGGTGTGGGCGAAATACCATTTGAGGGCGTAGGGATCGCCAGCCCATCGGGCTCGGTAGACTTCTCCTTGGCCGCCGCCACCCAAAAAAGCCTCAACTTGGCACGACTGACGCGAGATTTCCGTCTCCACGACTTGTCCCGGTTTGAGAAGCTCGTTCAAGATTCAGATCCTCCTAGCGTTTCGCCTCGCTGACCGGACGGCCGATTGTCGCGAAAGACAAAATGGTTGTTATTACTCATGTCAGCTTATGATCTTCGGTTCCTTCGGCACTACGTTCGGACGGGTGCGTCTCTTTTTCGGGCAACTTCTCCGAAACATTGCTCGTCGCCTTTGTCGTGGAGGCCTTCTCGACTGATGCGGAGGCAATGGGTGATTCGGTTTCTGGCTGTCGATCCCCAGGTTTGCTCAACGGCGGTTGGCAGCGGTATACAATCCCCACCGTAATGTCGTCGCCACTGCCATTGGATGACGTGTCCTCTAGCCAGTGAGGCAGATTCTTCGCGATCTCCTTGCTCCCATCTTTACACAGCATGTCGAGATAGTCGGCACCCACCTTGAGAAAAGCGTCGGGCGAGGCAAACGAATTGACGTAGCCGTCCGTGGATAGGAGCAGCATTGCTGGCGCGGAGTCTCGGAGCAATTGAAACCGGTAACGGACATAACGCAGCCCGTCCTCTCCCTGACACAAGGAGGTGGTTTCGTTGGCGATCAGGGACTCGTCCTTGGGGATGACGCGCTCGGCCACGCCAGTAGCATCGGACACCGCCAGAACATCGCCATCGCCCAGTTGAAAGGAAATGAGGAACTCGTCAGCCAGAACCACCGCCAGGAGCGTTGACCCGTAGGCCGTCGCAAGCTGTTCGGGGCGCGTTGCCCGCTCACGGACCGCTGGCCCGGCCTGTTCCGCCAAGTGGTCCAACTCGGCATCCGTAAATGGGTTCTGCCGATGATGGTCCTCTACCCGGCGTTTCCATTCTTGGAAGATTCGCCGGGGAATCCGAAGTTCCGCATCGGTTTTTACCGCGGAAGGTTCGGCTCCCTTCATGCGTTCAAGGAACTCCCGACATATCGCGATTGCCGTCTCCACGGCAAAGCGCGCGCCCAGGTTGCTACGGAAGCTCTTGGCGCTGCCGTGGCCATCCGCGACGGCCAGGATAATCGAAGGTGATCCGCCGTCCGGCGGCCAATGTTCAATGGCATCCTGATTCGGCAGATTTTGCCGCACATGTGATGCGCCCCGCTGGCTACATCCCAAGAAGCTCCATCGGAAATCAGTGTGAACTTGCGACATAGCTTTGCCTCCCTGAATCCGCAAACGACCGGGTTACCAAGAATCGTCGGCGGACGCCGGCAAGTTGCTTTGGGGAGGGGGAGCCGGAATCGGAACATGCCCTGTGTCGGCTTGGTCCTTGGTGCGGCTCGCCGGATTGGACGCCGCCTTCAACGGCACCGTCGAAGCCCACTTAATCATCCGCACCAGGTCATAAGCGTTGGCGGCAAGCAAAGGCTTCACCTCCGCGTTACCGATGAACTTCTGGAGCGGCTCCAGATCGGCGTCATCCCCAATGGCAATTGCAATCCGCACGGCCTTCTTGCCCCAGGGTTGGTCCATAAGCGCCTTCAGGCCGCTATTGAAGTCGTCGGTGGGCTGCCCGTCGGTGAGCAACACGAGCACCGGCGGCAGGCCGCGGTCAGGCATGTTCTTGACATCCAGGGCCTTGGCAAGCTCGCACAACGCATGGCCCATGTCTGTGACGCCATCCGCACTGAGGTCGGTCCATTGAAAGTCGTGAACATCGGTAGGTTGCGACACGTGCCATTGCGCGCCGTCGGCGAACGTGATGGCGCGGACGAAGACCTGAGCGTTGGGGTTCTCGTCGGCCACGTCCCGCATCGGCTTGATGCACTCGCGGATGGCGAAATTGACCTGCTCGATCTTCTTGCCCTGCATTGACCCTGAGCAGTCAACGAGCCAAACGAACTGCAATGGCCGTTTGGCCAGTTCACCGCCTGGGCGGTTGCCGGTACTCATAAGGGTTCTTCCTTTCCTGTTGGAGGTATTGATTTCCTCCGGCCTTCGGACCGGTGCGGCATCCCTGCAAAAAGGACGAACCGAAGCGCTACTTGCCTTCTGCCTCGTAACAGCAACGCTCGGGCGTCGCCATGTCGGGAGCACTCTCGATCCGCCGTCGCTGGAAACGGCTGGAGTGGTATCCGAGGTGCCACGACTGGCTGCGCCACGGCTCGTTTATTTTCCGACCTACATTCATTACCACCCAAAAATGGGGGATATGAATGCACGATAAACCCGTATTTTCCAAATGGTTATGCCCATCATTGTCATTTCCCCGAGAAGGGAAGTCAAGCACCCCTGTACCGTCAACCGAGGGAGCGATTGGCGGTGGGGTACGGGGAGAGCGGACGAGTGGACTTCGACGGGCCCGCTCGGCTTTCGTGGTCGGTTGTGGTAAGATAGCGAGCGGCGTGCGGAAATTTGGCCATTTGCAAGAGAGGCCATTTCCTCGCAAATGCGTAGCCTTCAAAATCGAGGCGACGAGGTTCCATGCCATAACCCATTGATTCTATTCGACTTAGAGCCGAATAGTACGGACAGCACCGATGTGGCTTAACCCTTCCCTGCCGCTGGCGATCCTTTTCCTCAGCCTGCTGTTTGGCGGTCTGCACAATGTTCTTGCCGATGCCTTGACGCGAAAAGGGCAAGACCCGGCTGGGGTCATCGCTATTGTGGCGGTAGTAGCGGCCGGCTATCTGTTGGCGGCGTTGTATCGGGTATTCCCGATTGGCGGCGTCGTCGTGAATGCGAGCGCCGCCAATCCGGCTCATCGACAATTATTGGACGTTTTGGTAGATGTCTGCCGACGTGCGGGAGTCCGTGCGCCTTGCTTGGTGCTGCGAGTCGATTCCTCGCCGAACGCGAGCAGCTATGGCCTCTTCCCTGGGATTTGCTGTCTATATGTGAACCAGGGCTTGCTCGCCGCACTCACGGACAGCAAAACGGGCGTGCTTCGCCGGGACGAGTTATCGGCCGTCTTGGCGCATGAAATCGCTCACCTGACGCGGTTCGACACCTTGTTGTTCTGTCTACTACGGCCTCCGTTGTGGGTAGTCAACTGCGCCCTTCGACTGATCCAATCGGTGTTCTCCGGTCTTCGCAAAGCTGCTGGCAGTACAGGTATGTTGTCCATGCTGCTGCCGTTCATGCTCCTCTTCGGCGGGCGTGCAGCGGGGTGTGGTGCTATGGGCTGCCTAATGACGGTCGGAGTGTTCGTGGCAGTGGCGGTAGTGGCCGGCATGTTAGTCACCTACGGATTGACAGCAATGGCGCTGCTACTGGTACTTTGCTTGGGATTCATGGCAGTCTGCCAACTTTACTCGCAATACGCCGAGAAACAGGCTGATCTTCAAGCGGCGAAGACCATCGGCGATGGCGACGCCGTATTGTGGGCTTTGGCACATACGAGTAAAGCATGTCCTTCGGAGGCTGCCATTGTCCGTCAGTTCGCAGCCGCGCATTTGGGAGTGACTACCGGTTTCTCAATAGTCGATGTGATTCGCTGTTTGAAGAACGGCGGAAACCCCAGCCTGGGTGTTTCCATGCGACAGCGGTTGTTCCGCAGTCATCCGCTCTTGACAGAGCGATTTGCTTTCATCATCCGCTCATTAGGCACTAAGGTGGTTTAGGAGGTTCGGCAATATCCGAAGAGACCGCTATGTGGATGCCTGAAGCGTCTACGCAACCTGTTGCATCTGATGAAGTGGTAGGGATCGTCGCCCGGCAGCCACAGCGCGTCTCCCAGCCGGGGGGCATATTTGGTGGCCGGTCGCAGGAAATCGTTCTTTTCCGCCTGGAGATGCTGGACAATGGCAAGCCGACCGGTCAATTTGTGAATTGTCGTTTTGAGGGAATCCTCTCTGGAATGCTCGACCAGGGCGATACCGTCCGCGCCTCGGGTACGATGAAGGGCGGCGTTCTTCAGGTGACGCGGGTCACCGACCCTAGCGGGGCGGTTCTTGCTCAAGCAGCGTGCTTTGTCGTGACCGCCGTTTGTGGCGATCCCCTGGCGTTTGAGGTGCAAGTCATGCGGCAATTCCGGGATCGAGTGCTAATGCGATCTCGGCTCGGTCGCATGGCGGTCGTCATATATTGGAGAGTCGGGCCGATTCTGGCCGGGTGGCTCGGCAGCCGGCCGCACCTTTGCCGGTACATCCGGTGGCTGGCGTTATCGCCATTGAGCCGTTGGCTGTCGCGCATCATGGGAGACTCATAATGAACTCGCACGATTTCGCAGAAAATCCCCTTGAACGGGAAATGGAGAAAAGGGTTCAGGAGCAGGCGGAGAAGGATGATCTTCGCCAGCGAATGGATGCCCTTTCGGTGCAAGATAAGTCGCAACCCGGAGCAAAACCCGAGTTGCGCAAGGAGTTGCACGGGCAGAGGGGTTCACACGATTTTGCAGACCGTCGCCTGGAATGGGACAAGGGACGGAATGCGCCGGAGCAGGCGGAGAAGGATGGTCTCCGTCAGCGAATGGACGCCCTTGCGGCGCAAGAGAAGGGGCACTTGTCACAGGAATGGACGGGGCCGACCGTAGTTTCCGAGGGAGGTGTGTCTTACCGTTACCGTGCGGCAAGAGTTAAGGATTATCCAGAGTTGCAGCCTGGTAATAAGGTCACCTTTTGCGTCAATGAGGAAGGTCAACCGGTCGGGACTGCCGAAAAACACGCCGATGGCACAATCCGCGTCTGGACCTGCATTAACGACGGAACGGGTTCGCTGGCCGGGGGCGGCCGTCAGGGATACGAGTCCGCGCTCCCGCGGGGCTCGGAAGTCGGACTGGGACACGTTCATCTTCACAAGGAGGTCGTCGAAGAACCCTATGTCCGCGCCCACGCGGCCGGGCAGGGCTGCGGTCCCGAGTCCCCCTACGGCATCACGCTCGCCCCCAACGAGATCAATTCCTTCCAGAACTACGCCCCGGAGGATGACATCCGTGCCTTGGCCGAGCGGGCCAAGCCCGGCGTTCGCCTCGAACAAACGGTATGCGTGAGAGCCGACGAGTCCGGTCGCGCGCCGCGCCTGCGGTCGGTCGATTACGAGGTCGAGGCGATCTCGCCGCGCGACGGTTCGCGCCATACGCTCTACAGGCACGGCCTGGAGATCACGGGTGGACCGGGCCACGAACGCATCGAGTTGCATCGAAATGAAAAGGGCGAACCCGGACCGACGTACGATACCGAAATCGAGAAGTATCTTACTTAGCCTGTAAATGGCGAGGGAGTTCTTAGCGCATGGACATTCCCGATAGACAAGGCCGCAAGTTGGCCGAGGCGGAACGCAGTGACGTGCAATTCGGCAGTCCCGCCGCAACGGGTGCGCCGACTCGGGATTTCGTAGAGATGCTGTGTGAGATACAGCGGCGCAACCGCGAGCCCGGCGTAACGTCGGCAATCGCTCTGCCTGGCGCAAGCGTGCAAGCGAAGGCCAATTGTATCGAGTTTCTTCCTCAAGTCGGCGAGAACTATGCCGTCATTCTGGCGCGAGTCATGGGAACGGCTAAGCTCTCGCCAGCCCGCCTTCAGAATTCCAAGCCTCCTTCCCCACTGTCAGCACGGATACTGGCTGGACTTCAAGAGCACCGCGCGTCCTTCCTCTACTTGCTTTTTGGCGCGGGCTCCGAAGTCGCGCTCTACGTCGGCGTCAAGAGCCGCGGAGAGAAAGCAGTAAGTGAAGCCCGGACAGCTTTCAACTCATTGAAAACCTGTTTGAAAGCTGTGTATCCAGACATCCGAGGCAAGCCATTGGAATCGGCGGAAGAGTATGCTCATGTTCTCGACCAGCTAAAGAAGTTGCCCATCGCCAGTTCCCTGGTGGGCAACCCATCGTATGATTCTTCGGCAAGGGCGGACGAGTCCGCCGCAGACCGGCTGAGCCGCGCGCTGGTGAAAGGCGATTATTGCTTCTTCGTAGAGGCTGAGCCGGTGCCGCGCACGAGCGTAATGGATTCGCTTCGAGGTTTGACCGTAACGATCGCCGAGGTCCACCGATACGTGAAACAGACCAGCAGCGCCGCAACTACCTCGGTCAGTCAACAATCGCATGAACAAGTTGATCGTGTCGCCCAATACTGCGAGCGATTGCTTGAGGTGGGCCACGAGAAGCTTGAAGCTGGTTTGGGTGAAGGGATGTGGCGCTCGTCAGCGACGCTGTTGACCAAAAATGAGGAGCAGCGTGAATGGGCGGGAGCGTTGTTGCGAAGCGTGTTCGCTGGCCGCGAGTCGCAGCCGCAGCCAATTGAAGTCCACTTTCATCAGTCGTCTCAGTTCGCGGCAGCGGCGGTGGCGACACTCCGCTCGCCGGCCGTGCAGGCAACTCGACCTGGTGTCCTTGACTTGGGCACGAACCCGCTGCAAACGGCGCTATGTAGCTCAGACTTGGGCCTGCTAGTCGAACTTCCCCGGAAGGAAGCCGCTGGCTTTCGCGTGACAATTCCGCGCGAGTTTGCTCTCGATGTGGATGAAAAACAAGGGCGACAGGTACAAATCGGCAAGGTGCTTGGCCCCTATGGACCGACCAGCCGGACCTTCGCCATCCAACTGGACGATTTGACTCGACACGCGATGGTTGCCGGTGTGACGGGCTCGGGAAAGACGAATACCAACCTCCATATACTCAATCAGCTTTGGGGGACTTATCGGATTCCTTTCCTAGTCATTGAGCCGGCCAAGGCCCAGTACCGGAATCTGCTCGGGGCGGAAGGATTCACCGAGTTGCAGGTATTTGCTCCGGGCTACAGGCAAGTGGCCCCGCTTCGACTCAACCCGTTTGAGTTTCATCCTGGCGTCGATCCCCAAGCCCACATCGCCCATCTATACACTGTCTTCAACGCAGCGTTCATCCTTTACGCGCCGATGCCATACGTCTTGGAGCGTGCTCTGTACGAAGTATACGAAGATCGCGGATGGGACCTTGGGGCTGGGAAGCACCCAGAGGAAAACCCGGAAACGGGCGAGGTCAGCTTCTTGGCGTTTCCTACGCTCAGCGACCTCTATCAGAAGATCGGCGAGGTGGTGGACAGGTTGGGTTATGACCAACGGATTCGCATGGATGTTACGGCGGGACTACAGGCGCGCGTTGACAGCCTGCGAGTAGGGCAAAAGGGGCAGACGTTCGATTGTCGCCGCTCTGTGCCCTTCGATGCCATCCTTTCCAAACCGACGATTCTTGAACTGGCGCATTTGGGAAGCGATGACGAGCGGGCCTTTTTCATGGGGCTTCTCCTCATGCGCCTCTACGAGAGGCTTACGCTGGCTGGTGAGTCACCAGAACTAAAACACGTCACGCTTATTGAAGAGGCGCATCGTCTGTTGACCAAGACCTCGACGGACGTAGATGCCGAGACCGCTAATACGAAAGGGCAGGCAGTTGGGGCCTTCTGCAACATTTTGGCGGAAATTCGTGCCTACGGCGAAGGTGTCATCGTGGCGGACCAAATCCCCTCGAAGCTGGCCAGCGATGTATTGAAGAATACCAACTTGAAGATCATGCACCGCATGGTGGCGGCGGATGATCGAGAACTGATGGGCGGGACCATGAACCTGCTTGGGCAGCAAAAGATGGCTGTGACCGCGCTGCCGCGCGGGCAGGCAGCCGTCTTTGCCGAGGGGTCAGAGTCGCCTTCGCTCGTGGCGGTGCCCCTATTTCCATCTGTTACGGCGGCGTCGGACGCCGATGTGCATGCCGTCAACGAAGCGTTCTACCATGCTTGTCCAGAGGTCCGCCGCCCTATGCCGGGCTGCGCCCATTGCGGCTCGGTATGTCGGTATGCGGCCTGGGCCAAGCGGCTGGCAATGCGGCCTGAGGCGCTGGCCGCGGTGTGGGGCTACGCGATTTCGTCGCTGGACGGCTCCCTGCGGGCGGACGCATGGGAGACCATGCGACAGCGATTACTTCCTGATACTACCGTGGCTACTTTGAAGGGCGAGGCGCGGAGAGACCTAGCATGGTGCATTTTGACGACTGCCAGCGACCGAGCCTTCTGGAAACTTCGCGAGCGGGGTATCACGCTCGTCGATGTGGAATCACTGGCGGCCTGCTTTATCGCTTTGGCCGATGCCGCTCGCTCGAAGGACACCGCAGCGTGCGAATCGGCCGTGACAGAATACCGCACGCGGATTGCCGCGCTCCTGAAACAACCGCTCGGACCATTGCGCGGGTGCGTACAGTGTTCCCGGCCCTGTGTCTACGAGCCGCTGGGGCGATTCCTGGCCACCAGGCCGGGCGCTATAGGAGAGGTAAGAACGGCATTCGAGGCCGCCGACGTGGCTCAATCGGTGTCAAGCTACTGCCGGAATACAGCCGCGCAGATACTGTTTACGGTTGATGCGGGTATCGTCGAGGGACTGGCGATCTGCTTCTTCGCTCACGTGGCCGAGGATGTGGGTTCACGCGACCCGGCCGCGACGATCGGCCAGATTTTCAAGAAGAAGTCGAATGCAGCGCCCGTATGATGAAAGAAGTGCAAAGTCGTATGGTGGGCGTTAGAATAGCCCGCGCTCACGACGTTGACTAGCAAACATCGGGGTTGTCGTCGTGTTGCCAGCGGAACTGGATACGATTTCCGTCCTGGCTGACTGCCGCCACGCGAAGCCTGATCATCTGGCTGGGTTTGGCGAAGACCGGCACATCCGTTGTGTTCGTGATCGGCCCGTCTACGGCACGTCGAACAAGTCTTGCTCGCCAACCGCCCTTGCGGGTCTTTTCGGGGAGAAGGATGCATTCAACCATATCGTTCGTTCTCGGTAGCGATGGGCTGCGTTGATCGCGGTTCCCAGGGTGCGAAATGTCGAATCTGCTTGAGAACCCGCCGCGGGACAAGCTTACTGGCTGCCACTCGCCATCGGTGAGCGTGCCGACCCACTCTTCCACACGGACCACGACGATTCCATTGCGGCTGGCAGTGCCGTCAATTTGCGTGCAGAACGCCTGTGCAAGATTGGTGGCTTGGCGGAGGTTTTCGGCCAGAGTGACCAGAGACCGTCTATGATCTCGGTGACGGGCTATTACCCGGTAGCGGGCCAAAGGAATGCGGATCGGACGGCGAGGGGCCGACGAGTCAAAGCACTTGTGGGAATCCATGAGTTATCTCCTCTGTAAGTTCGCTGCCGCGTACTTTCGACCCGCCCGCGCAGACGGGTAGCGCGACAACTGTGACTTACAGAGGCAATCTTCATGGACTCATCGTGACACCTCGCCGACATTGATGGTCAGCTTCTGGATACACTGGCAAGAGCCGATCCGGGGCTGAGTGGTTTTCCGCCGTAGAGCTTTGCCAAAGATCGGCCAAGCCGGCGGCGGTTCATTATTGTAAGACAACGCGGGGCAGAGAAAAGTTCACGAGTCTCCCATCGAAAAAGGAAGATTTCTTGCGAAATTGCCATCTTAGCATGGTTCTACACCACCTCCGAGAGTGTCAGCAAGACGTATGGCGACGGAAAGAAGAGACGGTTTCGACCGGCGGTGAGAGGTGGGAGACGACTCCAGGCCGCCCCGCACTAGTCATGCCCGTTGCTATGGAGACAGGCCCTCGGATTCATCCACACATCGTGCAAGGATGTCCTTCACGTCGGCCGGATGCCGGGAGACATCCCAGATCCACGTACCGAAGCCGCCTTGCTCATTCACTGCCCGGCACCACTCGTCCAGGAATTGTCGCTTGGTCTCGTTCTGCTGGTTGTCCTCGCCTTTGACCTCCAGCACGAGCATCTTGCCACTGGTCAGCCGAATCAGGAAGTCAGGCCGATACTTGCGCACTACGCCCTTGTAGATGTAAAGCACTTCAAACCCGAGGTGGTCGTTCTTGACCCAGGCTTCCACGCGAGGATCGTGGTCCAGCGTGAATGCCTCGCTGGCCTCCCATGTGCTGTCATAGACGCTGAAGTTGACGTGCGAACGCTTGGCCCATTCACACGGTCTGCCCGTGTACCAGGGGCGCATGTCGCCCGTGGTGCCGATGGGATGCTCACTGTCGAACACAGGGACAAGCTTCTCAGTGTTCTCCTGGCGAATCGCCTCCCAAATATGCTGGACCACCCGCGTCATGCTCAAGGTGAGTACAATCCGACGGCGCAACTGGTCCTGAAAGAACAGCGGCGGCGAGATCTGGACGCGGTTCGACGCAAGGAACCTTTCTACCAGCCCGATGAGCTGCGCCAACAGGTACTCCCGCCGGCCCTTCCAAGAGGGCTTCATCAAGTCGAATACCTCGGCGGCTGCCTCGAAGGCAATCTTCTGCATCCGGAACTTGCGGCCCAACTCCGCCAGATCGATTTCCGTCAACCGGGTCACGTCGGGCTTGCCCTCGATGATGGGCGCCAACTCGACCAAAGTCGCCGTCTGGCCGGCGTCGATGTGCAAAACGGGCACCTGGTCCACGTCGAGCTTCAGCACGGGCGTGTAGGCGTGGTCGATGCGCACGACGTTCGGCCAGGAAATCTCGAACGGCCGTTTTTCGGCCACCGGCTCGATTTGCGTCTTCGGCGGCGGGGGAGGCGGCGGAGGGCCATCGCCCCCTTCGTGCGGCAGGAACGTAAACGGCACACCGAAGATGTTGACGTATTCCGGCTCGAAGAGCCCGGTTTCCTTGTTCACTTCATAGGAAGTCCGCCGCAACCCGCGGCCAACCACCTGCTCGCAAAGCAATTGGCTGCTGAATGCGCGCAGGCCCATAATGTGCGTAACGGTCTTGGCGTCCCACCCTTCGGAAAGCATCCCCACCGAAATGACGTTCTGAATCGGGCCGCCGGGCTCGCCGGCACGACCTACCGTATCGACCATCCGGCGCAATAGCTCAGCCTGTTGGTCCTTCGTCAGTTTTCGCACGGGGGCTTCCGACACCTCCTCCTCATCGGCGTTCCCGTCCTGGCCGTTGATCTCGGCGGCTTCGACCTGCGATTCGGCCTTCTCCAGGACTTTCGAGTCGATGTGCAAAGTCCGCTCGGGCGAGCGCAACTCGTCGATGCGGATGCGGCCTCGGTCAAACGCATACTTCACGCGGGCGGCGGTTTCCGTGCGGTTAGCGACGGTAATCATCACGGGGGGCGTCTTGTGACCGGCCGCTTCCCATTTCTTTGCCGTCTCCAGCCAGTCTTTCCCCAGCAGATAATATCCGTTGGTCACCAAGTCCGGCAGCGGTTCCTGCTCTTCGGCCTTGCGGTTCAGGTCGTCCTTCACGTCAGGGTCGTTGTAGATATGGTATAAACGCGATTTATAGTCCGGCCCATACTGGCCATCATCACGGACCACAACCCGTGGCGTCTTCACCAGGCCCGACTCGATCGCGTCGTTCAGCCCGAAGTCGCTGACGATCCACTCGAACAATGCCTCCTCGGAACTCTGCTTGCCTGATGGCACAAAGGGCGTGGCGCTGAAATCGTGGCAGGCCAGGATTCCGCGGGTGCGGTGGATGCGGTCGAGTGCTCCGATCCACTTGGTGGCTTCTTCGATGTCGGCCTTGCTCAGGCCCTTGACCTTGGACTCCGTAGGCACGCGCCAAGCATGGTGGGCCTCGTCGTTGATGACCAGCATGTCGCGAGCGGCGGCCAGTTCGCCCAGCACCCCGCGGACATAGGCTTCGTCGCTCTTGGCCCCGCGTTTATCGACGCTCCTCCGCTTGGCAACTTGCTCTTCGGTCTCCCAACCCAGGGCATGCCAGTTGCGCACCAGCACTCGCCCCTGACGCAGACGGTCCGCCATGCCCGGCGGCACGATGTTGAATTCGTCGTAGTAATTGCCGGGGCTGTCGGGGACGAGGACCGAAAGCCGGCTGCGCACGGTCAGCCCCGGGGCGACGACCAGCACGTTCTTGGCGAATCGGGTGTCCTGCGGATAAGTGACCTTGTTCAGCGTCTGCCAGGCGACGAGCATGGTCATGACGATCGTCTTGCCCGTGCCGGTGGCCATCTTCGAGCAGATCCGCCTGAACGGCCCGCCGTCACCGGGAATGACGATGCCCTGGCGTTGCGCGGGCGGGGCCTCGACCAGCCAAATCAGCGTTTCGATGGCTTCCAACTGGCAAAAGAAGAACCGGCGGAAATCGCGTTCCTCCAAGTCACGCCAATGTTCCAGCAACCGTTTGGTAATCCCACTCGCGCCAAGGTAGCCGCCTTCGCGCCAAGCCTTCACTCGGGGGCGAACCTGGTTCACAAGCGGCAATTCGCGGAACACGCCCGGATCATCGAACGCCTGCGAGCCGGGGGTCGCGGTGACATAGCCCGCCGGCCGCCGGCCCTCCTTGCGCGTGAAAAACCGCGTTGCCCGGTGGTAAGCCCAATAGCTCGTGGGCTCCTCATAAGGCGAGTTGATGATCAGTTGGTTGATTGCATACTGTGCCATTTGCGGCGGTTCTTGCGTAAGCGGTTGGCTTGGCGTCTACTCGATGGCAATGACCTTGAGGCTCTCAATCCCGCGGTCGTCCACGATTTTCACGGCCGCTCGGCGGTAGTCGCCTGGGGCGAAGGGCAGGGAAACGGTCCCGCGATAGGCTTCGATCAGGTCTTCGTCGATCTCGGCCTTGAGGTTTTTCGCCAGTCGTGCCCATCCGTCCTTGGGACCGGCCATGGGAAAGAACACCTGACGGGGGTAGGTGCTCCGGCCATCGTAGTCGGTGTCGAGCATCCACAGGGCAATCTTCGTCGTGTCGCCCGATTCGATGGCCCCCGTTCGCGGATTGTAGTAGTCGAACCCGTGAATCTCGACTTCGTACTTGCCCTTGTGCTCGCCCTTCTTGACCTGCCGCAGTTCCACGTCGGGCTGGCCCATCAACCAGTATGATTCATTGCTGGAACGGGCCTTTTTGAGGTCGTCGGTCAGCAGGTCCGTGTTCATCTGGACCTTCAGCAAAGTCACTCCCGGCCACTTCGTCTCGTCGATATCCTTGGCGGCTTCAGGGTCAAACTGGAACGTGGCGAAGATGATCATCGTCGGCGTGGGGCGAAGCTGCTGGGCCTCGTCCAGGGCCATTGACACCTGCCGCTGCTCCAAAGGCGCGTGCTCGGGACCAAACGACACCACAACCCTTTCGGGCTTCGACCCCTTGGTCTCGCCTTCAGACTGGAGCCATCGAGTGCCGCCCAGAGGCTCAAGCCGGGCGAATTCAATACGCTGGCCGCCCTTGGCGCGGATACCACAAGCCAGCAATTCGTCTCGCCATTGGCGTTGCCGCAATGTCTCTCCGTACCTGGCAACGGAGACGTTCTCTGTGAATTGCAGTTTCGATTGATCTTCAAGCGAACCGATGCCGGGCAATGCAGGCTGCTCCTCCAAATCCACCGGCTGCGACTCGACGACGATCTCGGTAATTGGACGAACGGCTGGCGCGGGCACTGCCTCAACGGTAAACGGCCCCGTGACGCGAACTTTTGACCGGTCCACCTCGGGCTGGTCGTACAATACCTCCTGCTCCGCAAATTTGGCTATTGCTACCGCAATCTCATCGCGAGTCATGCCCTCGCGGATTTCAGGATTGTTGGCAATCGACTTGAGCGTCAGGTGCGGAACCGTGCGGCAAACGAAACCGTTTGCGACGCCTTCGTCCGGTGACGCCAATTTGTAGTAGTCGAACACGGGTGCCATAAGGCGCTGTTTGGCCAGCGTAATGGCAACGCGAGATGTATCACACGTGATCCATCTTCGCCCCCACTGCTCTGCAACGAACGCTGTTGTGCCCGAACCGCATGTCGGATCGAGGACCAGATCGCCCGGGTCTGTCGTCATCAGCATGCACCGGGCGATGACTTTGGGATTAGTCTGAACGACGTACACTTTGTCCGTAGCGAAACCTGCAACAACGGTATCCGTCCATCCGTTATTGATCGGGAACGCGGGGAAGTCGTCTATGAAGCGAACGTAATAGAGGCCCTCCTTAGTGGCAGCAAGCCGCCCAGCCAAACGCAGACACTTGATACCCTCACGGTGAGTCTTCCACTCACCCGCTCGTGGCATGAACTCACGCCCGTCAAACTCAATCGGATAGTATCCGGTTCGCCCTTCGCGCACGCGCGGCGAAGTCAGGTTGTCCAGGCGATATGGTCGTGCGTTGGTTGGCAAAGTGGTTGGGTCTTGCCGTTCGCGCAGCGACATCTTTCGTCGCGTGCCATCGGGTAACTCGATGCTGGTGTAGTTGCCAGCGCCGACCCCGCCAATCTCCTTGTCGAGGTATAGTTGACGGTACTTGACCTGCTGCGCATTTTTCGCGTACCAGAGTATGAAATCGTTTGTCCCGGGAAGCAATCTGCCAGTTGTTGTTGTCGTCTTTGCATACGCGATAATCGCGCAGAAGTTCTGGCTGCCGAGTAACTCGTCGAGAACCGTACGGACCAAATGCACGTTTTGGTCACCTATTTGCATGAAGATGCTTCCGGTGTCAGACAAGAGTTCTCGCGCGAGCAGCACTCGATCGCGAACGCACGTCAAATAAGAATGGACTCCGACTTCCCACGCGTCGCGGAATGCGCGAATCATTTCCGGTTCCTGTGTGAGGTCGCTATCCTTGCCATCTTTCACATCGCGGTTGTTCACAAAGGGTTGAAAATTGGAACCGTACTTAATTCCATAAGGCGGATCGATGAAAACCATCTGCACCTTGCCGGCCATGCCCTCCTTTTCCAGCAGCGAGTTCATCACCATGAGCGAGTCGCCCGCGATCAGTCGGTTCGTCCATCCCTGGGCGTGCTTGTAGAACTCGATGGCTTCGCGGAGCGGCGGGTTCTCGTCGGAACCTTCAAAGAGCGAACGTTGCCGTGGGGCACCGCTATCCCCGTTCTGCTTCTGGACTGCCCGAATGATCGTCCGCGGGTCAATTCGCTCGTGAACGTGCAGACTGACCGTGGGAACCTCAAAGCTGGTGTGCTCGGCCTTGCCCGCCCAGACAAGCTGCGGATCGAGGTGCGGATCGTACTGGTAGGTCTTCTTGGGCAAGTCCGGGTCGGTGGCCGGCGTGACGAGGCCGACGGGCGGATTGTTCACGCGGGTCTTATCGGCGTGCTCGTACTGCTCGATGGGACGTTTGCCATCATCGCTCGACTTCTTGGTCATGGAAGGATTCCCTTTCTTGGCGACCGCCGCCGGCTGGGCCGCTTCGTTCTCTGCCTGTCCGCGCCTCGGGGACCGGGCCTTCGGTTGCGGTTCGCCGTCCGAATTGCCCGCCAGACGGGCGATCAGCGACTGCTTGTCCCTGCCGCCCTCGTCCAGATCGAACGCTCGGCAGAGGGCCTTCAGTTCGTCCCGGCTGAGCGATTGGAGCAGGTCGGCCGTCTTGACCGTTCGCGCGCCGGCGATCGCCTGCACGACGGTGTCCTTCGACTTGCCCGATAGCCCGGGAATCCCCAACTGGGCCGCCAATTCGGCAAGCCTCGCTCGGGTAAGCGTCGCCAATAGCTTCCGCCGCTGCACCATATATTATTGTCTGTGTCTTTCGAGTTCGGTTGTGAATTGGCCCGGCTGGGGCGGCTCGCGCACGACGCAACACCACCCGTCAGGGTTGTGCCACCGAGGGAAAGCATCGGAAAAGCGCCATTATAGAGCCCCCTCATCGGGCGTGCCAGGACGGGGCGGCAGATTCGACCAGAAGCGAATGAGTACGGGAATCGAACCGCGAGAAGAAGCGGAGGAGAGAAGAGCGGGCACGGGCACCGCTGGCTCGGAGCGGGGGACGTCTGGTCGCGGAAAGCGACGGGACGCCTGCCGCACTCGGGCGGACGGCGTGCATGCCATGCACATGCCGGCCTTCACCGGCTACAGATTACTTGGTCCGCGGCTTGGCCGTGGACGTGGGCTTGGACTGCCGGTCGTCGTTCTTGACGGCCTGGGAAGTCTTCACCGCGGCACCCGCGGGTGCCGGATGGTGCGACTTGTCGCCACCGTTTGACATACTTCTCACCTCCTTTCGTGCTTTCTGAGGGTTTCAACAGCTCGCCGGCCCTGCTGTAGTACTTGCTCAGGGCATCGCGAGCCGCAAAGAACAAAACAACGCCAACGATAACGAAGCCGAGGTCCACCGCCCCCACTCGATACGCCCGCCAGCCCACGGCAAGGAATCGCATTACATAGAAGAAAGCCAATGCCACGAGCAGGTTCGCGTGCGTTTGATAATAGCGGTAATGGATCTCGATGAGCGCCTGAAAAGCGTCGAGCCTTTCCGGTAGCGCCGCGAAGGTCCATGTTGGCGGTCGAATGCCCGTGGCGTGATGAATGGTATCGAACACCGCCCAGCGGAAAGCGCTGGCCGTCATGCCGGCCGCGAGGGAACCCACAGTCACGTAGAGCAGGCCGCCCACGGTCGGCAAGTTGTCCGGTGGCATGACGAGCCATGCCCGTATAGCCGGCGATGCATAACTTGCGCCCCATAACACCACGAATCCCGGTACGATGTAGGCCACCAAGAGCCCGAAGTTGAACGGAAGAACGTCCCGCACATTGTCTGATTTTATGCGCCAAAAATATGCGTGCAATAACCCGAGTGGGTGGCGAGTCGCAAAATCAGACTGGAGGAGGGCCGGGCAGGAGCCAGATCCGGCCCGATTCGCCGCTCTTCTTGTCCTCGAAGAAAAAACGCACGTTGCGGTCGCGGGCCTTCAAGAGGGAAAGGTACACCTCGACGGCATCGCGGATGACCTCGGCCACGGACCCTTTGTCCAGGCTGCGCTGGACTCGTTCCAGTTCGTCGAGCGTTTCCTTCGTGAGCCAAAGGGTGAAACGCGTACGGTCCTGTTGCATGGTCTTTCGCGGGCTCATATTTGGGTCCGATTTGGGTTCGATTTGGGTTTTAGGAATACATTACTGCGACGACGATCATTCGATGTAAACCGTTTATATGAAATCAGTTATGAGCGAACGAACACCTTGGCTTGTATCGGTGACCCGGCCTGGAATTGGGTTTATTTAGGTTTTCGCAGGCGAATATGTTGCCTCCACGCCCGCATTTATCACTAATCACGGCGTTTATCCCTAATCATTGGGGATATCTTCGCGGTTTTTGGGGATATCCAACGGTCAGACCGGGAAATATTGCCTTCCCTTGCCCGTTGTTTGGGGGCATAAACCGAACCACTTGCTTCGACGCTACGGTGGTCGGGAAATCGCCCTCGGCCAGGAGTTCACAGTCGTCCGGAATCATGGCGGAGCGGGTTGTTCCTCGGCATTTTCCAGACGAGTCAGGCCCGCCGCAGTGGTCCGGTAGCTGTAGGCGGCTCGTGGGTTTGTCGGGGATAGTTTGCTCCAACCAGGCGGTTTCGAGCAGCGGCCGAAGGTAATTGTCCAAGCCAAAGTCTACGGGCCGTTGGCCGACTGCGTCTTCCAGTCGGTCAAAAATGTCCGGCGAGAGAATGCCGCCCTCAATCGGGATGCTGGGGTAATTCATGGCGTGCGTTTTCTTGGGAGCAAACGGTATTTTTGAAGGCGGCTGTTTGGCTTTTCGGGAATGGTTTGTTCGATCAGACCGGCGGCGAGAAGATCGGAGAGTGCTTGTTTAGCTGCACCCGAGATCACCTTGTGTCCGAGGGTTTTAGAAATCTCGGACCGTCCCAAAGGCGTCTGGCTGATCGCCACCAAGATTCGGTGTTGAATCGATTTGGCGTCCCACTCTGGCTTCCACTCCGGCCGCGATCGCCATTCATATTCTGACTCTGGCCTCGACTCTGGCCTCGACTCTGGCCTTGCTTTGTCCACTGGCAACGCGACTTGCTGAGCGGCGGGCTGGACGGGCAGGCGAACCATGAAGTAGCTGTGGTCATCGTCGAATTCAAATTCGGCTGGCGGCGAGCCGTTTTCCCGCATGGCTCGATTGATTTTGGGGATGCCGGTCGAGCGGCCCTCGGTGAATTCCAATTCCTTGAGAAACTCGCCGATGCGCCGGTTGCGATAACGGCGCGGCATGGCCTTGCCGGCACGGAGTTGCTCAAGCCGGACGGAACGGTCGGGGCCGGGATAGCTGAGCACGACCAGTTCTTCCCGCGAGATGCGAACCTCGACCGGCTCGCGCACGTCATAGCCACGGTGATAGATGGCGTTAACGACGGCCTCTTCGATGGCGGGATAGGGAAAGTTCTCGACCCGCGTGGCTTCGGCCCGGTCGTGGTGCTTGATGACGGTCTCACTGATGTAATTGCGGCGGATGTAGTCGAGCGCCTCGCGGAGCATGCGCTGCAACGGGCCGCGAAATTCTTTTTCGGTGAACTTGTCGCCGCCCGCACCGTCCGGAAACCAGACCACATCGATCTGCGTAACGGGAAAGAAGCGGTACGGATCGGGATTGAAAAACAAAAGCCCGACATTGAGCGGGAACGGAGCTTCGGCCGAACCGCCGATCACGTTCATCTGCCGGCCGAGTTCCACCAGGGGGAGCGTGTCGGCCTGCGCGGCGAGATCGCTGTCAACTTCTTTAAGGAACTCTCGCATCAAGTCGCGGGAGAGGTCTTCCACTTTCGCTCGTTGGTTCAGGCGATCGTCGAACGGCACAGTGGCGGCAAGGGACAGCAGTTCGGTTTCATCCGCTCCCTTGGCTCGGACGGTGCTCGACCCTTTGCGAATGAAGTAGCCGTAATCCCTTTGATCTTTGCCCAAGCCGAGCTTGGCTTTGTAGGGCCGGGTCTGACCGCCAGGCGCCGAGATCACGAGAACCGTTCGGCCATCGACTTCGTAGGGGGCGGTAATTGGATGATAGGACGGTTGGATCGCGCTGTGTCCGAAGTTAAGGATCTCTTTCTGGATCGCATCCAACTGGCTCGGCGGCAACCCGACTGGCGGCAGCACGGGCTGACCATCTTTCTCGGCGACGCCCACTACAACGTAGCCGCCGCCCAGATTGTGGAAATCATTCGCGAACGCGCAGAGAGTGTGGAGCGTATCGAGCGGATTCCAGCCTTGCTTGAATTCGAGACGCTCCCACTCCACGGCCTTGCCATGCAGAAGATCGTTGATGTTGATGGGCAGGGGCATGAAGGGAAACTCCTTTGTGTTGCTCGGCATTCGGCAGCAAAACGTAAACGCCGAGGAGGTCCGTCGGCAGCACCGGGTACTGGTCGCCGATTTCTATCCCGTACTCCAACATCGATCCTCGCCCAGGGCAGCCGAGAATTAGCCCGCTGGTTTCGACCGGATGTACCTTTGCCGCACAATTCCGGCGAATTTGCTCTGGCTCGGTTCGATCACGGGGCTACTTTCGGGGGCCGCGAGGGAGAACGTACTTGGGGAAACCTTGATTCTACTTGTGCGGAAACCCGTCCGCAACCAAGCCAGAGATTCCAACTATTTCTGCACCATAGGGTTTCGCCCGCCTTTCGCGGCGTCTCGCAAATACGAAGGACTTGTCCGGGGACTTGTCCGGTTACTAGCTCCCCAGGCTCACCCTCTGAAGATCTCACTTCGCCACTGACAACCGATGACAACCGTGCTAAAGGATCGCGGATTACCGGTCAGAATACTATGGCTCCGTGAAACGCCCAAAGGTCCAGGTTCACCGGGAAAAGCCCCTGGCGCGAAGCCAGGGGCGGCCGCAACGCGTACGCTGCGGGCTCTCTGTGACCGAGAGGCTCATGGGGTGATTCTCGGAACGACGGTCAATGGTGCTGGGCCGGCTAGCTGAGCATCATGAGTTCCCAGGACAGGTGAAGCTCCTTGCGGAGTTGGGAGATGCGGCCGTCGCTGAGTTCGTACTTGCGGGCCACGTCGCTAGTCCTGTGCCCCCGCGCCAGATCGAGGGCAACCTTGCGGTCGCGACGGGGCAGGGTCTTGAGCCAGGCGGCGAAGTCGAGGCGGACACGGGCGACATCAGCAGGCGTCGCGTTCCTGTCCTCCACGATAACCTCCAGCCAACCTTCTTCCCTGTCCCACCTGTCGAGGCGTTCGAGCACCACGTGCTTCAACCGCTGGCAGTAGGCAGACGAAACATCCTTGACGTTCAGTTTCCCGCCGACCTTACGGCCGTCGCGAATCTGACGGGCGGCGTACTTCGCCAATGGCGTGGGGTACGCCTTCTCAACTTCTCCCCGCTCGTGGAGCCCGACGTAGGCGGCCATAGCATTACAGACGCCTTCCTGTACGGCTTCGGAACGAGCTTCGGGGTCAAGGTGGCGGAATTCCACCTTGAGGTGGCGGCGGATGGCTGGCAGCATCGCGAGGAAACCCGCGTGCCATGCGGCCATCCGCTGCTTTTTCGTTGCAGAGACCATGTGAACCTCCTGTGGTTTGACAGAGCATTGATACTGGCACCATGCCAATACCGGTTGCGACGGTAGCGCAACCAATGTGGTCATGCCCGGTCTTGGAATCACGTGAGGAGGCGCCGCCGAAGATGGCGGCCGATCATGGAATAGAGCGATGGGGCGCTGACCGGCGGTCAGCGGAAAAGTTGCTTCTGGGGATTCTCTTTGGGCTCCTCCGGTTCAGCCGTTGTATTCTCCTGGGCTTGGCATTCCGGACAGATGCCGAGGTAGTTCCAGCCGGCCCCGTTGTCGCGGCAGAGATCTGTCCAGCCTTGCTGCAACGCGGCGGCCAGGGACTCGGGAGAATCAGCGTCACAGTGGGCACAAGCGATCGTCTCGGGAATCTGGTCGGCCCGGGTGTTCGCCTCGATCCGGCGTAGGCCAAGCGCTGACGTCACCCCTTCCGCCTTTGCCTGCGCAATTTGCTGAGTCGTCAGTCCCATCTCGCGGCCCGTGGACTCCAGGTCTTTGATGCGTTCCTGTTCCGCCAAACGCTCTTGCTCGACCTCATCCCGCTGGCAGTTGGCGCAAATCCCAAGGTAATCCCAGCCTTCGGCTGGATCATGCTGAAGCGAAGTCCAGCCCGCCTTGATGGCTTCGGCAACGGAAGGATAGAACGCATCGCAGTGGATGCAGCACGTCACTTCGTTGCTTTCTTCCGTTCGTTTCTCGATGATTCCCGCAATGACGTCGTGAAGTTCCTCTCGATTTCGCCATACATGATCGAGAAGAATGTAAAGTTCCTCCACGGAATCGCGCACGGCCTTGAGTTCACCGACGAGTTCGTCCGGAGAGGTTTCGATGGTGTGGGCCAGTTGGTCAGCGCCCATGGCAGGAAGTGGAATCGGTTTGCAGAACTTGCAGTGCCTCTCGGATCGCCTCGCGTGTTTGGTCCTCCATGTCGTCCATATTCAGTTCCGTCACGTCGAGCAGTTGCCGAAGACAGGCATCGAGTCGTTGCTCGCGAGAAGCGAAGGCGGGCGGGCGTTTAGGGTCATTTGTCATGCAACGCCTTGGAAGAGAAGCACATGATTCCTTCGGATTTCATCGATTTCGTCTCTCACCTGGTAGTCGGGATACCAATACACGCGGCCTGCCTGGGTGACGCTCCCCTGGTCGTCGCGGCTGATCTCGTCCGAAAGTATGGGGGCGGCCGTCAATGCCCCGATGTCTTCGGGCGAAACTATTTCCCAGCCGCAGCAGAGATGATCTTCCAGCAGAGCATACAGAGCGGCGTTGATGCCGAAGTCGTCTCTCTGTTCCCGAATTTCCGAGAAGTGCCGGCGGCCGTTTCGATTGAGCAAGATCTCCAGATCACCACCCGCGGTCTTGCGGAGATCCACGTAGACGCCGTGTTCGACAGGAGGGCGTGCCTCGTTTGTTGATCGGTCAGATGAAGGCATGGCCGACGATCGTACCATACGTGTCCAAAGGGGACCGCAAGATAAACGCCGGGATCGGAACGCGCAACGCAAGAGTTGGCAGGACACGTGGAATGGGGATATGAAGAGGGGATGAACCAGTGGGATCGCTTGCTCGCGAAAGACACACTCCTCGTAGTCAAGAAGGCACGTCCGAAGAAAGACCATCCTCATTCGCCGGAAACGGAAGCCAAACTTATCGAAGGCGTTCAGAGGATAACGAAAGACATGCTCGCGGACTTGAAGCGGAGCCATCCTCCCGACCTGTGGCCCAAGCTGGCAGAGCAGTGCAAGGCAATCGAGGAGAAGCGGATCGCTCAGGTCCGATTGTTCTTCATCCACAAGAGAGGGGGCTGCCCGTACTGACGATTTGCCGGAACTGTACGTGCGGACACGGTTACGTGACGAAGTGACCGATGCGAGTCATCCCGTTTCGCCCGGCTGTCCGATCGTCGAACCGTCGTCGGCGACTGGCTCCTCTGGAATGCCGAGTCCCAGAACAGGGTCTTTCTCGGCCGGGCACGCGATGAATGCCTCCGGACAACACGGCCGGAGAATCATAAGGATCTGCTCGCGCTCCTCCGCCGTGATCTGGCTCAGGCCGGCTCGGTACATCGCGACATGCACCTGCCGGATTGCCTCTTTCCTTCTCGCCTCAGCGTCGTCACACCCGGCCGTGATTCGGGCGTTGTGGAGCATCGTCTCCACGTCGTTGTGCCGCAGGATTTCATGCAGGCTGACGGGCAATGTTCAAGGGTGGAAAAGGTCGGTCACCGGTACAGTGAGAGCTTGGGCGAGGCGATAGGCGAGGAGAATCGACGGCAGCGAACGATTCCCTTCGACGTTCACGATGGTCTGACGGCCCACACCCACGAGGGTCGCGAGTTCCTGCTGCGTCATGCCTCGCTGCAACCGACATTGCCGGAGGTTGTTGCACAGGTGGGCCGTTCGGGGACTTGCCCGCGGCATAGGGCGGAAAGTATAGAAGTGCTACGAGACTTTCGCCACTGTGTTGGACGCCGCCCCGGTTCGGCCACACCTGGACCGCTGGGATGGGCCATGCGGGAAGGGAGGGCAATCCTCGTGTCATGGCTGGGGGGGCGGAGTATAGGTTGTCGAGTATCCGGGATTCGTGTCGGGCCGCAGGCGATTTGGATACTGGATGTCGGTCTTTACGTCGAATTCAGCACGGTGGAACAAGCCAAATACGGCGTAGGGACGGTGAATGTGCGAAAGAAGAATCGCTGTTTGGTCTTCGTTGCCCTTCTCGTCTAAGGAGCCTCGCGTGATGAGCGACACGCTGCCGGTTCGCCCGAAGCCAAGAAAGATGTCCGTCAGGCTGATGTCCACGGAGGCATTTGCAATCTGGTCGAAATCGACCATCACAACATCGTGCTCGATGACGCCGTGCTGAGAAACCACCCGTTTGGTAGTAATGACGTACGAAAGACGTAGGTAAGCGAGCAGCCGCCACAACGGATATACCACGGCCAACAAGAAACCGGCCAAGAAAAACGGCGATAGAAACAGGAATGCGGCAATAGGATCGGTGTGCTGTCCCGTTGGTTGGCCGGCCAGGAAGTTCGCGGCAATCGCCAAGACGCCGATACCGAACACAAAGCTCAAGAGTCCGCCGGCAAAGAACGGCAGCAACGCAGGCTTGCCCTGCCAGAGGATCGTCTCGTCGCCGTCCATAATCGTGTCGATGTCTCCCATACGGGTTGAAGACCATGCGCAACCTACGTGCCGAGCCCGCACTCGTCAAAGAGTTGCGCGAGTAGACCACAAGTAGGTTTCAAGTGGCGGATGCAAGGGCAGCCCGGATTTCGCGTTCCACTTGGCTCGCCGGCCGTGCGTACCTGTGCCGCGACGTGCGGCGGATGACCGCGGAGCGCTCGAACACGCCTTTCATGCCCGGTGGGCCGATTGTCTCCATGCTGAACGGCCGGCTGGGCATGCCGTCGATAAGCAGACGCGCGTAGGCGGTGAACCGCGGCAGTGCGAGGAGGTCTTGGGGCGTCACGCCGCCCCCCAACTGGTCAGCCAGGGCCTCGGCATCCGACGCGCCGACCTGGAACACCAGCAGGCTGCCCACGTTGCCGAAGACGGCTGCGGCGGTTGCCTCGTCCATTTGTGCGAGGTACTGGTTGGCGATCGTGAGGCACAAGCGATACTTGCGGGCCTCGCTGAGGATCGTCGCAAAGGATTCCGTGGCGAAGTTCTGGAACTCGTCAACGTAGAGAGAAAAGTCCTGTCGCTGGTGCTCCGGTGTATCGGCTCGACTCATGGCGGCCAATTGGATGCCGGTAACGAGAAGCGAGCCCAACAGACTCGATCCGTCCTCGCCGATCATGCCCTTGCTGAGATTGGCGATGAGGACGAGGCCTTCGTCCAGGACGCGGCGGAGGTCGATGCCTCGCCGGGATTGGCCGACAATCGCCCGGAGAATCGGGTGGCTGAGGAACTGGCCGACCTTGTTCTGGATGGGTGCAATGGCCTCGGCCCGGTACTGCGGTTTCCAATGGGCAAACTCGCCTTCCCAGAAGCTTTTGACGATTGGGTCGGAGATCCTGCCCGTGAGCATTTTTCGATAGGACGTGTCAGCGAGAAGCCGTTGGAGCGAGAGAAGGGACGTGCCGGGCGTTTCGACAAGTGCGAGCAGCGCGTTGCGAAGGATGTGCTCCATGCGTGGGCCCCAACTGTCACCGTAGAGCTTCTTGAACGCCGAGACGACGCCGGAGGCGACCAGTGGGCGTTGTGCCGGGTGCGGGCAAGCCAGCGGGTTGAACGCGAGCGGAAACTCGCGGTCGCTGGCGTCGAACAGGACAACATCGTTCGTGCGGTGTGGTGGGACTGTATCGAGGATCGCTTGGGAGAGGTCCCCGTGGGGGTCGATGAGTGCCAGGCCTCGGCCGGCGCGGATGTCGGAAACGACAAGCTGGTGAAGGAGCGTGGTTTTTCCCATGCCCGTCTTGCCGATGATCGCCAAGTGCCGGCGGCGGTCGTCGGCACGGATACCGAAAGTGTCCCGCCGTTGGCGAAATCTCAGGCGGCCGAGTGTGGCGATGGCCGGTTCCTTGCCCACGACGGGCACGTTGACCGGTGGCTCCAACTCGCGGCTCTCGGTGATTCGCATGGCTGGGGCGCGAACGGTGGCCGTAGCCGGGTGCCACAACGTGGCGAGTTCTTCGCACGACAAAAGAAACCCACGGCCTCGGATCGTCTTGGATGAAACGGCCGAAACGTGGAACTTGGCCATGCGTGGCACGGTAAACTGGCCGAACGCCCCTGCCATCTGGTGAAGGATGGCCTGCGCCCGCGTGGCGTCTTTCGACAGGGCTGCTACGGACAATCTGATATGGGTCTCAAAGACGTGTCGGCCCAGTTTGTCGGCCGCGGCCTGAAGATCCTCTTCTCGATCATGGGCTCGTGCCGACGAGGCGGCAAGGCTCGGTGTGCCAGGCGAATGTCTTGAAGGGCGTGTCAGTAGTGCAAGAATCGTGGCGAAACCGCGAGACCTTGATTTGTGGCTGGTGACGGCTGTTGCGTACCAGCGGGCCAGCAGACGGTGATTGCGGAAGAAGGGACTTGCCAAACGGCGAACCGCCTTGCGGGCCTGGTTAACGCGGCGGTTGTTCGCCGGTCGCGTCGTTATCACAATGGTCGTTTGGAAGCGCGCGGAATCAGCGGCGTTCAGTGCCGCGAAGATTCCCGTAAGCGGGTCGGAGACATTGCGATTGAGCGGGTCATCGAATTGGGCGTAGCGGCGAATGGGAAAGAGATCGGGGTGGAGTCGCAGTTCGATGCTCCATTCTCGCGACTCTGGCGGCTTCGCAGGGTCTTCCGTGACCCGCTCGACGGTGGCCGCCGGATAGTGGGCCGCGAGTTGCGACGTTACAGTGGCTGCCAACTCCGTCGAAAATCGGCAACGGAGGGCGACGGTCCCCCGATGGACGCCGAAACCGAATTCTATCGGCAGCCGCTTGGTGTTGGCTTGGTGAATTGTCGCCAGCGCTTGCTCCATGTACTGCGGCCCGCGGTCGTTGTCGGCAGGGACAGAGAGACTGACTTGCACGAGATTGAGCATAACAGACTCGCAAGGGACACGGGGAAACATCGCCACTTGCCTCGTTGCTCAGACATATTGACCACTTGTGGTGCGCGGCGAGGGATTACTGGTTGGCAAGTGCTGATTCGTCGGCGTCGATCATGATGCCGGGCGGCTCGCCATCGGGCATGAGTTCGTCGCGTGCGAAGAGGACGTAGCCGCACGACTCGCAGGCGACCGAAAGATCACCGATTTCCCCGAACCACCTGAGCTTCGGCCGATCGCAGCAGTAGAGCAGTTCTTCATGGGCCTCATAGGCAGCAAGGCGTTGCTCCTCTGCCGCCGATGTTGCATGGCTTACCGAAGGCGCCTCGCCTGGGTCGGGCGGTGTGGAGTTTTCGGGCTGGTCATTGAAAGCAGTGGGCGATCGAGAGGGGACGGGTGGCGTTGTCTTGAACACGATAGACACGGGTTCCTCGGTCGGACTTGGCGGCGGCCCCAAGATTTGGCGGGCAACACGACGAACCCCCTCCTTCAACCGGGCGAATGTTCGCGTGACGACGACTGTGTCCATCAGTTCTTCGGTGGCAGCGGCCATGGTTTCATGGCCGTACGTGTCGTCGAGCGAAGCGAGTTGCGGTTTGATTTCATCCAAAGGCATGTCACGGTAACCCAGAAGTTGCACAAGTGCGGTCATGTGCGGACGGAAGTAAAGCCGGATGTAAAGCGGCTGCTTTCCGCTCCCAGCTTTCTTCCTTGGCAGGGAAGATTGCGGTGACGATTCCGCGGAGTTCATCCGTCTGTAGCCTGTGCTTGAGTCATTACTGGGTCAAGTAGATGCGATGGAGCCATTTCCAAGCATCCTTTGGGCGTTGAGATGAATCAATGCCGATGCTTTCACCGCTGGCCGCCAGCATGGACGCCAAGAAAACCCGCCCGGGACGTGCGTTGATCCGGGGCGGGTTCTGCCGGGGCCTTGATGCCACGGGCCGTGGCCCAATCCGGGAAGCGGTCGGCACCTGAAGGGCCGAAATCCACGAGCGCCTGCCGGGGTTCATCGCAAACCCCGACTGAGCGTTGATCCCGAGGGCTTACGATGACGGAGAGGGGAGGATGCGCAGTGGCGATCCTCGCGGTCGCGACGAGGCCGCCCGGCAAGTAAAGAAGACTACCAGCAAGGCATTGTGCTGCAACAACTTATCTTTGGGCCGAGCGGGAGAGGGCGCCCCCGGGCGGCGGCAGTTGTGCCACCAGTGGGATCGAATTGCCGCGGTGGTCGCGAAAGCAGGGATGGTAAAGTGCGTCCGGTTGCGCGAGGTAATCGGGCAGGGTAACGGCGTAGAAGAGTGTACGTTGGGAGTTGGTGGTGTTCTGGGCAGCCAGCGTAAGGATCGACTGGAGACGGTCTGAGCAGCGAGTCGTGACGACCAGGACGCGGAAACGATCGGGATAGTTGCGGTCCTGGAGAAGGTTGTAAAGTTGGATCTTCTGCTGCCACGCATCGGTGTCCTTGTCCGACCGGATGCGCTCGGTGCCCCCATCAAGCTCGACGAGGAAGTTGAGCTGGTGGCCGCTGGGCGTGTGCAATTCAAAGGCACAATCTGGACGAAGAAGAACATCGGCACCGACGCGAAGTTGAAGCGTGTTCTCGCGGTAGAAATGTGCCAGGCGGATGGCCCGCCTGCGAGCGGCGACAAGGGTATGGACGATGAAGTCGGCCAGACAGTGCGTGTGGTGATGGTGCCCAATGGATACTTCGGAGAAGTGTCGTTTGGTGGGCGGAACGGCATGCTCGCCGTGGAGGAGCCGAAAGCCGAGAGGCGTCAGCCGAAAGTAGTCCGGAGGACTGCCCCGGTTGGCAATGGCGTAGGGCCAGGAGCGTACCCAGTCGGCGTCGCGGAGCTT
>Ga0118677_10001244_pt1 | contig 37726 bp, 33 predicted proteins | sample AliMusrvi5mmetaG_FD_86154 | JGI IMG/M metagenome (GOLD analysis project Ga0118677, IMG submission 86154) | reverse complement strand
TCAGATGTGTATAAGAGACAGTGCGTGTGCTGGTCAATCCGGAGAATGAACCTGCGCTCTTCGGGCTGCTGCGTTCACCGCTCGCCGGGGTCACCGATGAAGAGATTTACGAGCGCCGGGAAGCGGGCCTGCCGCTTGCACCGGAGCGGGTTATGGCGCGCCTGGAAGCGCTGCGTTCGATCCGCGAGGAGGCACCCATAGAAGTTCTGCTGCAGCGATTTCTTGACGAGTCGGGCCACTGGCACAGGCTGACGCCGGGACAGCGCGCGAACGTCCGTAAGCTGCTCCGCACGTTGCGCGAAAGCGCAGATTCTCAACCTGGTTCCCTGGCCGCTCTGGTCGAGGAACTGGAAGGCTTGCGGGAGTCGGGCCGCGAGAACAACGCGCCGGTCCCCGGTGCCGAGGACGCGGTGCAAATGCTCAGCGTACACGGCGCCAAAGGACTGGAGTTCCCCGTCGTCTTCCTGGTTTCCATGCACAAAGGGGCGGGCGGCAAAAACAACAAGGGCCGCCTGGAGTGGGCTCCGCAGCGCGGTCTGGGAGCGGTGTGGCGCATTGAGGGTCAGGACGATACGCAGCAGGACGGCGCGATGGGTGCGGCGGAGGAAGCCCGCAAACAGCGGGAGGCGATGGAGGAGGACCGGCTGCTTTACGTCGCCATGACGCGCGCCGAGGAGCGCCTGATTCTGGTGTGGACCAACGGGAAGCGCCCGGATCAACGCTGGATTGGCCCTATCAACGACGGCCTGGGGCTCGGCTGGGACGTACCTGCCGGGATCCCCACCGAGCAAAACGGAATCCGTCTACTGCGGGCCGTGGAGCTGCCGCCAGCCGTTGACGCGGGTGCCGCGACGGTCGCCGTGCCGCTTGAAACCGTAAGTATTGCGCCCCAAGCGATCCCGCTTCCGGAGCCGCCTTCGGTTAGCGCGACGGCGCTCGCCCACTTCGACGCCTGCCCGCAGCGCTACTTCCTGACTAGTCTCCTGGGCTGGCCGCATTCGCCTGACGGCGCCAACCTGATCATGGACGAGAGGAGCGACAGCGACGAGTTAGGGGAAGCCGCCGTCCGCCCAGGGCCGCGCGGTGCGGAGTTCGGCGACGAGGTCCACCGCTTGCTCGCGGGTTTCGACGTGCCTGACGCCTCCCCCGAGGCTCGGGAGCTTGCGCACCGGTTTGAGCAGAGCCCGGCCGGGCGGGAAGCCGCGCACGCCGCTCGCATAGGACGCGAGACGCCCATCCTTTTTGATTACGAAGGGCTCTTGATTCGCGGAACAATCGATTTGTGGTTCGAGTCTGGCAACGAACTGATTCTGGTGGATTACAAGACCGACCAGCACATCGACGACGAGCGGCTGCGCCAGTATTCGACGCAGTTGCGGCTCTACGCCGTCGCTCTATCACGGGCGCTGGACCGCCACGTGGACCGCATCGTTCTGTCTGTCCTCAGGCAAGGGCGCGAAATCAGGGTGAAGCTTTCGCCGGACGACGAGCGCGCCCTTGGCGCAGCCGTAACCGCATTCCGCGCGGCCCATCGCGCCGGCAACTTCCCGCTCCGCCCGGGCAAACAATGCGCCTGGTGCCCGTACGTCGCCGCAGCCTGTCCCGCGCCAATGCCCGCAGCTTGAAAGTCGGACAGACCATCGCTTTGCGTGGTCTGTCGTCGCGGCCTTTTCTGGTGGGTGACAGACGACGAGAACGATCGTCGGTCCTACGGCTTCTTCCAGCGCACCACCGGCTTGCGCGCCGCAAGCACCTCGTCAACTCGGGGTGTACGCGAAAGATGTGGCGCTTTCAGTACCAGCTCGGGGTTCTCGTCGATCTCCTGGGAGATCGAAATCAGCGCGTCGCAGAACAGGTCGATCTCGTGCTTTGGCTCGGTCTCCGTGGGTTCGATCATCAGCGCGCCGTGGACGATCATCGGGAAGCTGACCGTGTAGGGGTGGAATCCGTAGTCGATCAGACGCTTGGCGATGTCGCCTGTCTTCACGCCCTTGGCCGCCTGCCGCGAATCGCTGAACACGCACTCGTGCATCGACGGTGCGGGGTAGGCGATTTCATAATACGGCTCGAGGATTTTACGGATGTAATTCGCGTTCAACAGGGCATCCACCGTCGCGTTTTTGAGGCCCACGCCGCCGTGCGCCAGGATGTACGCGAGAGCCCGCACGATCACGCCGAAATTGCCGTAGAACGCCTTCACGGGACCGATCGACTGCGGCCGGTCGTAGTCCCAGGACCAAGCACCCTCTGCGTTCTTGCGAAGCCGCGGAGCCGGCAGGAACGGCTCCAGGTGCGACCGCACGCCGACCGCGCCCGCGCCGGGACCGCCGCCCCCGTGAGGCGTCGAGAAGGTCTTGTGCAGGTTCGAGTGCATCACATCCACGCCGAAGTCGCCCGGCCGGGCGATGCCCACCAGCGCGTTCATGTTCGCGCCGTCCATATAAACCTGGCCGCCCTTGGAGTGCATCACGGCGCAAATCTGAGCGATGTTCTCCTCGAAGACGCCGACGGTGTTGGGGTTGGTGATCATCAGCGCGGCGACGCTGTCGTCGATCGACGCTTCCAGCGCGCCGACGTCCACCATGCCCTGGCTGTTCGATTGAATGTTGCGGATCTGGTAGCCCGCCATCGCGGCTGTGGCCGGGTTCGTGCCGTGCGCCGAATCGGGCACCAGCACCACCTTGCGCGCGTTGCCCTGGGCCTCGAAATAGCTGCGCACCATCATGATGCCGGTGAACTCGCCGTGGGCGCCGGCGGCCGGCTGCAGCGTCACCGCGTCCATGCCGAAAATCTCGCACAGCGCGCCTTCGAGCACCGCGACGATCTCCATCACGCCCTGCGACAGCGATTCCGGTTGATACGGGTGCGCCCACGCCAGCCCGTCGATCCGGGCGACGGCTTCGTTGATGCGCGGATTGTACTTCATCGTGCACGACCCAAGCGGGAACATGCCCAGGTCGATGCCGTAATTCCACGTCGAGAGACGCGAGAAGTGGCGGATCGTCTCGACCTCGCTCACTTCCGGAAAGTCGGTGACTTCATCTCGGACGTTCTCCCCGCCCAGGGCCCCGGCCGCGTCCACGGCGGGCACGTCGAGCTCCGGCAGTTGATAGCCGCGCTTGCCCGGGCTCGACATCTCGAACAGCAGTTGCTCGTTTTGTGAAATGTTCGAACGTGTCTTGCGTATCATGCTTCGAGCGTCCCCCTCACCAGGTCCATCTCCGCGCGCTTCGACATCTCTGTCGCGCACAGCAGGACGCAATCGGCAAGCTCGGGATAGAACCTTCCGAGTGGCAATCCGCCGACGATCTGCTTCTCGAGCAGTGCCGAGTTAACCGCCTCGGGAGTCTTCCCGCCACACTCTACGACGAATTCGTTGAAGAACGGACCGTCGAATTTGCGCTTCAGCCCCGCCGATAAATAGTGCGCTTTGGAGAGGTTCTGCAGCGCCAACTCGCGTAGCCCTTCCTTGCCGTAAACCGAGAGAAAAACCGTGGCCGTCAGAGCGATCAAGGCCTGGTTCGTGCAGATGTTCGACGTGGCTTTCTCGCGCCGGATATGCTGCTCGCGAGTCGAGAGCGTCAGGCAGAAGGCCCGGTTGCCGTTCGCGTCTTTCGTCTCGCCGACCAGGCGGCCCGGGATCTGCCGCATGAATTTCTCTTTGGTCGCCATGACCCCGGCGAATGGTCCGCCGTAGCTCGGCGAGATGGCGAATGATTGCAGTTCGCCGACCACGATGTCGGCCTCTCGCGGTGGTTCCAACAGCGCCAGCGAGACCGCCTCCGTGAACACCACCACCAGCAGCGCGCCGTGCTTGTGGGCCAGCGCCGCCGCCGCCGGGATCTGCTCCACCACGCCGAAGAAGTTAGGCGATTGCACGATCACGCAAGCCGTGCGCTCGCCGATTTTCGCTTCCAACTCGGCCAGATTGAGCCGCCCGCTTTGTGCGTCGTAACCGAAAGTGTCGATGTCCCAGCGTCCGTTGCGCGCGTAGGTCCCCAGCACCTGACGGTACTCTGGATGGACGCTGCTGGCCACTACGATGTGCTCGCGCCCGGTGATGCGCATGGCCATCATGGCCGCTTCGGGCACCGCCGTGGAACCGTCGTACATCGAAGCGTTCGCCACTTCCATGCCGGTCAACTGGCAGATCATCGTCTGGAATTCGAAGATGCTGGTGAGCGTGCCTTGCGCCATCTCCGCCTGGTAGGGCGTGTAGGATGTCAGGAACTCTCCGCGGCTCGCGATCACGTCGCACAGCACCGGCCGGTAATGCGAGTAGACCCCTGCGCCCAGGAAGGACGCGTAGCCGTCGGCGTTTTCCGCCGCGCGGGCTTTGAAGTAATCGTAAATCTCGTATTCGGACTTGCCTGGATCGAGCGCGAGGGGCCGGTTCAGCTTCGTCTCTTCAGGAAGATGGGCGTAAAGTTGTTCGAGGGAATCCAGTCCGCAGACTGAGAGCATCTGGCGCCGCTCGGCGTCAGATTTCGGTAAATAGCGCAAAGTGGGTTACCTGCTCCGGTTGGAATAGCGCCTGGTTGGGCGGCCGCAAATCACATTCTAACGCGGAACAAGCAACGGCCTTTAACGGCCCTGTAACTCACTCCCCGATGTATGCCTGATATTTAGATGCGTCCATCAGGTCTTGGATTTGAGATTTATCCGACAGCCGGATCTTCACCAGCCAGGCTTCGCCGTGTGGATCGTCGTTCAGCTTCTCGGGAGCGTCTTTCAACGTTTCGTTCGCTTCCACCACTTCGCCGGAAACCGGTGAATAGATCTCGCTGACCGCCTTTACCGATTCCACGCTGCCAAGCGACTCGCCCGCCGTTACGGCCGCTCCGGGCGTCGGCATGTCGACATACACGATGTCACCCAATTCACTCTGGGCGTGGAAGGTAATGCCCACCGTCCCCACATCTCCATCCATGGAGACCCACTCATGCTCTTTGGTATAGCGATAGTTTTCGGGATAATTCATTTCGCTCTCTTATAGAACGGCGTCGGCACCGTAACCGCTTCGACAGGCTGGTTCCGGATCATGATTTCGATGGCAACTCCCGGCTGCGCACTGCCCGCCGGCAGGTAACAGAGTCCGATGTTCTTATTCAACGCTGGAGCTGGTCCGCCCGAGGTCACCCACCCCGCCGGCACACCCTCCAGATGCACTTCGTAACCGTCCCGGGCGATCCCCCGCCCGCGCATTTCGAATCCCACAAGTTTCCGCTTCAGGCCCGCGGCTTTCTGCTTCTCCAATGCCGCTTTCCCCGTAAAGTCGCCCTTGTCGAATTTCACGATCCAGGCCAGATCCGCTTCCAGCGGCGTGATCGAGGCGTCAATTTCGTGCCCGTAAAGGGCCATCTTGGCCTCTAATCGCAGCGTGTTCCGCGCTCCCAGGCCAGTCGGCTTGATGCCGAATTCGCGGCCCGCATCCAGGATCTCCGCCCAGCGCGCGCAGGCCACTTCGGGTGCCACGTAGATTTCAAACCCGTCTTCGCCCGTATAGCCCGTGCGGGCAATGCGCGCCCAGTCGCCGGAGACCTCTCCGTCCTGAAACCAGTAGTACCGGATGGACGACAGATCGGTTTGCGTTAGCTTCTGGAGCGTTGCCAGCGCCTTCGGCCCCTGGATGGCGAGTTGGGCGTATTTGGGTCCAGCGTTCTCCACACTGCAATCAAATCGGTTCTGCGCCGAGATGTGCTCGAAGTCCTTGTCCTGGTTGGAGGCGTTGACGCAAATGAAGTAGGAGTCGTCCGCCACCTTGTGCACCAGGATGTCGTCCACGAATCCGCCGTGGTCATAAAGCAATCCGGAGTAGTGTGCCTGGCCCGTCTGGAGTTTGGCTGCGTTGTTCGTCGAGATCTGTTGAACCAGGTCCAACGCTTGCGGTCCGCGGATCTCGATCTCGCCCATGTGCGACACGTCGAAAAGTCCGGCGGCCCGGCGCACTGCGGCGTGTTCGTCCAGGATGCCCGAATACTGCACCGGCATATCCCAGCCGCCGAAATCGACCATCTTCGCGCCCGAGGCCCGGTGGACCTCGTTCAGCGGTGTTTTGCGTAACTCTGGAGTCTCGCCCATTGCCCTCGCTCAATCTAACACAGCCCCGGCGGGGGTGTCCCCGGGAACGCTGGTCTACCCCAGGCCTGTATAATTCAGGGACCGAAGGCTATCCATATGAATGAACTTTCCTCTACAACCCGGCGGACCTTTCTGGCAGCTACAATTGCCGCTCCCGCCATCTTGCGAGCGCAGGATGCGCCCGCGCGCCTGAAGGTCGCCTTTATCGGGGTCGGCAACCGGGGCGGCTACCTGTTGACGCAGATGTTGAAGGTCCCCGGCATCGAGATTGTGGCCGTTTGCGACTTGATCCCCGAGCGCACTGCGAAGGCCGCGGCTGAAGCTCGGGCGGCCGGGTTCAAGCCCGCCGAGTACGAAGATTTTCGCAAGATGCTGGAGCAGCGCAAAGACATCGATGCAGTGGTCGCGGCCGTCCCCGTCGATACGCACCTGCGCGTTGCCCTGGGCGTCCTGGAAGCCGGTAAGCACATCTACAGCGAGAAGCCGATGGGTCTGTCGCCGCAGGAATGCACCACCACGGTGAAAGCCGCGCAGTCTGCTAAGGGCATCTATCAGATCGGTTTCCAACTCCGCCACGACCCGAACCGGGCCGCCTCCATGGCGTTCATCAAGTCCGGCGGCATCGGCAAGGTACTGTATTGCCAGGGTTATCGCCATACGCACGACCTGCCCTACGACGAGCCATGGCTGTTCGACAAGAAGCGTTCCGGCGACATCATCGTCGAGCAGGCGTGCCACATCCTCGACCTGATGACCTGGGCCATCGGCAAGCCGCCGCTGCGCGCCATGGGCTCCGGCGGCATCAACCTCTTCAAGGACATACCTCCGGGCCGGACGGTGATGGACAACTACTCCGTCATTTACGAGTACCCCGATAACGTTCGGCTCAACTTCAGCCAGATCTACTTCGACCCCGACGGGTTTTCAGGCGTAAAAGAGCGCGTGTATGGTTCCGAAGGCGCCATCGACCTGGCCAAGGCTCAGTACGGCAAGCTCGACCATAAGGGTCCGCTGACCCAGCTGGACGTGCCCAATGCCGGACAAGCGCCGGAGGTGATGAGCCTCAAAGCGTTTGTGGACAATGCCGTCAACGGGAAGAAGCCACTGAACGACGCCGAATCGGGTCGGATTTCGACTCTGGTCGGCATCCTCGGCCGCACCGCGATCGAGGAACGGCGCATCGTGACTTGGGAAGAAGTGGCCGGCTAAGGCGGCTGACGCGGGTTGAGACGCGGGAACGGGCTTCCGGCGTCTCAACCTGGAATCGACGGATTATGGGCAACAAGCCGGAAGACCTGACCGTTCTCCGATCTTCTGCCGCTCGTATGCAGGCCCACTCAGATCAGCGGGTTGCTTAGGTTCTCGGACTGAAAATCGGACCCGGGGCGCTGGTGCAGCCGGTGGCCCGGCCATTCCAGGCGCATGTCCTCGCAAATCTCGTCCAGCATTTCAACCGTGGCTTCCTTCGTTTCGACGGCGAACGCAGTCAGCAGCAAGTTGTCGCACAACGCGTTGATGATACGCGGAATCCCCTGGCTGCGAAAATGCACTTCGCGCATCAGCTCATCCGTAAAAATGGTCTGGTCCGGCCAGCCAGCCTTGCCCAGCCGCGAATTGATGTACTCGATGGTCTCCTGAGCGCGAAACGGCTGCAGATTGCAGCGCAGCACGACGCGCTGCTTTAACTGGCGCAGGTTGGGGGCATCCAGTTTGCGGTCGAGTTCGGGCTGTCCAGCCAGAATAATCTGCAGGAGCTTGCCCAGGCGCGGGTTTTCCAGATTGCCGAGCAGGCGGATCTCTTCCAGCACTTCCCACTCCAGGTTGTGCGCCTCATCGACGATCAGGACCGTCGTGCGGCCTTCCTGCGCCTGCTGAACCAGCAGCTGATTCAACGCGAACAGAACATCCGTCTTCGACCTGGTCGGGCAGCGCAGATCGAGATCGTAAGCAATCATCTCGAAAAACTGCTCCACGTTAATGCGTGAATTGAAGATGAACGCGAACTCCACCAATTGCGACTCGAGGTAATCTCGCAGGCACTCGAGCATGGTCGTTTTCCCGGTCCCGACCTCGCCCGTCAGAACGATGAACCCCTTCCTGCTATGAACGCCATAGATCAGGTTCGCCAGAGCCTCCTCATGCTGCGGACTGCGGTAGAGGAAAGCCGGGTCGGGGCTCAGGTTGAATGGGTTTTCGCGAAAGCCGAAGAAAGCTTTGTACATCGCAGAAGACGGCGCTCCCTATCAGGCGCACTACGGACTAGTACCAGTACGTTCAGTTTATCATGCCAACAAGATAGGCAGTCCGGTCGAGCGGGGTTAGCTTCGTGGCAGGCGTTGCATCACAGCCTGCAGCCGCTCTGAGCGGGTGGGCAGATCAAGCCGCTATCACGTACTCCGCGATGGTACGGGGCTCCGGAATCGGTTCGCCGTCTTCGCGCATCCCTGCCAAGTGAATCCCGATCGCCTCACGCATGAGTTGCGCCGTCTCCACCAGCGTGTCACCAGCGGCGATGCAGCCCGGCAAGTCGGGGACGTATGCGCTGTAGCCCGTGCCGGTTTTTTCAAACAGAACGGCGTACCTCATTTGATCCTCACCGACACAGAGGAGCTATGCCGCATTTACGATCTGGATGTCTATGCGCCTGTCCAGGCAACGAAATGCGGCCTCGATCTGATCAATCCGCGAGGCATGATCGAGGTCTAAAAGACGATCTACCTGGGGCATCTTGACTCCCATGCGGCGGGCCAATTCGGCCTTCCGGACGCTAGCGGCGCATCGCCTTATACAGTTCGACTTTAGCTTCGATTAACGCAGGCAGCGTTACGAATTTGCCGTGGGTCGCCGAAGGAGTGGGGATTTCCGTCCGGTCCTCGATACGCATTGCCATTGCGGTCTCGAGGCTGTCCACCGCCCGCGCCAGTGCCTCCTGCTCGTCCTCTCCGAATGTGCAGGCTTTTGGGAAATCGGGGAACGTAACCAGGAGCGCCCCATTCGTGTCGGGCTCCAGCACTAGTGGATATTGGACCATGGTTCTCCTTTCATTTGAGCCCCAGGTCCTTCTTGATTTTTTTCAACCAAGCCTCTGCCGAGTTCCTTGCCGGAGCCATGCATCGGAAGAACTGAGCGCCGCACGCCACGCCATACTTTGAGGTGACCGCCCTTACCGGGAGCAAACCTGCATCCCTGGCTGGCGAGCTACTGATTAAGTTCGGCGCTCGTCAGGGTCTAAAGATTTAACAGATGTGGTGTTTTGCCAAGAGCAGGCAGCGGTTGTCCATCAAATCTGGCACTGTCCACTCCGCGCGCGATCTTCAACCCATTAAGCCGCTACAACCTCGACGGTAATCGACGCCGAGTTTGGTTCTGGGATCGGCAGTCCGTCCTCGCGTAGGCCTTTGATATGGAATTCAATGGCTTCCTGCATATTCTGTTCGATCTCCTCGCGAGTATCGCCGACGGCGATACAGCCCGGCAGATCAGGAACGTAGGCCGATAGATTACCCGGTCCCGATTCGATAATCACGGTGTACCGCTTCACAATGGCCTCCCTAGACCAGCCTGATTGAGTATGCTCTTCAGAGTGCCAGGGTGTACCTCTTTCGAGGGATGACCTGGAATCGTCACTCGCCCGGACTTCGTCGGATGCTTGTACTGCCGATGGCTGCCTTGCATCGCAACCAGCCGCCAGCCATCATCTTGAATGATTCTTATGATATCCCGGATCTTCACTCGCCACCCTCCCGCCACTCTACAGCCGGAGCGTCCGGCCGCATCGCGGACCGGACCGAGTGCCAAAGAACAAACCAGGAAACCTACAGCAGTTCGACTTCGATCCAGCCGGGCAGCGAGGCCGGGCGGTTGCTGCGAATGATCAGGCGGCGCGTCTTGGGGAAGGGCAATCCGGTGCGCAATGCCTGGCCGTAGCCGGGCACGGGTTTCAAGCCCTCGCGCATCTGTTCTTCCGACGCCGCGGTCCACAGAGTCTTGGCGAGCAGTCCTGTACCCCAGCCGATGCAGGTGAGGAACCGGCCGGCGGCTTGGGCCTCCTCCACCCGCTTCAGCAGCGCGTCGCACAAGGCCACCAGATGAGTGAGCCCGGCGGCTTCCGCCCACTTACGGTGCGTATTCAGCAGCAGAGTCGCCGCATGGTTTGCGGCTTTGACGATTTCGACCGCACCCGCCGGTGCTTTCCAGCGCAGCGCCCGCGTGGCCTCCGCGTGGCGGAAGAGCACAGGCATCCGGAAATCTCCCTCGAACACGGTGCCCGGGGCGGCCATTTCAGCGAAAAAGGGCGTGGATTCCGAGGCGCGATTCAGCGCTAGAGCGCCGCGCGACCCGCCCTTCCAGCCGCCTTCGAGTTTGCCGCCGCGATCAGCCAGCGTCGCGGTCCGGAGCAGATAGACTTTCGTCGCCGCATTCCCGATCGGGTACGAGTCGGACATGCGGATCGGCCGCGTACGGCTGACGCCCGATCCCCCCAGAATCGAGTTCTCGAGCACTCCGGCCGAGCGCCGGGGCATGTCGGAGTTCAAGCTCTCGACGGCGGATTTGAACTGCGCTTCGGTGACGCGATCGACCAGCATCGCCAGCCGGATGGCGCCTTTCAACACGCTGCCCGGAAGGTAGATGCCCTTCAGACTGGACGCAAAGGTCGGGATGAAACACTCGTTGGCGGGTGTCTTCGCGTAGACCTCGGCGCTGGCCGGATCGTCGAACCCGATGCGGCGCATGGCGTAGTTTTGCGCGTAGCCGCCCCATGATGCGAAATCGAGCTTCTCCGACTTCCGTAGCTGGCCGAGATAGCTTTCCATGCGCGGGCCCTGCGCCAACAGGCGGAAGATGCGCCGCTGGTTCAGGACGTTCACCTGGTCTTTCCAGACCATGTAGTCGATGGGGGAGAGCTTCTGCCCGTCGCCGGCAAGCGTAGGCGTGAGTACGGTCACGCGGTAGCGCGTGGTCTCGGGTTGCGGGGCGGCGGCGCCCGAAGGGGTTTCTCCCTGCAAGAGTTCTTCCGTCATGCGGCGGTGCCTCCAGCATGGTTCTTTTGAGGCGTCTCTTTCGCCGGCAGTTCGAGAGCCACGGCGAAGCCGGCCCGCCACACGGGGTGCGGCGCACCAGCGGGCGCTACGTCCCGCACCGAGCCGATCAGCTTGCCTTGGGATACCACCAGCGAGCCTTCCTTGACCAGCCGCGAAGACAGCTTGACCAAGCCGGCGCCGGAGTGCGAGGCCACGCGGCCGCTGCGCTCGATCAGCGCGTAGTTGCCGCTGCCCCAGGCCACCTGATCGGCCGCGCCGGGGGAAAAGAGCGAGAGCATCCACCACGTCCGGTCCGCGCCGTTCGCGGGCGCTTGGGAAACCTGCAGGTCGGGAAGCAGCAATTCCTGGAGCGTGCCGGGCTGAAAATCGGGCGTTCTCGACCGGCCAAAGCCGCGGCTGCGCAATCCGCCTAACCCGCTGTCAGCCAGCAGCCGGAACGCGCATTCCAGCTTGCGGGACCACACGGCATATGCCGTCGCGTTGACGAATTCCGCCACGCAGTATAAGCCGGATGCGGGTGCGAACTGCAGGCAGCCCGCCGCCCAGGGTTGAATGTTGCTGCCGGTCACACGGTCCACCGCCACCGACGAGCGGCGCATACGGCGGAACGGCCCGGTAGGGAACCGGCCTCCAACGGGAAGCAGGCAGCCGCTATGGGCATCTACGGTCCAGGCCTTTTCGTCCAGCGACTCGCCCCGCAACAGCGCCGCGATCACGGTGGTGGGCACCAGGCGGGCGCCTTTCCAGCGCAGTTTCGTCAGCACGCCGGGTGTTTCGGCTGGGGGCCACAGGCCCATCGGCGGAGGCGCGAACAGCAGGCCACGCTGCCAGGGGAAGCACGAGCTAAAGCGGACGGCCGGCGTCGAGTACGGGTCCGCCGTCGCGTTCAGCCACTCCTCCAGCCAGCCCAATTGCTCGAAAGCGAGACACAGGGCGGCGTAGAGAGCGTCACTGTGCAGTACGGCCTCGGATTGATCCAGGGCTCCGTGATCCGGCCCAATGCGCCAGGGCGTGTTGGGCCGGAGACGGATGAGCAGCGCGGGGTTCATGCGTCTCCGATCGGACCTAACTCAGCTTCTCGGCGAAATCGGCGGCCAGAATGCCGGCCTGCAACTGGGCGGTGGTTCCGGCTTCCAGCACGATCGCCTCGGCCGTTCCGGCGGTGTAGTACGCGCGGGACCGCCAAGCAGCCTTCCAGCCGGTGAATTTCACACGGCCCGAGCCGCGCGAGCCGCCGCCGCCAAGGGCGTCGTCTTCCAGCAGCCGCAGCCCTTCGGCCACTCTCGCGGCCAGTTCCTTATCCTCGGCGCACAGGATGTCGAGCACCAGGCGCACCCGGAATTTCGCACCGGCGGGCACGCGCTCCAGCGTCCGGGCGCTGGCCTGCGCGGTCAGGCGGTCGATGGCGTTCTCGCTCTTCACTTCGGTCAACTCGTCGTCCAGGTTCTCGCGCATCGGTTCGGTGATGCTGTCGAGTTCGAGCGGGGCATCGTAGACGGTGAGCCGCGCGGGCGTGGCCGCAACGCTCTCCACCGTCTCGCCGGAAGCGCGCTCGGTCCGGCCGGGGTTCCGGCCGAACAACAGGCAGACTTCGTCGCCCGGCTCGTCGGTTTGATGGATGCGAACCTCTTGGCCGCGGCGTCGCGACAGGTAAATCAGGTCGGCGGGGGTGATCAGCCCCGAGCTCTGCTCCAGGAGCGAGCGCAGCTTGCCGCGCAGCGACGACCCTGGGACGTAGGGCCGCCCGAAGGCGTCCTTCACCACGGGATTGTCGGCGCCACCCAAATCGAGCGACCCTTTGCCGGCGCCAATGTGCAAGCCGGTCTCGCAGGTCATTTCGCCGTCCAGCAGAAGTTTGCCGATCAGGCCAAGGCGGGTTTCGGCGGTGTGCGAACTCATGCGATTCTCTCCTCGCGAATTTCCTTAAATCGTTGCCAGAGCCTACTCGTTGTAAGCGACGATCGCCTCAAACAAGTCGCGGAACCGCTCGTAGCTGCGCGCTTCGTTGCGGCGGGTTACTTGCAGCAGCAGCTTCTCGAGCACGTCCAGGCTGCGTAGCTGATGACGCGCGATGGTATAGGCCAGGCGCGCTCGCAGCATCACGAACTGGTGCTGGCGGTCGGCTTCCGCCGCGCGGCAAGCCCGCCGGATCGCACTGTACATGCGGCGCAACTGGCTGCGCGTACCGGAGTCCATATCGCGCATCCGGGCTACGACGGCGTGCGCCTGGTTGTCCAGATAGAGACTGTCCCCGACCAGCTTGTCGAGATCGATCTCGGGGTTCATGTCGGGGCGTCCGCCACGGTCCGGGCGCGGACCCCGGTCATGTCCCCGCTCCCCGCCACGGTCCGGACCGCCGCGGTTGTCGCGGCCCTGCCCTTCTCGCGGCTGGCCTTCCGATCTGACCGATTGCCCTTCTGTCCGGGGCGGCTGGCCTTCCCGGCCGCCACCGCCGCGCTGCGGCGCGGGACCCCGGCGTTCTTGCGGTGGGCGCTCGCCGCGCGGCTTGCCTTCGGGGCGTCCGCCGCCGGGCTTTTGCTGCGCCTGCGGCTTGGCTGCCGGTGGGGCAGCGGCTTCCGCCGCGGGTTCAGCCGCAGCGGTTGCCGGAGCTGGGGACTCCGCGATCGCCGCTGGAGCGGCTTCGGGTGTGGCCTCGACCTGGGCCTGCTGTGTGTCTTTTTCTTCCATCTCGCTCATCTTGATTCGCCCTCTTGTGCCAGACGGGCCCAATCCAGCGCGACGCGCCCGGAAGGTTTCAGCTTAACGGACGCCTGGCGGCGGTTCAGAAACTCTTCGAGAAGACTCTTGCGGGCCTTCTGATACTCGCGGCTGCGGGCCGGAACGTCCAGCACGCGGCCGAGCCTGCGATGAAAACGCCAGGGCCGGTCCTGAGTTTCCACCGCGCGGCGCCCGGTGCGCGCCGGTAAAACACGGTCAGTTTCACGGTAGAACGCCGCCAGTTCACCGAGCAACTGCGGCGGGCAGCCGAAATCGTCGATCAGCTTGACCAGCGTCTTCTTGAGATCGGAAGCGGCGGCAAACTGCTTCCAATCGAGCGTCCGGCCAAACAGGCAGATCGTGTCCCGCCCGTCGCTCTTGGCGATCTCGAGCAACCGCCCGGCCTCAGCGTAAACGCCAGCCAGCGATGAACCCGGGGACGGAGCCGAAGCCAGAGCCATAGAGAGCGTCTTGCCCTCGGCCCCCGCGAACTCTTCGAGGATCGCTTCGGAGCCCATGGCGAAGATCCGATGGAATTCCTGGGCAAACCCGAGCAGAGCGTCCCAGGCGCCAAAGATCGCGAAATCGTCGCCGCCGGTGTAGAGGATCGACACTTTGCGCCGGAATTCCGGCTGCGAGGCCAAGGCCTGGGCTTCCCCCGCGAACAATTGTTTCAGCAGCACCGAAATCTGGATGTGCTCTTCCACCGAGGCCGCCTTCTTCAGGCGCTCGGTCATGCCATCCACATCTCCGCGCAACACGCCCCAAACCGGAGCGCCTTTGGCGCGTGCACCTAATTCGGCGGGCAGCGCGGGGGCGTCTCCAGCGCGATTGAGCGCCGCATGGGTCGCGACCGGCAACGGCAGTTCGGCTGGAGCAAGAACGCCCTGCGCCCACGGCTCCCAGCGAACGGCGACTGAATCGGGCAGGCGCCGCCAGAGGTCGGCATAGTAGGCGCCGGTTGCCTCGGACTGAGGGACAAAGGGATCGAAAAGGCCGTCGTGTTCGAAGGCGGATGCGCCGCGCCAGCGCAGCAGCGATTCGTCGAGCCGCTTGCGTACATCGCTCCACGCGCCGAGATTCTCGGTCAGCGCCCAAGCCAGCCGTAGTTTCGAGCCGGTGAAGGCCGAAATCTTGCGGGTCACTTCGGTCAGGAACTCATGCGCCGCGCTCTGATGTTCGACTGCGAGGACGGCCAGGAACTGCCCGCCGCCGCTGGTCCCGAGCAGTTCGGGAGACAGGCCCAAGCGGGCGAGGAGCGCGCGCGGAACCGCCTCGGCCAGCAGGGAAGCGTACAGACAACGGCCCGCGAAGGCCGCGTCGTCACCGCCCGCGTCCGCCAGGAAGGCTTCTAAGCCCAATAGTTTGCCCTGAAGGAAAATCTGCACCAAAACCGCCTCAGGCGAAAGCCAATTCACCAATCTAACACTCCCGCCCGGCGTCCGTGGTCAAATTTGTCTTCCGGCGCACAGTGGCGGAGCGTCCACCATTCTAACGGGCAATCGGTTCAAACACTACGACTTGCATTCCGGCCCCGGGAACGAGACGGGCAAGAGCCGCCTTTTGAACATCACGCTGGCTCATCTCAGACGCCCCGGGAGGCCGCGAATCCGAGCCTAGAGTGACGTCTCAAAAAGGTACTCTCCCGTGGCGACAATCTCCGCCGGACCCTGCATCAAAACGTCCGCGCCCCCGGTCCGGAAGGCCAGCGGTCCGGCCAGCGTCCGGACGGTGGCGGGGCTGTCGATCAGCCCACGGGCAGCGGCGGCGAAGTAGGCACCCGTGGAACCGGTGCCCGAACTCATGGTGAAGCCCGCGCCACGCTCGAAGAAGCGCACATCCAGGGTGTGGCGGTCCAACACCTGGATGAAACTGACGTTGGTGCGGTGCGGGAAATGCGGGTGCCGCTCGACCTCTGCGCCCAGACTCCTCCAGTCAAAATCGAAGTCGTCAACGAAGAACGCACACTGCGGATTGCCGACATCGAGGATCGTGCACTCGCGTTCGGTCGCCGATACCGGTAGCGCAAAACGCAGATTCCCCGCCCCGATGTGCGGCGTGCCCATGTTCATTTCAAAGGAGAAACGCAGCCTGTTGCGCTCGATCAGGCGCAGTTGCTTCAACCCCGCGCCGGTGCGAATCGGGATTTCCGCGCCCACCAGGCCCGCGTCCGTCAGGAACGCCGCGGCGCAGCGCGTGCCGTTGCCCGAGATCTCCGGCTCGCTTCCGTCGGAGTTGAGCAGCCGAATCGCGGCCGGCTGCCCTGAGGACGGCGGTGTCACCAGCAGCCAGCCATCGGCGCCGACACCGGAATAGCGGTGGCAGATTGCGATGGCGGCACGCTCGATCAACTCTTCGGCTGGCGCTGCGGTGGCCCAGGTGAGCAGGAAGTCGTTCAGCGCTCCGTGCGCCTTGGTAAAGGGGATTCTCATGGCCGGCGGGTCCTTTTCCAGATCTCGACAATCTTACCCTCGGGCGAGCGGTCCGCGTACACCCGCGCGTAGGGGGTCTTTGTCGGCATGGGAGCCGCCAGGGCTTTCGAGATCTTGTCGTCTTTGAAGCACAGCGCCCATTCTTCAAGCAGCGAGATGTCGGGGCGCTGGAGCGCGGCCTGCCAGGCAGCGCCGTTGCCTTCGTGCAGAGTCTCGCGGAGCGGGATGCCCGCTTGCCGGATGATGCCGGTCTGGTCCCCGAAACTCATGAAGATGCCGTCGCCTGGGTGGTATTCGGATTGGAGGTACTTCACCGCGCGGCCGGTCCAATAACGGCGGTCCTGCGAGTTGCGCTCCGCCTCCATATAGCAGGCCATGTTGCCGCCGCGCGGATACATGGCCCATGGGCTGATGGCGAGGAGCAACAACAAAACAGCCGCGACTTTCTGCGGTTTGCCGCCCGGCAGCAGAGCGACCAGAGCGGCGATGCCCAGACACGCCAGCGGCATCGCGTTCAAACCGTAGCGCAAGTTGTAGTAGCTGTTCGGGAAGAGCCCCGGCACGAAGATGGGCGTGCCGCCGGAGTAGAGGCTCAACACGTAGAACATGGCCACTGTGAAGAACAGAATTGCCGCCCACCAGGCCCGTTTGAAGACCGCGACCAACAATCCCAGCGCACCCGCATAAAGCAACGGCGCGCCGAGGCACAGCGCGGCGGCGGTGCGGTAGTAGAGCAAGCCCTTGCGCAAGTCGTGGTCGCCCGGGTAACGGAAGCCGCCGGCGTCCACGTAGCGCTGATTGATGGCAATCGCGGAGTACGGCCCGTTGTAAAACTCCAGGGCGTTGCCAAACAGAATCTGGTTGTGCGCGAGCCAGTACAACGGGCAGATCCCGGCTATGCCGCAGAACAGCACGGTTTTCCAGACCCGGCGTTCTCCAGACAGGGCCAGAACGCAGAGCGCGCCCACGGGCAGCAGGCCCCAGGCCTCGTAGCGCGCCATGGTGCCGAGCGTGGCGAACAAACCCGCCAACGCGGCCCCGCCCCAGGATTGCGTGTCGCGCAAGCGCGCCAGCGCCCAGAACAGCCCGAGCACACAACACAGCGAGACCGGCTCGGTCATTGGGATGGCCTGCTGGAAAAGCAGATTGGGGTTCAGAGTCCAGGCCAGCAAGCCGGCCCAGGCCGGTACGGAGCCGAACAGCCGCCGGAGCCCGTGGAACAGGAACAGTCCGGCGCAGACGAAGCCGATGGCCGCGCCCAGCGCTCCGCCGACGCCGCTGCGGTAGAGCGCATCGATTTGCACGAAGGGCAGCATCAGCAGGTGCGGCAGCGGTAGCCACACGGTGCCGATCTGCTCGTAGCCGGGAGTGCGGCTGTCGAAGATACGGCGGACGATGTTCTGGTGGGCCTCGCCGTCGCCGTACCAGAGCGTCCAGCCGTGCCAGGCGACGAAAGCGATGGCCAATGCGCTGGCGGCCATCAGCAGGAGGGCCGCACGGGGCTCAAAACGCGGTGAGCGCGCGGAACTCTTGGAAGCGGACTTCGATTTCATCACGGGTGAGCGTCCGGAAGCGGTCCGGGCCAAACTCCTCGCAGCAGAAGCTGCCCATCACGCAACCATAAACCACGGCGCGAGCCAGTTCCATCCCCGACACCGCGCCGCCGTCGAGCCGGACGCGCCGGGAAGCCAGGTAGCCGATGAAGCCGCCGGCAAAGCAGTCGCCCGCGCCGGTGGGATCCTTCAGATGTTCCAGGATGATGCCGGGGATGTTGGAATAGCCGTCCTCGTGGAACAGAGTGGCGCCGTACTCGCCGCGCTTGATGACCAGGATGCTCGGGCCCATGGCGCGAATGACAGCGGCGGCGCGCTTCAGGTTCTTCTCACCCGAGAGCAAGCGCGCCTCGGAGTCGTTTATCAGGAGGAAGTTCCACTGCTTCAGTGTCTCCAGCAACTCAGGCCGGAAGTCGTTGATCCAGTAATCCATGGTGTCGCCGCCGACGAGCATGGGGGCGGCCATCTGGGAGCAGACACTGCGCTGGAGCGACGGCTGGATGTTGCCCAGCATCAGGTAGGGTTCGTGGCGGTAGGACTCGGGTAGCTTGGGGTCGAAGCCGCCGAAGACGTTCAGGTCGGTCTGCAGAGTCTCGCGGCTGTTCATGTCCTCGGAGTAGACTCCGCGCCAGTAGAAGGTCTTGCCGGGAGCGCGTTCGACTCCGGCGATATCAATGCCGCGGGAAGTCAGAAAGTCGAGGTCTGCCTGGGCGAAATCTTCGCCGACGATGCCGACGATTCGAACCGGGGTGAAGAAGCTCGCCGCCAGCGAGATGTAAGTGCAGGCGCCACCGAGAATGCGCTCGTGACTACCGGCGGGGGTGGTGACTCCGTCGTATGCGACCGAGCCGACGACAACTAGGGACATGCTGCCATTGTACGAAGTCGCAAGGAGCGGGGACCGCGAAAGGGGATGCGAGATGGAAGTTGAACCCTTGTCAGCGCGGTGGGGCAGGCTGATAACCTGCGCGGCGGATGCCTGCCTGCCGAGGCCTCGCGCCAAACTCCGAGTTGGCCGATTGCCAATCGGCCGCAGCTTACCAAGCTGCCCCACAATAACGCCAACCGCAATTCTGAGATCCTGGAAGAACGCGCATGGAAATTATCCGACGGTGGCTGCTGCCCTCGATTATCGATGCCCTCACCCTGATCCTGCAGGCCTACCTGTACCGCTTTCTGCGAGAGACGGGATGGGTGAGCAGATCCGTGCTGCGCCGCCGGGCGCTGCAATGCGTTTACTACGCGCTGGTGGCATACATGGTGCTGATCGTGCCCACACTCGTGGCCCCCAGCATGGCTCTGTTCAGTTCCCGGGTTTTGACCTGGCTGCTGGCGGCGACCATGTTGTGGATGGTGGTTCTGATCAGCGGCGGGACGTGGGTGAGCCTGCACCGGAGGATGACGCGACGAGCGGGGACGATGAATCACGGCCGGCGTGCATTCCTGCGGGCCGCGGCCGCCACGCTGGCTATCGCACCCTGCGCGATCGTGACGGCGGGCCTATTCCGTGCACGCTCCGGGCCGAGGTTGAAAGAGGTCAACCTCCGCATCCCGGGCCTGCATCCCGACTTGAACGGCATCCGCATTTCGCAACTCACGGACATCCACTACGGGCCGTTCTTCGGCAAGCGCGAACTCGAATGGGCCGTCGCCATCGCGAACGAGACCAATCCGCATCTGGCGCTGATCACGGGTGACCTGATTACGCGGAGGGGGGACGACCTGCAGGGTTGCCTGGGTATCCTGAAAGCCGTGCACGGCGAAGCGGGCGTGTGGGCCTGCCACGGCAACCACGAACAATACGCCGGAGTCGAAAGCGAAGCGACGATCATCGGAGAACGTCAGGGCTTCCATTTTCTGCGCGGGAGCAACGAGGTGCTTCGATTCGGGCAGGCGAAGCTGAACCTGGCGGGCGTGGACTATCAGCTCTTCGGTGCGGAGCCGTTGGCCGGCGCGGAAGAGCTGCTGGCTGGCGATGCGGTGAATTTGCTTTTGTCGCACACGCCTGCCGCCTTCGACCGGGCCGCCGAGCTGGGATTCGATCTTACGATCTCCGGCCATACGCACGGAGGGCAGGTGACTCTGCCGCTGGGGAATGAGAACCTGACTTTTGCGCGAGGTTTTACGCCCTACATCCGGGGCGTATATGAGCGAGCAGGCAAGCAATTGTACGTGAGTTGCGGATTGGGCACCGTGGGCGTGCCGGTCCGGCTCGGAGCGGACCCTGAAGTTACCCTGATTCGTCTATGCGCCACCTGATTCTGACGGACATTCACGGCAACATCGACGCGCTGGAAGCGGTGCTGCGCGACGCGTCGGGCGAGTACGACGAAGTGGTCTGCTGCGGCGACCTGGTGGGGTATGGGGCGGGTCCGAGTGCGGTGATCGAGTGGGTCCGTCAAGAGGCCGCTTACATCGTGCGCGGCAACCACGACCGGGCGGTATGGGAGGAAGGCCTCAAAGAAACCTTCAATGACGCGGCGCAGGCTGCGATCGATTGGTGTTTGAGTGAGATCGACCCGGCCGATATCGAGTGGCTGAGTCAGCTGCCGGCCGGTCCCCTGTGGCCTTATGACTTCGGGCTGGCGCACGGCTCGCCCCGGGACGAGGACGAGTATATTGCGTACACCCACGACATCATCGGGCTGGAGCGGGAGTTTCAACGCAGCCTGCTGTTCTTCGGGCACACCCACCTGCAAGGCGGGTGGAAGTGGGGCCCCGGAGGGATACGATCGGTAGTGGCCCCGACGGCCAAGGAATCGCAGAAGGCGCTGGAAGTGGTTGCGGATTTCTTTTACCTGATCAACCCAGGGTCAGTGGGACAGCCGCGCGACCGTGACCCGCGTGCGGCCTACGCAGTTTGGGATTCGGAGCGGCAACTGGTGTTTCTGCGGCGGGTGCCCTACGACATTCGAGCCGCTCAAAAGAGAATCATGGCTGCGGGCCTGCCCCTGTCACTGGCAACGCGTCTGGCCAGCGGGCGCTAAAGCCGCCTCGGGTCACTCGACCATCAGCGGGCCTTCCGGCACCAGGTCCAGAGTCTGGAAGAACATCAGATTCCGGCCCTCCTCGGCGGCGGGTTTGATCTGCACGGTGTACGCGCCAGCCTTCGCGAACTTCACCGTACCCAGCTCAAAAGTCTTGTACTGATAACCTTCACCGGTCTCGACGACCGCACCCGTCAGGGTCTGGCCGCCGGCAGAAACCTCGTACTTCAAGCCGCTCGATTCCTTGCGCGCCGAGTAGCGGATTCGCACGGTGTAGGTGCTGGCCTGACTCACCAGCAGATGCCACGCGATGGTGTCCTGTGGGCCGGTCCACTTCGCTATGTGGAACTTCCCGTCACGATTGAAGCGCTTCACCGCTTTGCCGGAAGTGACGGCGGGTTGGTAGTCGAGTTCGAAGGGCGTGTCGCTGCCCTGCAGGATGACTGGCGGATCGACCCGCGGAGCGCCATCGAGTTGCAGAACGATCACCGTGTCGTGCTCATCGAGCGGTTTGGCTGGCAAGGTGACAGCCGTGTTCTCGTCGCCGTTGCGGATCGCCAGCTGGCGGGACGGGTCAGTGAGCGCGTAGGCGGAGCGAACTTCGTTCTTCAACCCGGGCAGGCGCAGCACGCCGTCGCCGGGCCAGGTGAAGACGTGCAGGTAGAGCTTGTCGCCCTTCACCGTGGTTCGGCCCCAGGGCTGATCGGTGAGCGGACTGGCCGTTGTGCCATAAATGCTGTCGCCGTTTGCCTGGACCCACGCGCCGACTTTGCGCAGGGTGGCGACGCTCGGAGCTGGAATGGTGCCGTCGCCCATCGGTCCGATATTCAGCAGGTAGTTACCGCCTTTACTGACGATTTCCACCATGCGATGGATTACGTCGCCGGGCGTCTTCCATTGCTGGTCGAAGCGGCTGTAGCCCCAGGTGAGGTTGAGCGTCTGGGGCGTCTCCCAGTACTCCTGTAGCCCACCGGTGGGCATGCCGTTGTCGTTCATGTTCTGGTAGTCACCCATCAGGTCCATGCCGTAGCTGCCGACGCGGCCGTTAATCAGGCAGCGCGGTTGCAATTCCCGGACAATGTCCACGAATTCGCGGGTGTGTTCCGGCGTGTCCATGCCACGGTCGAACCAGACGAGCCCCAAAGGGCCGTAATTCGTCAGCAACTCGCGCAACTGCGGCTTGGACTTCTCTTCGAGGTAGCGGGCGAAATCCTTCTTCGAGCGGTCGTAGTCCCAGTTGTTGCCGTAGCCGTCGGGGTGGTCCCAATCCTCGCGATGCGAGTAGTAGACGCAGAAGCGGATGCCCGCCTTCTTACAGGCGTCGGCCAGCTCGCGGATGGGATCGCGGTGGAAGGGCGTCCAGTCCACGATGTTGTACTTGGTGACCTTCGAGGCGTACATAGCGAAGCCGTCGTGGTGCTTGGCAGTGACGACCAGGTACTTCATGCCGGCGGCTTTGGCGAGCGCCACGTATGCTTCGGCGTCGAAGTTGACCGGATTGAACTGGTGGGCGCGCTCGCGGTATGCGGCGACGGGGATGTTAAAGCGCTGCATGATCCACTCGGCGCCATCGCCGACGGGCACGTGCTGGCCGTTCCAGTCTCCGCCCAACGCCGAGTAGGGACCCCAGTGGATGAACATGCCCAGTTTGTCGTGCTGGAACCACTCGATGCGCTCGGCGTCGGTGACTTGCTCTTTTGAATTGGGAGTCTGGGCGGAAGTAGGAGCCGGGAGGGCAAGAGTCCCGGCGAACAGGGTTGTGAAGAGGGCGGTGGAGAAAAGCAGTCCGGAGGGCATTGATCGACAGTATAGCCGTGCGGGGCGGAGGCCGAGTCACTAGAGTCGGACAAGGAAGTCGAATAAAGACCCTGACCAGGGCGTCTGGGGCGGGCTCTGGAGAGCCGCCCCAGTCGACCTGAGGTTTAGCTCTCCGCGAGCGCCGCTCGGATTTTGGCGGCAGTGGTCTTGCCGGCGACGTTGGCAAGTTCTGCTTCGCTGGCGGCCCGCACCCCGGAGAGGCTGCCGAAGGTGGTCAGCAGTTTCTGCGTCGTGCGGGGCCCGACGCCGGAGATCTGGATCAGTTCCGAGGTGAGGCGCTGCGAGTCGCGGCGGTTACGGTGGAACGTGACAGCGAAGCGATGCGCCTCGTCGCGGATCATCTGCATCAGTTGCAGCACGGGGGAACGGCGGTCAAGTACGACGGGTTCGTCCTCCTGCCCGTAGACGTAGAGCAGTTCCTCCTTCTTGGCGAGGGAGGCCAGCGGCAGATTGAGGATGCCCAGTTCGTCGAGCGCGGCGGCGGCGGCGTGAAGCTGGCCCAGTCCTCCGTCGATCAGGACCAGTCCCGGCATAGGCTTGCCTTCCTCGCGCAGACGGGAATAGCGGCGCGTCACCACCTCGTGCATGGAAGCGAAATCGTCACTGCCCTGGACCGTCCTGATGATGAACTTGCGGTAGTCCGACTTCTTCATCCGGCCCTCTTCCCAGACCACCATGCTGGCGACTTTGTCGGTACCGGAGATGTGCGAGATATCGAAGCACTCTATGCGGGCCGGGGGCTCGGGCAGACCCAGCGCCTCTTCCAGAGCCCCGGAGATGGCCTTCGAGGTCGGTTTCAACACGCGGAAGCGCTGCTCGAAGCTGCTGCGGGCGTTCGATTCCACCAACGCCAGCAGAGCCTTCTTCTGCCCGCGCTGCGGCGTATGGATCTCGACTTTGCGGCCGCGTTTTTCGGAAAGCAGTTCTTCCAGCAATTGGCAGTCCTCGAAGTCTACCGGCAAGTGGATGGTGGCGGGGACCGGCTGCGCTTCGGAGTAGATCTGCATCAACAGGGTGGTGAAGAACTCGCCCGGATCGATTTGCTCAAGATCCTCCCAAAAGAACTCGCGCCGGTCCACGATGCGCCCGTTCCGGAGGTGAAACAGATTCACCGCCACCTGCGGCGGTTCGGCATAATGCCCGTAAATGTCGGTGTCGTCGCCGGAAGCCGCGGCCATTTTCTGCTTCTCGTCCATCTCCAAAACGGTCTGCAGCACATCGCGGAGCGCGCCGGCTTCTTCGAAACGCGTATCTTCCGACGCCTTCTCCATGCGCTGCCGCAAGCCGTCCGCGAGGTCGTGAAGCCGGCCTTCCAGGAAGATCCGGACGTTTTGGACCTGCGCGGCATAAGCCGCAGGAGTGGTGAGCCCGTCCACGCACGGTCCCAGGCAGCGGTGGATGTGGAACTCCAGGCAGGGCTGCGCGTGGGTGCGGGTCAGGTCGACCTTGCAGGACGGGATCTTGAAGTGGCGGTGGATGAACTTGACCAGCCGGTAGGCCAGATTGCCGGGGAAATAGGGTCCGTAGTAGGTGGCTCCGTCCTTGCGCACGCGGCGAGTGACGTACACGCGCGGCCACGGCTCGGCGGTCAGTTTGATGTAGGGGTAGGTCTTGTCGTCGCGCAACAGGACGTTGAAGCGCGGCTTGTACTGCTTGATGAGGTTGTTCTCAAGGGCCAGCGCCTCCTTCTCGTTGTCGAGCAGGATGTAATCGAGTTCGGCGGCCTCCTGGATCAGGCTGCCGGTCTTGGCCTCGGCGAGGCGCTCTTCGAGGAAGTAGCTGCGCACACGGCTACGCAGGTTCTTGGCTTTACCCACGTACAGCACGGTCGCGGCGGCATCTTTGTAAAGATATACGCCCGGCCCCGTGGGTAGTTGCGATGCCTTGTTGCGAAGGTACTCGAGGGTGGAATCGCGCAGACTCATGCGCCTTATAATTTGATTGTGGCACGTGTTTTTCTGTTGGCTCTTTTAGGCGCGCTGCTGGGCTACGGCCAGCAGTCGAAGGAAGTGCCCCCGCCGCCGCCCGAGCCACCGGCGGTGCAGGCGCCAGTGGAGGAGCCGCCCGAGGAAGATCCAGCGGCGATCCCCAAGACGTACGACTTCAACCCGATAGAAGCGGAAAAAGAAGTCAAGGTCGGCAGGTACTACCTGAAGAAGGGCAGCCTGAAGGCCGCTTTGAACCGCTTCGAGGACGCGTCCAAGTACAACCCGCAGTTCGCCGAGGCGTTCCTGTTACTGGCGGAGACCAGACAGAAACTCCGAGACGCGAAGGGTGCCAAAGAGGCCTACGGGAAGTATCTGGAATTGTCGCCCGACGCGAAGAACTCGGCAGAGATCCGGAAGCGGCTAGAGAAACTGCACTGAGCGTGTTCTGCCGACTAAGCGGGATAGCCCTGCGGCGGCGGAATTCGACGAAAAAGCGAGGCCTGCAGCCGGCACGGTCCGCAAGCCCCGAATGGCCGGAGAGGCTGGGATCGCCATTCCGGTTGGACCCCGAAAGGTGGGGCTGAGTCGCGCCAGTCACCACCTGTCGAGGTTGTGTTTCCCTCGTCTACATCCATAAACGTCGTTTTTTACCAAAGGGTTACGGTTAATGTACATAAACGCTTACTCGGCGGATTCGACTGGTGCGGTATCGCCAGGCCTGCCGAGTCCGCGACGAATCCGGGGTGATGCGAGGGGGCGGTGCCTAAGCTGAGACGGTGAGGGGCGGGTAGAACACGGGAAGCCCGTGTCGCCGCTTCAGGAACGGGAGATTTTGCGAGCGCGCCGGTAGGAATAAATGCCCAAGCCCAGCATCAGAGCCGTGAGGAAACCACTGGAAAGGAATACGGCGATATTCACCGGCTCGCTGTTCGGCGCCCTGCAAGCCTTGTACAGTTGATGGCCAAAGGCGCCCGCCAACGTCAGGAAAAGAAAAGCCAAAAGTTCATTCCAGAGCGAATGGAGAGGCTTAATCACCCCGGGCATGAAGGACGCGATGAAGGCTTTAATCAGACGCATCGTGGATCTGAACGCAGTACGGCGGTGGCGTACGGTTGGCTCACAGTCCATCGTATCAGCACGAGGGATCTATAATGCTTTGGCGCGAGGTGGCCGATGATACAGGGTGAAGGCGTCGCGGCACGGAATGGTTTGACCGGCGGAGGAACGCCATCGATTTTAACGTGGCCGATGGTATCCTGAAAGTGTGGCGGGAAGGGAGATTCCTTGGACGAACGTCTCAAGCTGCTGATGCAGGAACTTGGCAGCGCCATCAATGACTCGCTGGCCGATTCGGACCGCATTGCGTCCGCAATCGGTGACATCAAGAAGGCCGGCTTCGACGTATTCCTGATTCTGGAAGCGACGATCGGGTTTAACAAGCGGGATGAAAACGCCGAACCTGAAGACGGCGAATCCAGCGAATCGGAAATCCAGATCACCGATGAGCGGCCTGGTCGAAACAAGCGTGGCGAAGCCGGGATTCGTCTGAAGTTCACTACCCAGGATCAGAAGTTCCTGCGCGCTCTCAAAATCTCCGTGGAAGAAGAATCCACGGAGTAGCCGCGATACGCAATACAAAAAACAACCAGTGAATCGAGTCCGCGGGGACGCGTCGGCTCCCAACCGCCAGCAACTATTGGATTTCCACAGCCCTATTCGGTGAAGAAATTGCCCATGCGCCGAAAGCGCGTGTAGCGGTCCTCTATCAACTGCTCAGGGCTCATTGCGCTCAGCTCGTCGAGGGCCAAGAGAAGCGTTTCGAGCAGATTGGCAGCAGTTTGGGCGGGATCTTCCTGTGCGCCCCCCAGCGGCTCGGGCACGATGCCGTCAATCAAGCCAAACCTGCCGAGATCTGGAGCGGTAAGACGCAATGCCTCGGCGGCCAGCGCGCCCTTGGAGGCATCGCGGTAGATGATGGCGGCGCAACTTTCGGGTGAGATCACGCTGTAGACGGAGTTCTCAAGCATATAGACGCGGTTGCCGATGCCCAGGGCGAGCGCGCCTCCGCTGCCCCCTTCACCGATTACCACGACGATGATGGGCGTCCCGAGACGAGCCATTTCCCGCAGGTTCCACGCAATGGCCTCAGCCTGCCCGCGCTCCTCGGCATCGATGCCAGGGTACGCGCCCGGCGTGTCGAGCAGAGTGATGATCGGGCGCTTGAACTTCGCCGCCATCTCCATGGCGCGCATGGCTTTGCGGTAGCCCTCGGGCTTGGGCATACCGAAGTTGCGGAGCAGCTTCTGCTTGGTATCGTGACCCTTCTGCTGGCCGACAAACATGACCGGCCGACCGCTCAAGTGGCCGAAGCCGGACACAATCGCGGAGTCGTCGCCAAAGCAGCGGTCGCCGTGGATTTCTGTGAAATCGGGGGCTAGCCGGTGAATGTAATCGAGCGAGTGTGGACGTTTGACGTGCCGCGCCAGCTTCACCCGAACCCAAGCCGGATTCTCGACTGGTTCGCCGCGCAGCGCTCCGAGCTCGGCGCGCAATTCGACCAAGCGGGCGCGCGCCTCAATCGTATCGGGCTGCAGCGTGGCAATCGCGGTTTCGAGTTCGGCTATGCGATGCGCGGTCGATTCATCTGGCATATTGATCCTTCTCAGCGGCCCTGGATGAATGGGCTTGGAGCCTCCCTAAGAGGCTAGCACCTCAATCGACTCGGGTCCGCAGATCCGCTCGACCTCAGCCTTGAACTCCTTGTCTGGCTGGACGCGGGATGGGACGTCGAGCTGCAGGGCGAAGTCCCTAGGCTTCTCGAGTTTCAGGCGGACCCCTGTCTCACCTCGCTTGCGATCGAAGAGCGATTTGAGCTGCTCGGCCCGATCAGGTTCCTTGTCGATTCGAACACGAATCGAGATCAGGCTGGGGAGGTTCACCCGGGCCTGTTCGAGCGGCACGATCTCCTGGACGTTGATCTTCGTGGATGCATCCTCGTCGGGCATCGCTTTCCCGTAGATGAGCACGGGGCGATCCTCTTCGATCTCTTTTTGGAGCGTCTCGTAACGCGTCGCGAAAATAAGGACTTCCGTGGAACCGGCCCAGTCTTCAAGCTGCGCGATGGCCCAGGGCTTTTGCTCCTTATTGCGCTTCTTGGTTATCCCCGTCAGCACCCCGCAGATGGTGACCTCCGCACCGCGTTCTACCCCGGCCAGGGTCTCGCTATTGTGCGTGGAGAGTTCTTTGATCTTCCAGCGATACTCGTCCAGTGGGTGGCCGGTGACATAGTAGCCGATCGTTTCCTTCTCGCCGCGGAGGCTCTCGCGCGAGTCCCAATCGGGCACTTTCGGAAAGGTCCTGGCTGGCGCTGAGCCGCCGTCACCGAGCATCAAGTCTCCAAACAGCCCGGCCTGGCCGCTCTCGCGGTCCTTGCCGGCACGCTGGCCGCTTGCCATGGCCTCGTCGATCACCGCCATCTTCTGGGCGCGGGAGCCGGGCAGGTTGTCCATCGCGCCGCCTTTGATCAGGCTCTCGATGACTCTTCGGTTCACGGCGTTCAGATCGACCCGCTCGCAGAAATCGTCGATTGTCTTGAACGGGCCTCCGGTCTGCCGCGCTTCGACGATGGTCTGTACAGCGTTGGAGCCGACGTTCTTTACCGCGCCGAGGCCGAAGCGGATTGCGCCGTTGTCGGGCGTGAAGTTCAGGTCGGAGGCGTTGACGTCGGGCTGGAGTATCGAGATGCCCAGATCGCGGCACTCGTTGATATACTTCACTACCTTGTCGGTGTTGCCCGTTTCCGAGGTCAGCAGCGCGGCCATGAACTCCACCGCGTAATGGGCCTTCAAGTAGCCGGTCAGGTAGGCCAGATAGCCGTAAGCAGCCGAGTGCGACTTGTTAAACCCGTACTCGGCGAACTGGGCCATCAAGTCGAACAGTTTCTCGGCCTTCTTCTCGTTGATCCCCTGCTTGCGCGCGCCTTCCATGAAGCGGGTGCGCTGCTGGGCCATCTCCTCCATTTTCTTCTTGCCCATCGCGCGGCGCAGCAGGTCGGCTTCACTCAGCCGGTAACCACCGACGCGCTGGGCGATCTGCATCACCTGTTCCTGGTACAGGATGATGCCGTAGGTCTCCTGCAAGATCGATTCGGTCTCCGCGACGTCGTAAACGACTTTTTTGCGCCCGTGTTTGCGGTCGATGAAATCGTCGACCACACCGCCCTTGATCGGTCCAGGGCGGTATAGGGCGTTGAGCGCGACCAAATCCTCGATGCGTTCCGGTTGGTAGCGACGCAGAACATCCTTCATGCCCGAGGACTCGAACTGGAACACGCCGCTGGTCAGCCCCTGCGAGAAGATGCGCTGGTATGTGTCCTTGTCGTCCGTCGGCACGTCGTCCAGAACGACATCCTCGCCGCGCGTCTTCTTGATGAGCACTAGCGCTTCGTTGACGATGGTGAGCGTCGTCAGTCCGAGGAAATCCATCTTGAGAAGGCCGAGCTTCTCAAGGTAGTTCATGTCGTACTGGGTGACAATTTCGTCTTTGTTGGTCTTGTAAAGCGGGACCAACTCCTTCAGCGGGCGAGGCGAGATGACGACGCCGGCGGCGTGCATGCCGCAATTGCGGGCCATGCCCTCCAGGCGCAGCGACGTGTCAATGACGTCCCGGACGCGTGGATCTTTGTCGGCCGCTTCCTTGAACCCGGGTTCCTGGTCGAGGGCTTCCTGCAGCGTGATATTCAGCTGGTTGGGAACGAGCTTGGTCAGCTTGTCAGCTTCGGAGAAGCTCAGCTCCAATGCACGTGAAACGTCCTTGAGCGCCTGCTTCGCGCCCAGAGTGCCGAAGGTGATGATCTGGGAGACCTGCTCGCGGCCATATTTCTGGGTGACGTACTGGATCACTTCGCCGCGGCGGTTGGTGCAGAAATCGACGTCGATATCGGGAAACGAAATGCGCTCCGGATTGAGGAAACGCTCGAAGATGAGGTCAAAGCGCAGCGGGTCCACGTCGGTGATGCCCATCGAGTAGGCGACCAGCGAACCGGCAGCGGATCCACGCCCGGGACCGACCGGAATGTGCATCGATTTGGCGTGGCGGATGAAATCCCAAACGATCAGGAAGTAGCCAGCAAACTTGAGCTTCTCGATCAGCGCGATCTCAGTTTCCAGCCGCTCGATGTATTCCTCGATGCGGTGCTTCAGCTTGCCCTGAGCGGCCTGCTGCTCGAGCCGGACGCGACGCCGTTCGAAGCCCTGGCGGGCGACCCAGGCGAAGTAGCTGTCGAGCGTGTGCTCGGGCGGGACGTCGAACTTCGGGAAGGGATCCTGGATCTTCTCGATCTTGACCTGGCAGCGTTGAGCAATGTGCCAGGTGCGATCGAGCGCGTCCTCCACCTCGCCAAAGAGTTGCATCATCTGAGCCCGGCTCTTGATGAACAACTCCTGCGTGGACATGCGCATCCGCTTCTCGTCCTGGACCGTCTTGCCCGTCTGAATGCAGGTGAGGATGTCTTGCGCCCGCGCGTCGTCCTGGCCGATGTAGTGGGCATCGTTGGTCGCCACCAGCGGGATGCCGGTTTCCGACGAAAGGCGATACACGCTGGGCATCGCGATGCGGTCTTCGGGCAGACTGTGATCCTGGATTTCCAGGAAGAAGTTGTCTTTGCCGAAGATGTCCTGAAACTCGTAGGCGGTGCGACGCGCGTCATCGTAGCGATCGCGTACCATCAACTCGGTGACTTCACCCTTCAGACAACCAGACAGCGCGATCAGGCCCTTGCTGTGCTGCGCGAGGTAGTCCTTGTCGAAGCGCGGCTTGTAGTAAAAGCCTTCCAAGAAACCGGTGGAGACCAGGTCGATAAGATTGCGATAGCCTTCCTGGTTTTCGCACAGCAGAACCAGGTGGTTGTAGCGATTGGTCTCGTTCTTGATGTGGCGATCCTGCTGCGAGATGTAGACCTCACAGCCGAGGATGGGATGAATGCCCTTGGCGTTGGCCTTGGTGTAGAACTCCATGGCCCCGAACAGGTTGCCGTGGTCGGTGAGGGCGATGGCCGGCATGGCCTGGGCCTGGACCTCGTTCATCATCTTGCCGATTTCACACGCCCCGTCGAGCAGTGAGTAATCGCTATGGCAGTGCAGATGGACGAAGGGCTTGTCCGGCATGGCAGGAGTCAGTATACGGGGAATGCAGAGCGGAGTAGATGTGGTAGGGACGGGCAGAGTCGAACTGCCGACCTACCGCTTAGGAGGCGGTTGCTCTATCCAACTGAGCTACGTCCCCACACCCGCTCACGCCGACGGTCTCCTTGATTGTAACCGGGAATCGCGGAGGTGTGAGCGGCGAAACCACGCTGCAAACCGGCAGCTCGCTAGAGCCAGCGCTTCAGGCCTTTGCGGCCGATGTCCCGGCGGATCTGCATCCCGTCGAAGTGGATCTTGTCGCAGGCCGCATAGGCGTTGGCTATCGCCTGCTGCAGTGTCGCTCCGGAATGGGTAACTCCGAGAACGCGGCCGCCAGAGGTTTCCACACCGTGGACTCCGGTGCGGGTACCGGCGTGGAACACCACCGCCCCCGTTTCCGACGCCTCTGCAAGACCGGAGATCGGGTCGCCCGTGCGGACGGTGCCCGGGTAGCCGTGGGCGGCCAGGACGACGCAGATGGACGGGTCTTCGCGGAACTTCAGCAGGCCGGGATGCAGCTTGCCCGTGGCTGCGGCGTGCACGAGCAGACCGAAATCACAATCCATACGGTGCAGCAGTGCCTGGGTCTCCGGATCGCCCAGCCGTACGTTGAACTCCAGCACTTTCACGCCGCCTGGCGTGAGCATCAGGCCGGCGTACAGGAAGCCGACGAACGGTGCACCTTCGGCTTTCATGCCGTCGAGCACCGGCTGCATCACCGTGCGGACCACGTCATCGCGCTCGGCTTGGGTCAACAGGCGCGAGTCCGAGTAAGCGCCCATGCCCCCGGTGTTGGGTCCTCGATCGTCGTCAAAGATGGTCTTGTGGTCCTGGGAGGGTTCCAACGGCAGGACTTTGTCCCCATCGCACAGACCGATGAAACTGACCTCCTCACCGGTCAGGAACTCCTCCATCACGATGTTGCGGCCGGCCGCGCCGACGAGGTTGCCGGAGGCCATCGAGTGGAGTATGGTTAGCGCGTTGGCCCGATCTTCGGAGATCACTACGCCCTTGCCCGCAGCTAGTCCATCTGCTTTGACGACAATGGGATAGGAGAATTCGTCAAGCTTTATTTTCGCTTCTTGTTCGCTATGAGCAACGGCGTAACGGGCCGTCGGAATGCCGTGCCGGGCCATGAAGTCCTTGGAGAAGATCTTGCTCCCCTCCAGTTGAGCGGCCGCCTGCGTCGGACCAAAGATGACGTACCCGTTCGAACGGAAAAGATCAACGACTCCATCGACTAGAGGCGCCTCCGGTCCGACAATGGTGAGATCGGGACGGATTCGATTCGCGAGCGCCAGCAGGTCCTGGGGTTTGTTCGAGGCGGGCCGGAAACAAGTGGCGACTTCAGCGCAACCGGGGTTGCCGGGCGCGACGACAATCTCATGCACCGAGGGACTGCGACGGAGACTCCAAGCAATTGCGTGCTCACGTCCGCCACCGCCAAGTACGAGGACTTTCACTGCGACTGTCTCCTTTTGCCGACAATTCTCTAGGATATCTGCCATACGATGCCGCTGCCAATGCGACAACTTAGCTATGACGTGGTCGTGATCGGTGCGGGCCACGCGGGCTGCGAGGCTGCCCGCGCTTGCGCCCGGATCGGGCTCAAGACGGCCATGGTCACCATGAACATCGACCTGATCGCGCAGATGTCCTGCAACCCCGCGATCGGAGGCATCGCAAAAGGGCACCTGGTGCGCGAGATCGACGCGCTGGGCGGTGTGATGGGAGAGGTGGCGGACGCAATCGGGATTCAGTTCCGGCTCTTGAATACCAGCCGCGGCCCGGCCGTCTGGAGCCCACGCGCGCAGATGGACAAGAAGCAATACCGGATCCGGATGAAAGAAGTTCTTGAGGCGGAGCCGAACCTACGCCTGCTGCAGGCCGAAGTGGCCGGGATGAGCTACGAGGAGATTGGCGAGGGACGCCAGCGCGTGCAAAGCGTAGTGCTGCGCGACGGCAGAACGTTGCGGACGAACGCGGTGGTGGTGACGACCGGGACATTCCTGAACGGCTTAGCGCATATCGGGGAATCGAAATCCACCTGCGGCCGGAGCGGGGAAGCTCCGGCGAACCTGCTCGGCAACCATTTGCGGACCCTGGGCCTCGGCTGGACTCGCCTGAAGACCGGAACGCCCCCGCGCCTGGACGGGCGCACCATTGACTGGTCTGCCTTTGAAGCGCAGCCCGGAGACCCGATTCCTACCCCGTTTTCTTTCCTCACTAGGAAGATCGAACGTGAGCAGATTCAATGTCATATCGCCTATACCACCGAGGAGACGCACCGGATTCTGCGCGAGAGCATCGCGCGTTCGCCGCTCTACAGTGGACAGATTGAGGGGATTGGGCCGCGCTACTGCCCGTCGATCGAAGACAAGGTGGTGAAATTCCCGAACAAGACTCGCCACCAGATCTTCCTCGAGCCCGAGGGCCTGGATACGTATGAGGTCTATGTGAACGGCATGAGCACGAGCATGCCGATTGACGTTCAGGAAGCGATGGTGGCCTCCGTACCTGGTTTGGGGAATGCCGAGATGATCCGGCCGGGGTACGCCATCGAATACGACGCCATCGACCCGCGGGAACTTTCGCACAGCCTGGAGGTGAAGTCGATTGAAGGCCTGTTTCTAGCTGGCCAGATCAACGGCACCTCCGGTTACGAGGAGGCGGCCTGCCAGGGGTTGCTGGCGGGTTTGAATGCGGCCGCACGAGTGGGAGGAGGCGAGCCGCTGGTGCTGCAGCGCACCGAGGGCTACGCCGGCATCCTGGTGGACGACCTAATCACCAAGGGCGCGGATGAGCCGTATCGCATGTTCACCTCGCGCGCGGAGTTCCGGCTGCACCTGAGAATCGACAATGCGGACGAGCGGCTGACGCCGTTGGGGAGGAAGGCGGGATTGGTTTGTGATCGGCGTTGGGATCTGCTGCAACGGAAACTTGTCCAGAAGGCGCGCATCCTGGATCTGCTGGCAAAGACCCGGATATCCTCCGAACTGGGGATCTCACCCTTCGCCGAAGGAGGTCGCCCGTACCTCAACATCTGGCTCCGCAGACCGGATGCGCGGCTCTCGGAGCTGTCCGGCTGGCTGGAGGGTCAACTGGGCGAGGCAATGATCCCGCACGTCGTGACCACCATCGAGACTGAAGTGAAGTACGCGGGATACATGGACCAGCAGGACAGGCAAGTTCAGCGGCTGAAGGACTCCGAAGCGCGGCGGGTTCCTGGAGGATTGGACTACGCTGCATTGCCCGGGTTGAGCCGTGAGGTCCGCGACAAGCTGATCAGGGTACGCCCGGAGACGCTGGGACAAGCCGCGAGAATACCTGGTGTGACGCCGGCGGCGATCGCCGTGCTGGATGTGTACTTGAACCTGATGCGGCGCGAGGAGCGATGAGCGATAGCCAGCGATTTTCGGAGATTCTGCAAGCTAAGGTGTCCGGATTCATGAGTTTGGATGCCTCCACGCTCGGGCAACTGTGGTCCCACTACGAGTTGCTGCGCCATTGGAACGCGCGGCTCAATCTCACGTCGGTGATCGAAATGGAAAAGGCTGCGGTACGGCATTACGCAGAGTCGCTCTTCCTGGCAAGCTTCATCCCTTCTTCCGTCTTGAAGATCGCCGACGTCGGCTCCGGCGCCGGATTCCCTGGGTTCCCTGTCGCCGTCAGACTGCCTGATGCGGTTGTCTTCCTGATTGAATCCGACCAACGGAAGGCCGCCTTCCTGCGCGAGGCTTCGGACGTGAGCCGCAACATCCGGGTGTGCTGCATGCGGGCGCCAGCTATGGGGGAGAAACTGGACGCGGTGGTGGGCAGGGCGGTCCGTCCGGCAGAGATCCTCGACACGGCCCGACGGAACTGGGCCTGGGTGGGAATCCTCCTCTCGCGAAAGGACGCGAACCAGTTAGCCACTGATCACTCCGCGCAGGTGCATCCACTGCCTTGGGACGAGGATTCCGCTGCGCTTGTGCATTCGTTCCACGTGGAACATCGTCAGTCCTAACTGAGCGAGCCATCGTCACGGAAGCGGATACGTTCCACGTGGAACGTGCCTCTTTCCTCGCCGTGATAGCATAGACGTTTTCCAGGGCAACCAATTCATGGCCCGAGTCATCGCAATAGCCAATCAAAAAGGCGGCGTCGGCAAGACCACGACCGCTATTAACCTCTCCGCATCCCTCGCTGCGAACGAGTTCCGTGTCCTGTTGATCGATATGGATCCTCAGGGCAATAGCACCAGCGGTTTAGGCATCACCAAGCACTCTGAACTACTGACCGTTTACGAAGTCCTCACTGGGCGCGCCGGCTTTCAGGACGTGCTGGTGACGGTTCAGCCTGACGGCATTCAAGTAGCGCCCGCCGACAAGAACCTGGTGGCAGCCAACATAGAACTCGTCGGCTCCAATCACCGCGAGTTCCGTCTGCGGAATGCCCTCTCTGGCATTCGTGACCAGTTCGACTACATTCTGATCGATTGCCCACCTGCCCTCGATTTGCTTACGGTTAACTCCATGGTGGCAGCGGATTCGATACTGATCCCCATCCAATGCGAGTTTTTCGCGCTCGAAGGCATCTCCCAACTCATAGATACCATTGACCGTATGCGCGAAAACCTGCAGCCTGACCTGGCGATTGAGGGCATCCTGCTGACCATGTTCGACGACCGCACCAATCTCTCTCGTCAGGTCTCCGCGGATCTCAAGGACTTCTTCAAGGGGGAAGTCTTCAAGACTGTCATCCCAAGGAGCATCCGGCTCGCTGAGGCTCCCAGTTTCGGCAAGAGCATTCTCTCCTACGATCTACGATCGAAGGGGGCCGAGAGCTATATCCAACTCGCCAAGGAGCTAATCGCCAATGGCCAACGCAGACAGTCGCAAAGCGCTGGGTAGAGGTCTCTCCACTCTCCTCCCCAGCAGTCGTCCGGCACCAGCATCCACGCCATCCGTCCCTACCGCCGCGCAATCCACGTCAGGCCCGCTCAAGATCCCCATTGGCGACATTGACGCAAATCCACTTCAACCGCGTACCGTGTTCCAGGCGGAGCGGCTTCAGGAACTCGCTCAGTCCATCCGCGAACACGGGATTATTCAACCGCTAATTGTCCGCGCCGCCGGACCGCGCTACCAATTAGTTGCCGGTGAACGGCGTTGGCGCGCGGCCAGAATCGCCGGCCTCGCAGAAGTTCCGGTTGTCGTTCAGGACTATGCCGACGACCGGCTCATGGAGATTACCCTCATCGAGAATATTCAACGTGAGGACTTGAACCCGATTGAGATCTCGCAGGCCTTCGACAGGCTGGCCCGCGAGCACCAACTGAGCCACGAACAGATTGCGCAGCGCACCGGCAAAGACCGCACGACCGTCACCAACATGCTCCGTTTGCTCCGTCTACCAGGGGACATTCAGGTGCTGCTAGCCGAGCATCGCCTGTCCATGGGTCACGCTCGAGCGATCCTCGCATTGCCGACGCCGGAGTCGCAACTACAGCTCGCAGAGCGCACTGCCGCTGAAGGCCTCTCTGTCCGGCAGGTCGAACGACTGGTGCAGAAATCAACCGAATCGCGCGAGTCCAAGCCCGTGACCGAAGTCGAGCCCGACCCCAACGTCAAGGCCGCCCTGCAGGAGTTGGAGCGAGTTCTTGGAACTCGCGTACATATCGTGGAAAAGTCTCCCCAACGCGGGCGAATCGAAATCGAGTATTACTCGCAGGATGACCTGGACCGCATCTACGAAACGATAGTCGGGGACAAATAGAAATCGAGGTGGGTGGTGCCGGCGGGAGGAATTGAACCTCCGACCTACGGATTATGAGACCGTCGCTCTAACCCCTGAGCTACACCGGCGCTATAACCAAGACTAAGGGCTGGCATTCCGCCTGTCAAATCCACCCGTCGTTAGCGCAGAGGCCAGGTGCAATCCGGGCCTGACGTTAACCCTTGACAACATATTGAAACGGATCCATAGTTGTGCCAGAGAAAGCCCTTTGGAGAGCTTCTCCGCCGCATCGGCCAGTGGGTCGGCGGCCAATTGACCCGGTTTTGGAACCGGGGTAGCAGGAGGCTGACTCATCAACATAGACCACTTCCATTGGGCGGCTTCCACTCACTCGTTCCGTCTGGTCGTGCGCCTCCAGCGTCCATCCGGTCTGAATTAGACCCAGACGCGCGGATTAAGCACCGCATGACAGAGGTTCACCACCGGCCAGCCTGATCGCTACACCGGGTAGCGCGGGAGAGTCGGGACGTGGGAAGGGCGGTCGCCCATTCGCACACAAAGCCCGTCCATTGACACCCGTTTCCCCCCTCCAGTAGAGTCGGAAGAGCGCTCGCCTGAACGCTGACCCCGGATTGTCCCCTCCAGCATGAGCGTGGTTGAATTCAACGCAGTCTCCAAGAGCTACCCGATCCTGGGTTCTCCGGGCCATCGACTCGCTTCCTTACTAGCTCCCACCATCGTGTCGTCCACCCGTTTCACTGCCCTCCGGGACATCTCGTTTGAAGTGCAGCGGGGAGAGACGTTCTGTATCATTGGCCGCAACGGAGCGGGCAAAAGCACGCTACTGCAATTGGTCGCCGGGATTTCACAACCTACGTCAGGCTCAATTTCCGTGGCTGGCAGAGTGTCGGCGCTGCTCGAACTGGGCTCCGGCTTTCACCCCGACTTCACAGGCCGCCAGAACGTCTTCCTATCGGCCTCGATCCTCGGCTTCAGCACACGGGAAACCAATCTCCTCTACCCGCGGGTGCGTGAGTTCGCTGCCATCGGAGATTTCATCGACCGCCCGATTCGTACCTACTCCAGCGGCATGCTTGTTCGCCTTGCGTTCGCCGTGGCGATTCACGTGGAGCCCGAGATCCTGATCGTGGACGAGGCGCTTTCGGTCGGGGACCAGGCATTCCGGCAGCGCTGTCTCCGAAAAGTGCAGGAATTGCGTACGCGCGGCGTCAGCATATTGTTCGTGTCGCACGCTATCGGGGATGTG
>Ga0118677_10000944_pt1 | contig 37745 bp, 28 predicted proteins | sample AliMusrvi5mmetaG_FD_86154 | JGI IMG/M metagenome (GOLD analysis project Ga0118677, IMG submission 86154) | reverse complement strand
CTTCTCGCCGCTGGCCTGGACGCTGGCAGTCGTGGCGGGGCTGACTTCCTTGACGCCACTCTGGAGTTGGTTGCGCGACCGGGATCACTTGACGCTAGGGCTGGCGGCCACATCCGTCTGCGGTCAACTGGTCGTTCTGCTGCTGTTCGTATTTCCCCAGGTTGCCGTGGCGCTATCCGGCCGCGATTTGGCCGATTATTTCAATCGCACCCGGGAATTGCCCTCGCGGTTGCTGATGACCCAGGAGCGAGTCGGCTCGCTTCTTTTCTATCTCGATCGCGACTTGCGCAGCCAGTTGCAACTCGGGCAAATAGCGAACCAAGATATCGCCGATCCCCTGCCTACACCCGCGCTGGGCACGACGGAATGGATCGTCATTCCCGAGCGTCATCTACATGCGGCCTTGGATAACTACAATCTTTGTTCAGTGCCTTACGAGCGGGCCGGCCGCTTCCGACTTTATCGTCGCAGCGACATCGAGTCGCGTGTACTGGCCGGCCAAGTTGAGAGTCCGCTGCCGAGATAGTATGTCAGGCTTTCCAGCCTGACCATCGATTACCGCCGTACATCAGGCTTGCTGGTCTGATTGATTGTCAGGCTGGAAAGCCTGACGTACAACACGCCTTCACCGATTTCCGCAACGATGGCACCGGGAAACATCCACTTTCGCGGTCCGTTCGTGGATTGCTTCCTAGCAGCCGAAATCATCCCGGCCAACAATTCCCATTCGGCAAATCCCATCGCCGCCAGCGGCCAGCCTTGTCGACGCCAAACATCCATGAGCACCTCGCGGACCAGATGCGTCGGCTGCACGGCCAAGATATTCAGATCCAATCGCACTTCCTCCCTTCCGACGTGGCGCAGACATCGCTTAACCACGTCGCGAACCATCGCGTTAATCAATGATTGTGACTCTCCGGCTAGTTCGCCCAGCCGCAGTAAGGCTTCGACGATGGTTGGGTTGTAATGGACGGCCAAGAGCGGCAGAAGATCCTTGCGAATTCGGTTTCGCGTGAAACGCACGTCGCAATTACTGGCATCGGTGCGGAACGGTTGCTGGAGATCGTTCAAATACTCGGCCAGTTCCTCGCGGGCCGTGCCGAGCAGCGGTCGAAGGAGCGTCGCCGGACCGATTCGCCGTGAGCGCGACATGCCGCTCAGGCCGCGGATGCCCGTACCACGAAGAATACGATGCAAGATGGTCTCGGCCTGATCGTCGGCCGTGTGCGCAGTGACTACAAAACGTGCCCCTAAACGCCCGGCCATCTCCTCAAATGCAGCGTAGCGTGCGCGGCGAGCGGTGGCCTCGATCCCCTGGCCGCGACTGCCGGTCCTCGGATCGACCGCAGCCATCGCAACCTCGCAAGCCAGCCCCAACTGCCGGCAAAGCTGCTGGACGAATGCCTGGTCGGCGTCTGAATCCGCACTCCGCAGCTTGTGATTCACATGTGCGGCGATCAGACGGCCGTCGCCAGGCGGCTTCAGGACGTTCAATCCGCGGAGCAGGGCCACGCTATCGCCACCCCCGGAAACCGCCACGAGGACGGTCAGATCTTTCCAGTCTTCGGGCGGCCATGACGCCGCCAAGCGGGTTTCAAAAGGAAAATGCGGTGGTTCTCGTTTGTCAGGCATAACTTCGTTATAATATGAGGTTTTCCCCAAGGGAATGCCCATGACCAAGATTGCCGCCGAAAAAGTTCTTGTCCTCGATTTCGGATCGCAGTACGCCCAACTGATCGCCCGCCGCGTCCGCCAACAACAGGTTTATTGCGAGATCGTTCGCCACGACATTTCGGCCGAGCGGATCAGGCAGATTGCCCCCAAGGGGCTAATTCTTTCCGGTGGGCCATCGAGCGTCTACGAGGCACAAGCACCCAAGTGTGACCCTCAGATTTTCCATCTCGGGCTGCCTGTGCTGGGCATTTGCTACGGCATGCAACTAGCGTGCGAGGCCCTCGGCGGCCGCGTGGAAAGTGCTCCGGCGCGGGAGTATGGCCGTGCCCATTGTCGGTTGGTGAATGACGATGAACTATTTGCCGGCGTGCCGGGTGATTTGCAGGTTTGGATGAGCCATGGCGATCAGGTCACGCAGGTCTCGGCCGATTTTCAACCCCTGGCCGCAACCGACACCTGCCCCATCGCCGCAGTGAAACATAGTTCGCTGCCGATCTACGGCCTCCAGTTCCATCCCGAGGTTACGCACACGCCGCTGGGTCAGCAGATTCTAGGCAACTTTCTCAAGACCATCTGCCGGTGCTCGGGCAAGTGGAAGATCGGCGACTTCGCCCGCGAGACGATCGAAACCATTCGCGATCGGGTCGGCAAGGGCCGCGTGATCTGCGGTCTTTCCGGCGGGGTCGATAGTTCGGTCGTGGCCGCTTTGCTGGCCGAGGCCGTCGGCTCGCAGGTCTCGTGCATCCTGGTCGACAATGGTCTGCTGCGGGCCGGCGAGGTTCAATCCGTGATCGCGGAATTCACGAATCATTTCAAGACCGACCTGCACGTCGTGCATGCTGAAGAGCGTTTTCTCAAAACTCTTTCCGGCATCACCGATCCGCAGGAAAAGCGGAAGCGGATCGGACATGCCTTCATCGAATGTTTTGCCGACGAGGCCGCGCGGATTGAAGGGGCGGATTTCCTTGCCCAAGGAACGCTCTATCCCGACGTAATCGAAAGCGGCGGTTCGCCCGACGGTCCGGCCGCCACGATCAAACTGCACCATAATGTGGGCGGTCTGCCCGAGGATCTGGCCTTCACGCTTATCGAGCCGCTCCGCGACCTGTTCAAGGACGAGGTCCGGACTTTGGGACTGCGGCTCGGCTTGCCGGAAGACATTGTCTGGCGTCATCCATTCCCCGGCCCCGGCCTGGCCGTGCGTTGCCTCGGGCCGATCACCAAGTCGCGGTTGGACACGCTCCGGCAAGCCGATGCGATCGTGGTTGCCGAGATCAAGCAAGCCGGGCTTTATCGGCAAACCTCGCAGGTCTTCGCCGTGCTCTTACCCGTGCAGAGCGTTGGCGTGATGGGCGACGCACGGACCTACGCCGACGTCTTGGCCATTCGGGCCGTCGAGACCGAAGATTTCATGACCGCTGACTGGAGCCGTTTACCCTATGATCTTCTGGCCCACATGTCGACGCGGATCATCAACGAGGTGCCAGGGGTGAACCGCGTGGTTTATGATATCAGCTCGAAGCCGCCAGCGACGATTGAGTGGGAGTAGGCGGGCATATGAAATCCCTAGACGGAAAGGACGTTGACCTGAGCAAGTACCAGGGCAAGAAGGGATCAGAGTTTGTTGTATGGCAGGCCGAACAGTTGGTCGGCCTCTTTGAGATTGCCGCTACTCAGCCCCTCGTTAAACCAGCGCGCACGCTGCTGAGATGTGCCGTGGGTGAACTTTTCCGGCCTGACGTAGCCCTGGGCCTGCTGCTGTAACTTGTCATCGCCAATGGCTTGGGCGGCAGTGATGGCCTTCTCGACGTCGCCCGACTCCAGAATGTGCCATTTTTGATCGGCGTAATGCGCCCACACGCCAGCCAGAAAGTCGGCCTGGAGTTCCAGTCGGACGGAGAGTTGGTTTTCGGTATCGCGGGGCAGCTTAAGGTGCTTCGATTCGATGCTGATTCCCCGCAAGGTCTGCACGTGATGGCCGACTTCATGGGCGATCACGTAGGCATTGGCAAAATCACCGCCTGCGTGAAACCGGTTCTTCAGTTCATCGTAGAACTGTAGGTCGATGTAGACCTTCTTGTCTGCCGGACAGTAGAAAGGGCCTGCCGCCGCATCGGCCAGCCCGCAAGCCGAGTTTACCTTGCCGGTAAACATGACCAGCTTGGGTTTTTGATAGGTGCGGTGTAATTGCTGCTCGAAGAGGTCGCTCCAGACTTGCTCGGTCTGGAAGAGGACATGCTTGACGAAGGATACCTTTCTCGCCTCTTCGGGACTCTCCTGTCGTGGCGCATGGACGCCGGGCGGGGCGGCCTGGTTTTGCATCTGCTGGATCAGTGCCAGCGGATTCTTGCCCAACAGGAGGGCGATCACCAGCGCAATCACCGTGCCTGCGCCCCCGAGAGCCATGCCGACGGGGAGGCTCCGCTGATCTTCGACGTTTTCGCTTTCGCCGCCTTCTTCCCAACGCACGATAAGTCCTCCGCTTATAAGATGCTCTTCACCTATTTATGATCACCCTCGTGATTTCCTCGCAGGCCCTCACCCCCTGCCCCTCTCTCGCGTACGGGAGAGGGGAGTTAGGTCTTACGCACTGCCGATGAGAATACCGGCGAGAAAGACCAAAATCCCTCCGCCCAAGACCTGAATGATGGTCGGCAGAAAGGGGCTGTCCATGTAATGATTGCGGATCCACGCGATCAGCGCCAATTCGATCCCGACCACGGCCGTGGCCACCGATGTAGCGAGCCAGAAGTTCGGAATCAGATAGGGGAGCGCATGCCCGATCGCGCCGGCAAAGGTCATCAATGCGCAGACCGCGCCGCGGAGATAGGGGCGACCGCGGCCGGTCAGGCTGCCATCGTCGGACAGGGCCTCGGCAAACCCCATGCTGATGGCCGCGCCGACTGCGGCGGCCAGTCCGACGAGGAATGTTGACCAAGTTGCCTGAGCTTCAGTCAGATGACCGCCGGCGATTGCGGCGCGGGTGGCGAAAGCTGCCGCGAAGAGCGGGGCCAGCGTCGAGACGGAGCCGTCCATCAGGCCTACCAAGCCCGGCTGGATGACCTGCATCACAAAGAGTTGCCGGGCTACGCGGGCTTCGGCCGCGTGTTCGTCGTGCGGTTGGCCTTCGGGGGCAAGGGTTGCGGATCGGGCCTCGTGGTGTCGCTCTTCTTCGGCAAGGTCACCCAGCAATTGACGCAATTCGGCATCGGTTGTGGTCAATGCGGCTTTGCTATAATAGCGGCCTGTTTCCAGCTCCATCAAGGCGACATAACTCCGGATTCGGGCGATATCCCAGGGTTGAATCGCGGAGATGGGATCGCGGCGGACAAAGCCTTTGATGTCCTCGCGCTGGATGAGCGGAATTTCTTCACCGTGGCGGCGGCGAAAGAGGTCGACCAGACGGTGCCGATGGCCATCCTCCTCGCCGCGCATGGCGTCCAACTCAGCCGCCGCTTTTGGGTAGTTGGGTCGCAACAAGCGGGCGAATTCCTGCAAAATTCGCGAGTCCTCTTCTTCCAGAGAAATGGCCAGGGCGAGAACCTCAACCGGCGACAAGTCCTTGAATGATCGCTTCATGATGGTAATAGCCTACTCTAACTCGGGCAAGGAACCAAGGTTCCCTTTGAAAACAAACACAGATTCATGGGATTGATAGGTCAAAACGTCCACTAAACTCTTTGGCTCTCCGGTTCTAGGTGCGAAAGGGGGGGTAATTGTAGGGTGGGCCGAGCGCACAGAATCCCCATACGAACGAAATTAAGAAATTCACTAGCTGGTTCGTAGGGTGGCTCGTTCACTCGTCCTATCTTACTGCTAAAGGTGGTTGTATTATAGCCATTTGCTGGGTAGTTTCTGCCATTATAGTCAAATCCCCCGGAAAACATGCCGTCTGTCTGTTGATCGCCTTTGACCAATCACGTTTGACCTCTTGCTAGCTAAGGGAGGGCAGTGTAGACTTGCGGGCTTAATTTAATTCAACTTTCCACAAGAGGAGTTTCGCATGAGTAGTTTGTCGGGATCGAAGAACCTCGGATACAGGCCAGCATGGAGACGTTTTGGCCGTGTGCCGACCATCGGGTTGGTTTTGCTTTGTTTGAGTTTTGCGGGAGGTGGCGTCTGGTTGACGATGAACGACCGGGCGATGGCCAGCGCGACGAGTGCAAGCACGGCGGACCCGGTTAAATCGGTTGCCGCCGGCGAGGGGCAAGAGCTGTTCAAATGGTGCGAGCCGCTTTTTGACAAAACCGGCAAGTACAGCGATATGGAGAAGTATTCGTTGTATGCGGTCCTTGGCGTCGCCATCCTTGGCCTGCTCTATGCCCTCCTGCTGGTCGGCCAAGTCATCAAGGCCGATAAGGGAACACCCCAGATGCAGGAAATTGCCGCCGCAGTGCGAGAAGGGGCGAATGCCTATCTTGCCGCGCAGTTCCGCAAGATCTTACCCTTGATCCTTGTCATTACCGGCTTGCTCTATGCCACCAAGTACAACGAATGGGAATTTGCCATCGGCCGCTCGGGCGCCTTCCTGGCCGGTTCGATCTTCAGCTTGCTGGTCGGTCTGTGTGGCATGAAACTGGCCACCATCGGCAACCTCCGCGTGGCGGCCGCGGCCCGCCATAGCTATGGCGAAGCCATGCAGCTCGGCTATCGCACCGGCACGGTGACTGGCATGTTGACTGACGGCCTGGGGCTGTTGGGCGGTACGTGCATCTTTTTGATTTACGGCGAGCGGGCCTATGAGGCCCTGCTAGGCTTCGGATTCGGCGGCACGCTGCTGGCCCTCTTCATGCGTGTCGGCGGCGGTATTTATACCAAGGCGGCCGACGTCGGCGCCGATCTCGTCGGCAAGGTGGAAGCCGGTATTCCGGAAGACGATCCCCGCAACGCGGCCACGATTGCCGATAACGTGGGCGACAACGTCGGCGACTGTGCCGGTATGGCGGCCGACATTTTTGAAAGCTACGAAGTGACCATCGTTGCGGCGATGATCCTCGGTCTGGCCAGTTTCGGTCACAAGGGCGTGATTTTCCCACTTTTGGTCCGCGGCATCGGCGTGTTAGGCTCGATCATCAGCACCTACACCGTGAAGGCCGGTCCCAACGACACATCGGATACGGCCCTCAAGAGCGTTCACCGCGGTTTCTGGATTGGTTCGGCGATCTCCGTCATCGGGTTCGTGGTCCTCGGCTTCGCTTACTTGAAGATCGACGATGACTATGTTCGCAAGTATCCCCAGGCTATGTCAGGTTACGAGGCGAGCAAGCAGTTCAAGGAGGATAATACCGCGTTCAAAGCGATTGCAAAGCAGGCATTGCCCGACGAAACCGTACAGGCCACGGCGTTCCGCGATTGGCTGAAGAAGGAGAACGAAGGCAAGCCCATTGTTGTGGAGTATCGCGAGAAGGGCGAGAAGGGTGAGATCAAGAAGGTCGCATTGAAATCGGACGACGGGCCGGTTCTGGGCTACAAGGGCGCCATCCTCGCCGAGAAGCAGTCGCCTCTGGCGAAAGTCTTTGGCGTGGACACCCGGCCGATCCTCACCTGTTTCATCGGCATCGTGCTGGCGATTGTGCTGAACAAGCTCACCAGCTACTATACCCACACGACCCATCCGCCGGTGAAGACCTTGGCGCGTGCCTGCCAGACGGGCCACGCCACGAACATCATCCAGGGCTTTGCCGTGGGTTATGAATCGGCCGTGATGGTGACACTCGTCTTGGCGGCCGCCATTGCCATGTCGGTCTTCTGTTATTACGGCAGCTCTCCGATATTCATTGCCTATGGCGTGGCCATGGCGGGAATCGGTATGTTGACCCTGACGGGCAACACCATCTCCATGGACGTCTTCGGGCCTGTGGCCGACAATGCCAACGGCATCGGTGAGATGGGCTATAACAAGGACACCAACGGCCAAGACCTCAAGGCTGGCCAATCGGGCTACATGGCACCCGCGGACTACAAGCGGGCACGCCAGATCCTGGCCGACCTCGACGCCGTGGGTAACACCACGAAGGCCGAGACCAAGGGCATTGCCATCGGTTCGGCTGTGATCGCGGCTGTGTCGATGTTCGCCAGCTTCATCGCCACGCTGGCGATGGGGTCGGAAGACCAGATCGTCAATATGTCGACCGAGAAGTACAACGAGTACGCCAAGCTGCTTACGGTGGCCGACCCGATGGTGCTGATCGGTCTCTTGATTGGCGGCGTCGTGCCTTGGTTGTTCAGTTCGATGCTCATACGAGCGGTGGGACGTGCGGCCTTCTACATCATCAACGAGTGCCGCATCCAGTTCCGCGACAAAGAAATCATGGCCGGCACGAAGAAGCCCGATTACGGCCGTGTGGTCGATATCTGCACCAGTGCTGCCCAGGAAGAATTGATCGGTCCGGCGGTTCTGGCGGTTATCAGCCCGATCCTCGTCGGCGTACTTCTGGGGCCGTATGCCTTGGGCGGATTCCTAGCCGGCATGATAGTCTCGGGCGTGATGCTCGGGGTCTTCATGGCCAACGCGGGCGGCGCCTGGGACAACGCCAAGAAGATGATCGAAGACGAGCCGAGGGATGCAACCCACGGCAAGGGATCGGAGAAGCACAAGGCAGCCGTCACCGGCGACACGGTCGGCGACCCGCTGAAGGATACTGCTGGTCCCGCCATCAACCCGTTGGTCAAGGTGATGAACATGGTCGCCATGCTCTCGCTCACCAGCGTCGTGCTCGCCTACAACGTGGTAGGTGTGAAGAGCACCCTGCCGGGCGCGTCGGCGCCGAACGGCTGGATTGGTGCAGTCATCGTCATTGTGTCGGTGCTCTTGATCGTTTGGGCCATTAAGAAGTCGAACACCGAGACGGCCGAGATGAAGAAAATCGTCGACTCCATGGAAGAAGGCGGCAACACGGCGGCCCATTGATCCGAGCGGTGATCTTGGTCACGGATTGAAAAATTGACACGGGCGGCGGGTAAAACCTGCCGCCCGTGTTGATTGATTGTAGCCGTCCCCTGATGTTGCAGGTCTCCGACCTGTTGTGGCCGGTCAGGAGACCCGCGCCGAACGGTGAATGGAATGTCTACGCATTTGGAGTGCGACGGCTTGCCGCAGCTTTTCAAAACGCGCCGCGCGCGGGAAAATGTTGGGAAAGATGAATTGGGAGAATCCTTGCCTTGCGAAACGAGATCGACGCAGCATATAATCAAGGATACCGTGGAACTCTTCGCTTGCTGAAAGTCGAACCCATCGGAGGCGATTTCACGAGAGAAACACTGCGGTGTCCTGCCAAGGAGAGACAGCTTCATGAAGTTCACCGAACTTGTTCGACTCCTTGCGCAAAACGGTTTTGTGATTATCAAGGAGAAGGGATCGATTCGATACTACGGAAAAACCGACTGGCCGAGATTGATCCGGGTTGATTACCACGGTTCCAAAGAAGTGCCCTCGGGTACGTGTAACAGCATTTTGAAGGCAGCAGGCTTGAAATAGCGGGAGGGAACGACCAATGATTGACTTACCGTATTCCCTGATTATTGAGGCTACGGAAGAGCCTGATTTCTTCGGGTTTTATTCTCCTGACCTTGATGGCTTTACCGGCATCGGCCATTCGATTGAGGATTGTCTCTATCAGGCCCGCTGGGCCATGAAGGAGCACACGGCATTGCTTGCGTCACAACGCCTGAAGGTGCCATCTCCTAATAGGAATCCAAAGATCACTATCCAAAACGCTAAAGAGCCGGCCACGGCCTTGAGTTGACGGCCTTCTCCTAATAAGCGGATGCCTGGGGCAAAGGTCTACAATGTTGCGATAGTATAAGCGTTCCCTCTTCGTGAGGCTCCCGATGTCCCGTCCTTCCAACTTACCGCCGCTGAAGTCCTTGGACGAAGTGCATCGTTCGGTGAAGATTCCGGCCAATCGCCCTTGGCGGCGACTGCTCGCGTTCACCGGCCCGGCCTATTTGGTTTCGGTGGGCTACATGGATCCTGGCAACTGGGCCACCGATCTGGAGGCCGGCTCGAAATTTGGCTACCGCCTGATCTTTGTCTTGCTCATGGCCAACGCCATGGCTGTCTTGCTGCAAACGCTCAGTGCTCGGCTGGGCTTAGTGACCGGCCGCGATCTGGCCCAGGCATGCCACGACGACTACCCACCGGTGGTGAACTATATTCTTTTTGTACTTTGCGAAATCGCAATTGCCGCCTGCGACCTGGCCGAAGTTCTCGGCACCGCGATTGGCTTGAACCTTTTGACCGGCATCCCGCTGATTTGGGCCGTGATCATCACCGGGGGCGACGTTCTGCTACTCTTGGCCATGCAGCATTACGGCATCCGCAAGATGGAGGCATTGATCTTCGGCCTGATCTCCATCATCGGGCTGTGCTTTGTCGTTGAGATATTTCTCTCCAAGCCGTCGCCAGCCGGAATAATTTCAGGCTTCCAGCCGATATGGCTTTCCGGTAGTGAACTTTTGGTGGCCATCGGCATCATCGGTGCCACGGTCATGCCGCACAACCTCTACATGCACTCGTCCCTGGTGCAGAGTCGTGATGTGACCCGCAGCCGCGAGGCCGTGGCGGAGGCATGTAAGTATAATTTTATTGACTCGGCCATTGCCATGAACCTGGCGTTTCTGGTAAATGCGGCGATTCTGATCGTGGCCGCGGCAACCTTCTGGAGCAACGGCAAATCGGTTACTGAAATCAAAGAGGCTCACGAGATGCTCGACGGCATTCTCGGCAGTAGCATCGCTCCAATCGCTTTTGCCGTGGCGTTGATATGCGCGGGCCAAAGCTCTACGATCACAGGCACGTTGGCCGGGCAAATCACGATGGAAGGTTTTTTGCGATTGCGGCTGCGCCCTTGGCTGCGGCGGATGATCACCCGCACGTTGGCCATCGCGCCAGCCGTGGCTGTCATCTATTTCTGGGGCGATGGGAAGGTCATGGACCTCTTGATCCTCAGTCAGGTCGTGCTCAGCCTGCAATTGGCCTTCGCCGTGATTCCCCTGGTTAAGTTTACGAATAGCCCGCAGAAAATGGGCCCTTTCGTCAACCGCTGGTGGGTGCAGGCATTGGCCTGGTGCGTGACTGCGGCCATCGTCAGTTTGAACGGCAAACTGGTCTACGAGCAGGTGATCGAGTGGGCCAAGCAGGCGGGATCCTCTAGTTGGATCGTCTACTCGATTGCCGTTCCGTTCGTCGCCAGTCTGGCGGTTCTCCTCTTGTGGATGACGGTGCGTCGCGAACGGCCGGTTCGCGACGTTACTGAGGTTTCGGCCGACGATGTGGCGAGCCGTGCCGCAGGCAACGCACGGAAGTTCCAGCGGATTGGCGTGGCCTTGGAGGCCCTGCCGAGCGATTCGGCGATGCTTGCCGAGGCGATTGCCCTGGCACGCATGTACCAGGCCGAATTAGTTCTTATTCACGTTGTTGATGGCCCTGGCGGTTTGTGGTACGGGCCGCAGACTGGCGACCTCGAGAGCCGTCACGATGAGGATTATCTCAAAAATCTGGTCGAGCGATTGCGGACCGAATTGACTTCGCAAGGCGTTCCGCGGATCGAGGCCGTGTTGGGCTTCGGCAGTCCGCCCCACGAGATCGCGAATCTTGCCAAGCAAAACGGCATCGACCTGATGGTACTCGGAGGTCACGGGCATAGCACGCTTTTGGACCTTCTTCGCGGCGAGACGATATCCGGCGTCCGCCACCGTCTCGACATTCCCGTACTGGCCGTGCGGTAGCCTAAGGATGAACATGCCTTACCAAGCCGTACTATTTGATCTCGATGGCACTCTGCTCGATACACTTGAAGATCTGTCCGATTCAACGAATGCGGCCCTTGCGGAACTGGGGATCCCAGGACATCCGTTGGAAGCGTACAAGCAGTTCGTGGGCGACGGCCTGGAAAACCTGCTCCGCCGCGTGCTGCGGCAAGAGCCGCTTGACGAGGCATTGCTCGTCCGCGGCATCGAATTGACACGGCGCGAATATGCCGGCCGCTGGGCGAAAAAATCTAAGCCTTACCCAGGCATCCCGGATCTGTTGGATAGGCTCAGCCGCCAAGGAATCCCCATGGCCGTTTTCTCAAATAAACCGGACGAGTTCACGCAGCTCTGCGTAACGCAGTTGCTATCCGGCTGGCATTTCGAGGCCGTCCAAGGCGCGACCTCCGAGTTGCCTCGGAAGCCCGATCCCCGCGGTGCGTTGGCGATTGCCGCACAGATGGGCATTGCCCCGGGCAAAATCCTTTATCTGGGCGACACGAACACCGACATGCAGACGGCCGTCGCGGCGGGGATGTTCCCCGTCGGTGCGTTATGGGGATTTCGGACAGCGGACGAACTGCTGGCATCAGGCGCGGCCTCGCTGGTGAAAACGCCAACGGAAGTGCTTGACTGGGTATGACGCGGGACAAGCTTTTCCTGCTCTTCCGGTTCTGGGTGCGGAATGTGAACAATTGTAGGGTGGGCCGAGTAAAACGAGTCCCACCAACTCTGTTTCGGCCCGCTTTTGGTGGGACTCAGTGCGATCGGCCCACCCTACGTCTGGGTATGACCTAGGACGAGCTTCTCATGGCATGGTTGTCAAAGAGAAGCTGTCTCTGCTAGAATACTCCAAACAGTTGTACGTTTTGAAAACTTCCTGTGAAAACCTGATAAAGGAAACTAGCGATGGCAGACGCCACATTTCAGAAGATTCAAGTGGTCGGAACTTCCACCAAGTCGCTCAGCGACGCCATTTCCGTGGCCGTGGCCAAGGCCGCCGAGATCATCAAAAACCCCACTTGGTTTGAAGTGATCGAGCAGCGCGGCGCCATTTCCGACGGCAAAGTGCATCAGTTCCAGGTAACCATTGTCGTCGGCGCACGGATGGAATAGCACCCCCTTTATCCCCTCACATAGGGATTGCTGGTTTTCTCCTGGCCCACCGTCGTAGCTTGGCCATGGCCGGACAGTAAGACCGTGTCGTCCGGCAGGGTGTATATTTGCGTGCGGATGCCGGCCGCCAACTTATCAAAATCGCCGTCGTAGAGGTCTGCCCTTCCGACGCTGTTCAGGAAAATGATATCGCCGACAAACGCCAGATTAGGGGTATTATCCCGCCAGACGAACACCACATGCCCCGCCGAATGGCCGGGGATTTCGCGAACCTCCAAGTCCAAACCGGCGGCCGAAACTCGATCTCCCGTGCGAACCGTCCTATCGGCAGGGGGGCTTGTGATTGCCCGGCCGTAGCGGGCGGAAAGGTTCAACTGGGCGTCGGTTAGCTTTGGTGCATCACCGAGTCCAATGATCAAAGGGCAGTCGGGCCACCGTTCCTTTAGAGTACCATTGCCGGCGATGTGATCGCTGTGGCCATGTGTGTTTAAGATCGCCGCCGGCACAATCCTCTGCTTGTCCAGTAGGGCAAGAATCTGCTCAGGATCGTATCCGGGGTCGACCACTAGGCAGTCGTTGCGATCCTTTAGCCACACCACATAGGTGTTTTCGTCGAATGGCGAGGAAACTACCCGCGCGATTTCAAATTGTGGGTTTTTCACAAACTGGACTCCCCGCTTCTGGATTTCCGTGATAAACTATGCCGCCAAATCTGGTGCAGTCAGTCGCATTGGAAGGAGATTGCGAAGAACTGATGTTCTTCGTGAAAACATTGTAATCCTGCCGCTCGGAAGATGCGATAAGGTCGATGAGGATTGTGTTGGTGGATTAGCTCGGCAGGCAGGTGGCGCGGTTCAATCCGCGTTGTGCCAGGGTTTCTGGCGCGCAAATGACCAAGGAGGGTTTTATCAATGTTGTTGCAGGGATGGAATAGCCGTGGCTGCATGACAGCCTTTTTCGCGTATATCACGCTGGTCTCAACCGCAGGTGCCCAGGCCCCTGCCGGCCAAACCCCTCCGGCGGGAGGGCCTGACTACCGCGTGGCCGGTCGAACCGATACTTCAGCACCGAATATCAATCCCTCCCAAATGCGGCCGGGTGATCCCAACGAGCATCCGCTCATGCCTGCTTTGCGTTGGGCTCGGGAAGGCCATGCCTCGATTGAGAGAATCCAAGACTACACGGCCACGCTTATCAAGCGAGAACGAATCGGCAACACCCTGGGCGAAGATCAGTATGTCGCACTGAAGGTCCGCCACAAGCCCTTTAGTGTCTACCTGAATTTCCTCGCCCCCGCCGCCGTCAAGGGCCAGGAGTGCATGTACATCGAGGGGGCCAATGGCGGCAAGATGTGGGCCCACGGCAACGGCATCCGGGAGAAGATGTTTGGCACTGTCTCGCTTTTCCCGGACGGCAACGTGGCCATGCAAGGCCAGCGATACCCACTCCCGCAAATCGGCATTCTCAACCTCACCAAGCGGTTGATCGAAGTGGCCGGCGAAGACGTGAAGTACGGCGAGTGCGAAGTGAAGTATTTCAAGGGTGCCAAGATCAACGACCGTGTTTGTACCTGCACGCAGGTTGTTCACCCCATTCCGCGGAAGAACTTTCTCTTCCACGTCGCCAGAATCTTTGTCGACGACAATTTGAACATCCCCGTCCGCTACGAGGCCTATGATTGGCCGAAGGCGACTGGCGGCGAACCGGAACTGATCGAGGCCTACACCTACCTCAACATGAAGATCAATGTCGGCTTGACCGACGCCGATTTCGACATCCACAACCCGGCCTACCGCTTTCGATAACGCTCGAAATCAGTCCTCGAAAATTAGTCCCGTCGCGCGATAAACTTAGGGATGGCAGTTTCCGCTGCCGTCCCTACTTTTTAGATATTCGCCAGTACGTTAGTCTGACCTTGCTTCTCTGTCACGTTGGAAAGTCTGACGTACAACAATAGGTTCTATTGTCGCCCCCAGAACCGGAATGACCTCTTTATCCCGTAACACGACGGTGCCTCGGACCGCTTGGCGAACCTGCTATAATAACGCATGGCGCGCTGGCCGCATCTTTCTGATCACCTACCTGATGTTGCTTTTGGTGATGATGTATCTCGAAAACTCGCTGATCTACTTCCCGATGAAGTTTCCCGATGGCAATTGGAACCCGTTGGGTATCACCGTGGAAGACGCCTGGTGTACCGCGTCCGACGGTACAAAGATTCACGGTTGGTACGTCCCGCATGGGCAGCCCCGGGCGGTAGTTCTATTCTGTCACGGCAACGGGGGCAACATCACGCACCGTGCCGACGTGATTCGCGCGCTACACGACCGCGTGGGTGTTGCGGTACTGGTGTTTGACTATCGCGGTTACGGGAAGAGTGAAGGCAAGCCCGACGAGTCTGGCGTATTGGCCGACGCCCGCGCGGCCCGCACTTGGCTTGCGCGGAAAACCGGCGTGGGCGAGAATCAAATCGTGCTCATGGGCGAATCGCTGGGCGGGGCCGTGGCGGTCGATTTGGCCACCGACGGGGCACGTGCCTTGATTCTGGAAAACACCTTCAGTTCCATACCGGACGTGGCCGCGAGTCACTATCCCTGGGCACCGGTCCGGCTCTTGATGCGGACTCGATTCGACTCGGCGGCGAAGATCCGTTCGTATCACGGACCGTTGTACCAGAGCCACGGCGATCGCGATTCAATCGTCCCACTCGAATTAGCCAAGCGCCTGTTCGACGCGGCCAACGAGCCGAAGCAGTTCCTGCTTGACAAAGGGGCCGACCACAACGACCCGCACTTGTCGCAGTATTACGACAAGCTGAGAGAGTTTCTTGAGGCAGTGCCGTAATGAGGCCATCTCGACCTGAGGTTGTCTCGACCGTGGCCCAAAAGGAAGAAATCCGCTACAATCTTGGAATGAATATCCTCCAAGAAAACTCGCTTGTTGCCAACCAACCCGCCGCGAATGGCTGGCAAGAATTGGCCAATCGCATCCTCCTGGGAGATCAACTCACCTCCGAGGAAGGGCTTTCAATACTCCGTAGTCCCGACGAGCAACTCTTGGATCTCCTGGCTGCCACTTATCGCATCCGCCGCCAACGGTGGGGCAACCAAGTGCGACTGAACTTCCTCATCAACGCCAAGAGCGGTGCCTGTGCCGAAGACTGTGGCTATTGTTCCCAGTCGCGGGTCTCGAGGGCCGAGATTTCCCGCCATGCCCTGCTCCCACCCGACCAGATTCTCGACGGTGCCCGGACTGCCTTCCAACGCAAGGCCAAGACCTATTGCATCGTCACTTCCGGCCGCAATCCGGGAAAGCGGGAACTTGATCTGGTCTTGGACTTGGTTCCCAAAATCAAACAAGCGTACAACCTCGAGATCTGCATCTCCGCAGGCCTCCTTGGACAAGAGCAGGCCCAGCGACTGAAACAGTGCGGCGTCGATCGAGTGAACCATAATCTCAACACCAGCCGCCGCTTCTACCCTCGGATTTGTACAACCCACACTTTCCAGGACCGGGTCGATACACTTTGGGCGGTGCGAAACGCCGGCATGGAGATCTGCTCCGGCGGCATCGTCGGAATGGGCGAGGAAGATGCCGACGTGGTGGAATTGGCCCTGGAGCTAGGGAATCTCGGGGTCGAGGCCTTGCCGGTCAATTTTTTCACGCCCGTGGAAGGAACGCCAGTGACCACATCCAATCCGAAGAAACTTTCGCCGCGCTATTGTCTAAAAACCCTGGCCCTGTTCCGGTTGGCCAACCCGCGTTGCGACCTACGGGTGGCGGCAGGCCGCGAATTGCACCTCGGCTGGCTACAGCCGCTGGCGCTCTACGCGGCCAATTCAATGTTTGTCGGCGACTACTTGACCACTCAAGGCCAGCCGCCCACCGAAGACTACCGCATGATCCAGGAATTGGGCTTTGAGGTGGTTGAGGAATAGACAGCGCCATGTCCGATTTCCAGTTCCCCAATGTTTCGGCACTCATTGCTCAAGCTCGCCGTGGAAACGTCGAGTGCCGCGACCAGCTATTCTCGCTGTGCCGCGGTTACCTGGAAATCGTTGCCCGCGCTCAGGTCGAGACGTGGCTGCGGGCGAAGGTCGATGCCTCGGATCTGGTCCAGGAGACGATGCTCGAAGCGTTTCGCGACTTCGAGCGTTTCGGCGGCAACAGCGAGCAAGAATGGCTGGCCTGGCTGAAGCAAATCCTGGCACACAACGTGGCTGATTTTGTGCGTCGTTACCGGGGCACGGCCAAACGGCAGGCGCGGCGGGAAATACCGATCCATTCGCCGCAGGACTCCACCCACGCCTTTGGCGCTGCCGAGCCAGCCGCCCCCTGCCCTACCCCGAGCCAGGAATTTCTGCAAGTCGATAACGAGCTTCGCGTTACCGCCGCCTTGGCCCAGTTGCCTGCCGATTATCAGGAGGTCATCGTACTGCGGAACCTCCAGCGGCTGCCTTTCAACGAGGTCGCCGAACGCATGGCGCGTTCCCGCCCCGCCGTGCAGATGCTCTGGATGCGGGCGATCAAGAAGCTGCAAGAGGCGATGGGGCCGAGCGAGGAACCAGAACAGAAACAAAGTTAACCTCTCGTCAGCGGTTGCTGAAATGGATATTCCCGACGATCCGAAACTCCTGGAATTGCTCGATGGTTACCTGTCGCAGCTTCACGCGGGCAAGTTGCCGGATCGTGCGGCACTGCTCCGCGAACACCCGGAGTTAGCAGCATCACTGAAGTGTCTTGAAGCCCTGAACGGCGTGGCAGCAGCCGTGAGCATCGATTTCGACCTAGATATGCCGTTCTTTGAAGAGCAGAACCTTCCCCGTGATTTCGGCCCCTACGTACTCCTGGAAGAAGTCGGCCGGGGTGGCATGGGCGTGGTTTACAAGGCGCGGCAAAAAGGGTTGGACCGTATTGTGGCCGTCAAGATGATCCTAGCCACTCACCTGGCATCGCCGGAACACATCCGCCGCTTCCAGGTCGAGGCATCGGCCGCCGCCCGATTGCGGCATCCCAACATCACCCAGATCCACGATGTCGGTCAGCAGCAGCACCAACACTACTTCACGATGGAATACGTCGAAGGTGAAAGCTTGGCTCAGCGCATCGCACGCCAGAGGCTGTCGTTCGACATGATCGTGAGGTTGTTGAGCGTCGTCGCCCGGGCGGTTGACCATCTGCACGCCCATGGCGTCGTCCATCGCGACCTAAAACCATCCAACATCCTCCTGGACCACGACGACCAGCCCTACGTGACCGACTTCGGCCTGGCCAAGGTATTTGTGCCCGGTTCGGAGGCCACGGCCACGGGGGTGATCGCCGGTACGCCCAGCTACATGGCCCCGGAGCAGGCCTCGGGCCACAGTTCCGAGGTCGGCCCCGCGGCCGACATTTATAGTCTGGGAGCAATCCTCTATGAGTTATTGACCGGCGAGCCGCCGTTCCATCAGGAAAATCCGTTGGACACGCTGTTGGACATCCTCGGGCGGGAACCGCGCTATCCGCGACAACTCAATCCACGGGTGCCGCATGGATTGGAGTTGATCTGCTTGAAGTGCCTGTCTAAGGCACCGGCCGATCGCTATTGTTCGGCAGCCGCCTTGGCCGATGACTTGGAACGTTTCGCCCGGCACGAGCCCCTTTGGGTGAAGCCCCCAAACATGATCGAGCAATTGATCCAGTGGACCCGCCGCCAACCGGCCTTGACCACGCGATTGGGGGCCCTGGGCGTTTTCTACCTTGTGGAGGTCGGAAATTATCATTACCACGGGGTCGATTCGTCTTTCCACGTCAAGATCACGCTTCTCACCGCCGCCTGGGCCATAATCGCCATCGTTTGCCAGCAGTTCGTTGGTCGCGAGCGGTTGGCAGTGTCAGCCCGTTTTGTCTGGGGCACGCTCGATTCCCTCATGCTCTTGATTGTGCTGATGTTTGTGGCCGACGGCGCCGCCAGTGCTCTGGTAGTCGGCTATCCGCTCCTGATCGCCGGATCGGGTCTCTGGTTCCACGTCCGCTTCGTGAGCTTCATGACTGCCACATCGCTCGTTTCCTATGGAGTTCTGGTCGTCGATTTTTATCATTGGCGGACCCGCTTGCAGGAGCATTTCGACAAATCCATTGCCCGACATGTAATATTTGCCGTTTCGCTAATGGTCTTGGGAGCTATCGTGTCGTCACTGGTTCACCGGTTGCGGATGCTGAGCAAGTTCTACGGCCGTCAACAGATCTAGTCAGCATGCTGAAATCACCTCGGATTTTGAGGGCCTTGATCGCTTCAAACCAGAGGATACTGACGATGCCACTAGCAACACATATCGCTATGTCAACCGCGTGTAATTGATTGAAATGGAACAGTTCGCGAACGAGGGGCACTTTGAGCACGATGGTCAACATGACCGCGGCACCACCCACCACCCACCACAAAGCCGCGTTCGGCTCCTTGAACATGGAGACGATAGTGCGCGACCAAGAGCGATTCGTGAGGATCAGCGAGAGGTTGGCTACGACCAGTGTCGTGAACACCAGTGCCCGACGAGTGCCGTCTTCCGCGTGCCCCAACGGTCCCGCCGCCCAGTATACCGCCAATAAAACGGCCAGAACACTCGCTCCTTGAAGAAGGCTCAAGCCGACCGAGCGGAGGTTGAAAAGCCTCTCCGTGGGGTTGCGCGGAGGACGGTTCATCGTATTGGGCTCCGCATCTTCCGCCTCGAAGATCACCGAACAGGCCGGATCGATGATCAGTTCGAGGAAGACCACATGAATCGGCAGGAGCAACAGCGGCCAATCTGAAAAGAAGACAGGGACCATCGATAATCCGGCAATCGGAACGTGGACCGCGAAGATGTAGGAGACAGCCTTCTTGATATTGTCGAAGATCCGCCGCCCCATCTTCACGGCCTGAACGATCGATGCGAAATCATCTTGAAGCAGTACCAGGGCGGACGCCTCGCGGGCAACGTCCGTACCTCTCCCACCCATGGCAATGCCGATATGGGCCGCCTTGAGGGCCGGGGCGTCATTTACTCCATCGCCCGTCATGGCAACCACCTCGCGATTGGCCTTCAGGGCGTTCACAATCTGTAGTTTCTGTTCCGGCACGACACGTGCAAAGATGTTGACAACCCGAATGCGTTCTGCGAGTTCTTCCTCACTCATTTTGTTGAGTTCCGAACCGCTAATGACCGACTCCGAGCAATTCAGGCCAATCTGTCGTCCGATGCTCTGGGCGGTGACTGGGTAGTCCCCTGTAATCATGATTACTCGGACACCGGCACGATAGCACTCCTGGATGGCTGCGGGGACTTCCGGGCGAACCGGGTCGGCAAGGCCAACCAGACCCAGAAACTTGAAGTGAACGTCATGTTGGCCGGACGGCAATTCGGTCGGCTTAACACGCCCTTCAGCTACGGCTAGAACTCTCAGGCCGCGACCGGCCATCGCAGTTATGTTCCGTGCCATTTTTTCGTTCTGGACTGTATCAAAGTGACACAGGTCGGCAATCGCCTCCGGTGCGCCTTTGGCCGCGACGATGAAGTCGGCGCCGCTTGGCGATTGCCAGACATGCGAGAGGGCCAGCAGTTCCGGTGACAGCGGGTACTCGCGTACCAGGGTCCATGTGGCGTGAAGGTGCTCGGTATCTGTCAAATGCCGATCGCCCAACTGCCTTATCGCCTTCTCCATCGGATCAAAGGGATCCTGCTTGCTGGCGAGCACCGCGAACTCCAAAGTGCGATGGAACTTCTCCGGTAGCGTGCCGTCTGCCTGACCAGCGACTTCAAAGTCACCTCCCTCGCTGAACAATTGCTGCACCGACATCTGATTCAGGGTCAATGTCCCGGTCTTATCGACACAGAGCACGGTTGCGGCACCGAGGGTCTCGATGGCCGCCATGCGGCGGGTCAGCACCCGATGCCGCGACATCCGCCACGCTCCCAGTGCCAGGAAGATCGTCAAGACCACGGGTAGTTCCTCGGGCAAGGTTGCCATCGCCATGGTGATTCCTGCTAAGAAACCCTCCTTCCAGGATTCGGCCGTGTTGCCGCGGCTGAGGGCAAAGGCCACCACCACAATTACACAGAGGGTTAATCCGACGGCGGCCAGATAGCGGACGAGCTTACCCGTCTCTTTCTGTAGGAGCGTCTGTTCCGACTCGATACCATGAATGGCCTTGCCGATCTTTCCGAGTTCGGTCTGCATGCCGGTTCGATGAACCTCCGCCGCGCCCTGGCCACCGGTGACCAGGGTGCCGGAGAACAGAAATGGCAAATCATCACCGCCAGGCGATCCCATTTCCAGTGAACCAATACTGGGAACCTTTCGCACTGGCACCGATTCGCCGGTAAGCAACGATTCGTCAATGGAGAGATTTATCCCTTGCAGGAGAACGGCATCTGCCGGGACGCGGTCACCTTCGGACACAAGCACGATGTCGCCGCGGACAACGTCCCGACCGGCGATGCGCATTTGCTTTCCGTCCCGAATGACCAAAGCCCTTGGGCTGGAGAGATCCTTGAGTGCCTCCAAGGCCCGCTCGGTTCGCCGCTCCTGGACGATGGTGATTCCCATGACCACGAAGACAAAGCCTAGGAGCATCAGGGCATCCGTCAGTTCGCCCGTGAGCATATAGAGCAAGCCACACGCAACCAGCAGCAAGAACATCGGCTCGCGGACAACTTCCAGAGCGATCGCCAGGATAGTGCGCTGCCGGCTGGAAGGCAACTCGTTATAACCGTCTTCCAGTAGTCTCTCGGCGGCATAGCTTTCGGTAAGGCCCGAGGCATTTTGAACGTCGAACGTGATTGCCATGTTGTGACCCTTACCTATTCTCATCTTACCCGTACAGGCTCAGACTTAAGATTTCTCGCCGATCCCACGGGTGCGACCTCAATGTCCAACTCAATCACGTCTGGCCGATCAAGCCCCATTGCATGAAATGTTTCAAGGAGGCCAGCCAGGGCGAGCTGGATTGCATGGTAAGAGGCGGCCCAACCACTCACAATGATACGCGATCCGAGGATCTGTACCTTTGGCAAACGGACCCGCCCGCCTGTGCGGTGGGAAATGGAACGTGCGAGAATATATTGTAGATCCATAGCCGAGTGGATAGGCAATGAAGCTTTTTCCATACCCGAGTTCCGCTTGAATTCGTGAGCGTCATGATAACGATGCACCACAGCTTTAGGTAACATCTACCAACTCCTTTGTGTTCATTCACGACCTTGCCACCACCTACCGTGTAAAGGCTAATGACTTTGATCGTGCTGAGGCTGAGGTGTTGATCCGTGAGGGCACGGTGGTATTCAGTGCGGCAGCGGTGGTAGGCAACGTATGCATGGTGCATAAGCGTTCCATCAATTGCCTGGGGCTGAGCGGTTTTGTCTGATAGTCGTCGACTCGGAACGATGAAAGTCGATAGAGGAGACCTCGATTTCCACCGTACGTGAGAAGGAGCACGCAAGTGGGCCGGATCTGGGGCTCCTCATGCATCAAGGCCAACACTCCCTCACCCCCTCCCCACAGGAGCGCGGGATCCAATACGAGGACATCCGGTGCAAAGTCACGCAATCTTTCCATGCACGTTAGGCCGGTGGTGGCGGTGGCCACGATTGCACCGTGTTGGCCGAGATGCTCGCGATAGGTAGCCAAAAGGAACTCATCCCGATCGGCGATTAGAATGCGAACCGACATCATGGATTCTCCAATGTCCGAGTGTATCTTAGCGCGTATCCGTTCACACACTTCACCACGATGCACAACTAGATTGGCCGGGGCCGAGATCCCGAGACGAACCCGGCTAGGTGTGGCATCGAGAATGGTCACCGTCAACTGACATTGCGGAACGACCACTTGTTCCCCAACTTTTCGAGTTAGTACTAGCATCTTGTGTACTCCCGGCCTGTGGCCGCATGTGTAGTAATTATTGCTGACGTTCGTGGACCTCGATCGGGAGCAACCACCGTGCCGGTTTTGTTGCGATTTCTGAATTTCCATCGCAACTTCTTGTTTTGAAACGAGTTAGAGCAAGTGGTTTGTGTTTCGTTCGGCTCTCGCCCGCAGGTGGTACAACTGCGATACGAAAGATAATGTCTACCTATGTGAAAGTTTCTTTCAAACAACCCGTGTGGCTTGGCGGAGATGGACTTATCGCAAGTCATTTCCTAGAATAGGGTTATGGCAAATGAGTGTCGCCCGCGGAATTCTTGGTGTGACCGGCATTGTAATTGCGTTATAGAACCAGACCGAGCGCGCGCCGTGCCCCGGGTAGGTTCCAGGCAATTCCAAGGATCAGGTAAGACGATTATGTTGTGGCATAAACTCGTAACGCCAACTGCGGCCGTCAGTCTGCTGTGGCTTGCTGTCGGGGGTGCGACCGTTTATTACTTGGATTGGGTATATCATTCCCATTCGCGAGATTTTTCCGAGAACTTCACGGCAATTCGGGCCGCGGACGCCGTGCAGGATGTCTTATGGCAGCTTCAGGCCACGGCCATCGAAGTGGCCGAACGCGCCGACAACCACACGCGAATTGAGGTTGCCGAACTGGAGAGGACGCTTGAGGGCCATCTTGCCGACGCCACGGCAAACAGTGTGACACCCGAGGCAAGCGCCTTGGTTGAGGTCATTCGCAAACAATTCTCGGAATACCGGGAAAGCATCCATGCTCGCCTTGATTCAAGGTCGGCTCAAGGGCCTGATGGAGTGCCTTCGCTGGAGCTTTCGCGTTCCGCACACGCCATTGCCGAGTCGTGCCAGAGCCTGCTAAAGATTCAAGAGGGGCTCATATCGGAATCAACCGCGCAGCGAGACCGACTGCGAGTGGCCTTCAGTCGGGTGATGCTTGCCCTATGGATTGTCGGCCCAACCGTCGGAATAATCTCCGGGCTTTGGATCGCCCACAGGCTCCAGCGTTCGATCTCCCGGATCAGTATCAGCCTGAAAGACGCTGCGAGCGGACTAGATCGCGAAGTAGGCCTAGTCGACCTGGGGCCTTCGGACGATTTACCGGCCCTTCAAGAACACGTTGAACGGGTCGCATCCCGGATCAGACAAGTCATGGATGAACTTGAACAGGCTCGCCGAGAAACCATGCTTGCTGACCGACTCGCGGCCGTGGGCGAAATGGCCGCTGGTGTAGCTCACGAACTCCGCAATCCCCTCACCTCGGTCAAGCTCCTCATGCAGACTGCGGCAGATGGCCCCCCGGGCGAGACCCTCACGGATGAACACATTCATGTGGTACTGGAACAGGTCATCCGAATGGAGAACACGATTCAGGGCCTTCTCGATTTTGGCCGACCTCCCCAGATGCAGAAGGTCCACCACGATCTTCGCGACACGGTTCGTCGATCCCTCAATCTCGTCGAAGGCTACGCTAAACAGCAGGGAGTGATTGTGCGGCAGGAGTTCTCGAACGCTCCAATGCTGGTTGATGCAGACCCCGAGCAACTTCATCAGGTATTCATCAATTTGTTGATCAATGGCGTCGAAGCGATGCCGGACGGAGGAGAACTGCAAATCGTGATGGAGTGTGTGAATGCGGCAGATCCTGTTGGCCGGGTCTCGTTCTGCAGCGCCGGTAGCGGGATTCCCGAAAGCATTAGGCAACGAATCTTTGAGCCCTTCGTGACCAGCAAAGAACGGGGTACGGGCCTCGGCCTCGCCATCAGCCAGCGCATCGTCAAACAACACGGCGGCACACTCACCGCTACCAACCGAGAACCATGTGGCGCTGTTTTCACGGTCGAACTGCCGCTCTGTAGTTCAGGAGGCGATTGATGCCCAAGTTGCTCGTGCTCGATGACGAGTCTAGTATCAGGCTCAGCATCAAGGCGGTTTTCAGCCGCACGGAGCTCACCGTGCTGGGAGCCGAGACCGCTGAGGAAGGAATACGCCTGACGGTGGAGCATTCTCCAGACGTTATTCTGCTGGACATCAAGCTCGGAGCGGACTCGGGGCTCGACGTATTCCACGAGTTGCGGCGGATCGACCCGCGATGTCTCATCATCTTCATCACGGGATTCGGAACCACTGACACCGCGATTGAGGCAATGAAGCTTGGCGCCTACGACTACCTTACCAAGCCGCTGGATGCCAACCAGTTGAAGCATGTGGTCGATCAGGCATTGGCTATTAGTCAGCTTGTACATGTTCCCACACTTATCGATGAGGGCGAGCGGCCCGAGGACAAACCCGACCGCTTGATTGGCAGCGGGGCGGCCATGCAGACCGTCTGCAAACAGATCGGCCGCGTCGCTCCCCAAGACGTGAACGTCCTGATCCTGGGGGAGAGCGGGACGGGCAAGGAACTGGTAGCTCGGGCACTCTATCACCACAGTCGCCGCAGCCAGGCTCCCTTGCTGGCCATCAATTGTGCAGCCATCCCCGAGTCGTTGCTGGAGAGTGAATTATTTGGCCACGAACGCGGCGCCTTTACTGGCGCGGAACGCCGCCGTATCGGCAAGTTTGAACAATGTCATGGCGGCACGCTCTTCCTGGATGAGGTGGGAGACATGGCGCCACACACGCAGGCCAAGATCTTGCGACTGCTGCAAGAGGGGTGTTTCGAGCGCGTGGGAGGGAGCGAGAGCATCTCCGCCGATGTACGGATTGTTGCCGCCACCAATCAGGATTTGAATTCTTTGATCGAGCAAGGGCAATTCCGCAAGGATCTGTACTACCGTTTGAGTGGTGTAACGATTGCATTGCCCGCGTTAAGAGATCGGCGCGATGACATCGCGGAACTGGCCCACTATTTCCTCTTCCGCTTCAACCGGCAATTAGGTGCATCGTTGCAGTCCATCTCGGCCGAGGCACTGGAGTTATTGCAAGCTTATCCCTGGCCGGGCAATGTGCGCGAACTGCAAAATGTAATCCGCCAAGCGATCATTGTCGCAGCAGGGCCAACCATTCTGCCGGAATTCCTGCCGGCTGATGTACAGCAATATTACGCATCTCAAACGGAATCGGACCTCAACCTTCCCGCAATTCCTGACTCAGACTGGCAAAGCTTGCCACAATCGGTCAAAACTTGGATCGCCAATAGTGAGAGCGATGTTTACCACCGCGCGAGGGAACAATTCGATCGGCTGATCATTCACGAGGCCATGCAGCACGTTGACGGCAACCGAGGCCAGGCAGGAAAAATCCTGGGGCTCAGCCACGTCACACTTCGAGCCAAGTTGCGTAGTACGGAAACGCCGCACGAGAAAGCAACGTCGCAAGACGAAATAATCGACCAGAAATTACCTGAAAAAGACAAGACTACGGAATGAATTCCGCTGACATGAAACATCCCCTGTCCCACCACCCATCCTCATCTTACCTAAATCTCCATGTCGGACTACGAATTACTCCCCGATGATCCCATCAAACCCGAGAATCGCGCAAATCGGCAAAGTTGACTAATCCCGGAAATTCGTCCGATCCGATAGGCATGAGGAGGGAAGTTTGAACGGCAGCATGTAGATCAAGGGGAGGCAACATCATGCTCAAAAGAAAAATTGCTACGATCGCGGTTGTGATATGTCTCGTGAGTCTGGCCAGGGTGGCGATGGCCCAGAACAACTCAGATCAGTTCCGGCCGTTCAATGGCCTGTTCGCCGACTTGTTCGATGATGACAGTAAACCGCAACGGCCTGTACAGAACCGTCAAACCTATAATTCCCCCGGGACGGCGCAGCCACAACGTGCGCCGACGCGGGCTAGGCCGCAGGCTGCGCCAAAGGTTGCCCCGCAGCCTACACAGCAGGTCAATGCTAAACAGCCCAATGACCCTTTGGCCAGCGGTGTTGACCGCAACAGCGCGGCCTTGCCGGACCGTCCGGTTACTACCAACAAGCAGCCGCAGAGTTCGGCCACGGGCAACAACTACTCCTTCCAATATGACGATGCATCCACGCCTATCGGCCCTGCGGTGACTCCGTCATCACCGAACAGTTCGGTGGGCAGCGACGCCGCCATATCCTCCACGGTCTCCGCGGCGCCAGCCGGCTTGCCGTTGCACGAACGACTGAAGCTCTTCCGCCAGTCCCCGTTTGGAGACACGGCCCAAACAACACCTTCCCCAGTCAATCCTCCGGCTGCCACCGCACCAGTGGAGCCCGCAACGAGCCAGCCAGCCGAGATACCTCAAGTTGCCCAGCGAACACCGACCGCCGCAACACCATCACCCGAGGTTCTGTCAAACACTCCGGCTACTGCCGAGCCGCAACGTTTGGCGACCGCCAAGGGAACAAACGACACCACCGCGCAAGAGCCGAGCGTTCTGATCGATCACAAGAGCCCCTTGTTGACGGCGGAAACCATCGGACCGCGGAAGATCGTGCTCGGCAAGGAGGCTGCTTATGAGGTTTTACTACAGAATTCCGGCGACCTAGCAGCCGAAGAGGTCACCGTGACGGTTACCCTGCCCGACTGGGCCGAAGTGGCCGGAGCGTCGGCCAGCACTGGCGAGGTTCGCCCGCTCGAGCGAGATCATCGCGATCCATGCCGCTGGAAGTTGGGGCGGATCGAAGCCCATTCGAAAGAGAAGCTCGCGCTGAAGATTATTCCGCGGCAGAGCAAACCTTTCGAGCTAGCCGTTCACTGGGACTTCAAACAGGCGCCTTCCCAGGCGATGATCGAAGTCCAGGAGCCTAAGCTGACGATTCGATTGGACGGCCCACGAGAAGTGCTCTTCGGCAAACGGGAGGTCTTCAAGCTTAAACTGGGCAACAGTGGAAACGGTGCCGCCGAGAACGTCCTACTCACGCTCATGCCGCTGAATGCCAGTGACACACATCCGATCACGCATCGTCTGGGCACCATCAGTTCCGGCGATGAACGATCGATCGAAATTGAATTGACCGCTCGACAAGCCGGGAATATCACGATAAATGTCGAGGCCAGCGGCGACGGCGGCGCCCACGCCGATCTGGCCGAGCGCGTGTTGGTCCGTCGGGCCGCTCTACAAGTTGACGTCGAGGGCCCCACCGTGCAATATGTCGGCACGCCGGCCAACTACAAGATCCACGTTCGCAATCCGGGCGACGCCCTGGCCAAGAACGTGAAGCTCACGGCCAAGCTGCCAACGGGCATGAAGTTCGTCTCCGGCAGCGATAAGGCAATCTCGGAAACCGCCGTTGAGGGTGGTAAGGTGCGATGGACGCTTGCACAGTTGCCACCGGGCGAACAGCGCGAGTTGGAAATGAAGTGTACGCTGGCCCTCTCCGGTGCCAATCGCCTGGAGATTACTTTGGCTGCTGACGACGACCTCGTCGCTGCGGCTGAATTGACCACCCGGGTCGAGGCCATGGCCGAACTCCGCCTGGAGGTGAAAGATCCGGAGGGACCCGTGCCAGTTGGATTCGACACGACCTATGAACTTCACGTCCGCAACCGCGGCACCAAAGCAGCCGAGAATGTGGAGGTGATGGCCTATTTCTCCAGCGGCGTGGAACCGGTCAGTGCCGACGGCCAGCCGAATCACCTCAGTCCTGGCCAGGTTGTTTTCGATCTGATTCCGGCAATTCCCCCAGCAGCCGAGATTGTCCTGAAGGTGAAGGTCAAGGCAGAAGCGGCCGGCAACCACGTGTTCCGTGCCGAAGTGCATTGCAAGGCGATGGGCATACGGTTGGTTCGCGAAGAGGTGACACACTACTATCAGGATGGTCCGAGCTTGCAACAGGCCACGGCCGCACCCGCAAAACGGGCGGCAAAGTCCACTCCGCCTGTCACGCGGGATGAACCGAGAACGGCCGAGCGGCAAGCACCGATGCCATTGCCGCAGTCAACCGGGCAGCCACTGCCGACAGCAACCATCAAGCGGTAAACACTGTCGTACGTCAGGCTGCTTTCCAGCCTGACGGCAAGCCCGACAAGGTCAGGCTGGAAAGCCTGACGTACTTGGCGTTTCAGCTTTGAATGTAATCGCGCATGAACTGATTTTCGACCATCAAATGGTCATGTTGAGCCTTGAGAAGGTCGCCAATCGAGACCATGCCGACGAGACGCTCGCCACTCATGATCGGAACGTGACGAATGCGATGAGTTGTCATCACGCCCATCAGGTCGTTAACCGAATCAGTGGGTTTGGCGGTGATAAGCTTAATGGTCATGACATCAGCAACCTTCAATTGCTTGAGGTCGCAATTGCCTGTGGCAAAGCAACGGAGCATGTCGCGTTCGGTGACAATGCCAACAAGGCGCTCGCCGTCACTCAAATCGCGCTGACAGACAAGCATCGAGCCGATGTTATGCTCGACCATCTGCCGAACCACTTCGGCTAGAGAGACGTCGGGCGAAGTCGTAAAGACTGTCGTCCCCTTCACTGCCAGGATGTCTTGAAGTCGCATGGAAAGAGCCTCCCCGATTGAAGATGATAGGAATGTTATCCCTCGCAGCCGCTCGTGTCAACCAGGGTTATGCCCGACAGGGGCCATGCTCGACACTGCCCGGGACACGAGAACTGCAAAATACTTTTCAAAACGACTTTATTTGGCAACTTTGCATCCAGACAACCTTGCGACTCCACCATATTAGGTGGTTGTGTTGGGCCGTTCTGGCTTGGGAAACGTGGCTTTAGTTTATTATCTTGACTCTCCGCCAAGTTTGTGGTGCGGGCGTCTCGCCTGCCTGGTTCAACCACAACATCTAGGGCAGGCGGGACGCCCGCACCACAATTATCCACAAACCCGGCGGAGAGCCATTAGTTTTTTTACACGGCGAGAAGCAACCAGTAACGCGTCCGTGCGCTTTACCGCATATCCAGCAACTCAAACACCGTCCGGGCAATTGCCTGCGGATCGTGAATGATGGCCCAAGCCAGCCCGATAACCAATGCGTTGCCAAGGCTGAGCAACATCAGTCCGCTGAGATTCCAGGGCACCTCCACACCTCGCAGGGCTGTGGCCAGATCAACCTCCAACCGCGACCAGCCCTGGTAGTTCTGTTTCGGGCCAGAAGAAACGAGCGATAGGTTCCGCATCCAGCCAACGCTCTCCAGGTGCAGTTGCACGCCAAGCCCCGGTAGGAACAGGCAGTCGCCCGCCCATTGGGCATCCGGGTCGAGTCGCTCGACGACTTCGGCCAGAATAGGGCGAAGCTGATCGACCGAGATGTTGTAAATGATCAGCCGCGGCCGCAGGATCAAAAGCAGCACGATCAGGCAGATCACCATTAGCCCCACGAACATCAACCACAGATACTTGGTGCTCGCTGGCCCGAAATGGGCTGCCACACTCTCGGGAAACAGCAAAGCCATCGGCCCCAAGAAGACCAGCCCGGAAACGGCCAATCCCAGCGCAGCCGCATCGCGGCCGCCGGAGACGACCAGCGGCCGTCGCGCGAGATTGATCACGCCCAGCAGTGCCAGGTAAATGGCGACCGGCCCCAAGACCAGACATTGGTGAAAAGGTTCCATGGGGACAGTTTAGCATAGAGGAGGAGAGAAAGAAACAAAAAACATACGAAATCCGAAGCACAAATGACCAAAGCTGACACTCGAATAGAGAAATCAGGCTTCCTTACTTTGCTTCACTAGGCTAAGCCCCGATTGGGTTGCTAAAGGCTCTCGGAGTTTTGAATTTTGACATTCGTATTTTGTATTTGTTTCGGATTTCGACATTCGTATTTCGTATTTCCTTCCTCCTACGCGGCCTTTTGCGTTGGGCGTTTCTTCCGCGTGTCTTTCCAGCGTCGATGGACCCACCAGTATTGCTCCGGCGCAGTGCGGATGGATTGTTCCAATTGGCTCGTGTACCACTGCGTCATGTCGCGAACGGTACCGACGTCGTCGCGGGGATCGGCCATCCCTTCAGTGACCATTTCAAATTGCATCGGCTTGCCCAGCCGCCGCGCATGGCAGACCGCCACCGGGGCGTCATGCTCCAAGGCCAGAAGAGCGATCGCCTTATGCGCCGAAGCCGGCCGTCCGAAAAACTCAACCCAGCAACCTTTCTCGCCGGCGTACTGATCGGCAAGGAAGGCCATGCTGCCGCCGCTGGCCAGCACTTGCTTGATCTGATCGTAACCGCCGTTTTTCGGGATCAAGTGTTGGCCCGTCGCTGCACGAAAACTGGCCAGGTAATGATCGAGATAGCGGTTGTCGAGATTTCGCGCGACGGTGAACGTGGGGAAACCGAGGATTCCCAGCGCGTAGCCGCCGAGTTCAAAATTGCCAAAATGGCCCGTGACGATGATCACCGAGCGGTCGCTGAGTAAATACCGCATGAGGGGGGCCACGTTATGGAGTTGAATGTATTTTCGCCAGTTGGTCTCGTGGATCTTCCGCGGCACGTGGGCCACTTCAAGCACCAGAAGGAAGAGGTGTTCCCACATTTGGCGGGCCAATTCCGATCTCTCCTTGGACGAGAGTTCCGGAAAGGCGTGTGTCAGGTTCTCATCGACCACCGCAGCCCGCATGCGCAGCACGTCGTTCATCAGCCAGGCGCATGCCCGGGTCATCTTCCGGCCGGTCTCCAACGGCAGAGCCTGGACGCCGCAGATCAGGATGCGGATAGCAACGTAGGCGAGGTAGTCGAGGATATTTTTTCGCGACATGGCTTGTTCCTTCCTTGGAACGGATGGATTAAAGCGTATTGTTGCGAAAAAAAGCGGTCGGGGGAAGAGGAAAAGGGTGGCTGAATGTTGCCAAGCCTAGCCAAGCCTAGCCCCTTAGCAAACGCCAGAAACTTTGCTAGAATGACGTAATTTTACAGAGCAACCCGTCTCCCCAAAGGATGGGGATCGTTAAGAACAAACTGCTCGTTGAATAGGAAACCTCCGTGCCTCGACGTACCGACATCAAGAAGATCCTCCTGATTGGCTCCGGCCCGATCATCATCGGCCAGGCCTGCGAGTTTGACTATTCCGGCACCCAGGCGTGCAAGGCCCTGCGCGAAGAAGGATACGAGGTGGTTCTGGTTAACTCAAATCCGGCCACCATCATGACCGACCCCGAAATGGCCGACCGGACCTACATCGAGCCGCTCACCTGGGAAGTTGTGGCGAAGGTCATCGAGGTCGAGCGGCCCGACGCCCTGCTGCCGACCCTCGGCGGGCAGACCGGCCTGAACTTGGCGATGGATCTGGCGCGGCACGACGTGCTGGAGAGGTTTGGCGTGGAAATGATCGGGGCCAATGCGGCAGTGATCGCCAAGGCCGAAGAACGTGACCAGTTCAAGGCGGCCATGGAAAAGATCGGCCTGGAGTGCTGCCGCGGCGAGACGGTTACGACCCTCGAAGAAGGCCGGCGGGTGTTGGCCCAGATTGGCCTGCCCTGTGTGCTGCGGCCTAGTTTCACTCTCGGTGGAACCGGTTCGAGCATCGCCTACAACCGCGACGAGTTCGACCGCCTGCTGGCCCACGGCCTGGAGGCATCGCCCATCAGCCAGGTGCTGATGGAAGAGGCGGTCATCGGCTGGAAAGAGTACGAGATGGAGGTCATGCGCGACAAGGACGACAACGTCGTGATCATCTGCTCGATCGAAAATTTCGACCCCATGGGCGTCCATACCGGTGACTCGATCACCGTGGCCCCCGCCCAGACGCTCACCGACAAAGAATACCAGCGGATGCGAGACGCTTCGATCGCCGTGATGCGGGAGATCGGCGTCGAAACCGGCGGATCGAACATCCAGTTCGCCATTAACCCGCGAGATGGGCGGATGATTGTCATCGAGATGAACCCGCGGGTCAGCCGTTCCAGTGCCTTGGCCTCCAAGGCCACCGGTTTTCCCATCGCCAAGATCGCGGCCAAGCTGGCCGTCGGTTATCGGCTGCACGAGCTGCCCAACGACATCACGCGCGAGACCAAGGCATGCTTCGAGCCGACGATCGACTATGTGGTGACCAAGATCCCCCGCTTCGCCTTTGAAAAATTCCCCGAGGCCGATTCCGTGCTGACCACGCAAATGAAGAGCGTGGGTGAGACCATGGCCATCGGACGGACATTCAAAGAGTCGTTCCAAAAGGCCCTCCGCGGCCTGGAGGTCGGCAGCTTCGGCTTCGGCTGCGACGGCAAAGACCTGTGGGGTACGGAAGATCAGCCATCGCTGGAAGAGGTCAAGGCCAAGCTCACGCAGCCCAACGAGCAGCGGGTCTGGTATCTCCGCTACGCCATCAAGTTCGGCGTCTCGGTTGAGGAAATCCATGAGCTGACCGGCATCGATCCCTGGTTCCTGGAGAATCTCCTGGAGATCGTAGAAATGGAAGATCGGCTCCGCACATTGGGCAGTCTGGCGGGAGTTGACGACGCCACTCTGCGGCAGGCCAAGCAGTTCGGCTTTTCCGATCGTCAGTTGGCCACGATCTTGCATACGACGGAGATGGATGTTCGCGCCGACCGCAAACGGCGGGGCATCGTGGCCACCTTCAAGTCCGTCGACACCTGCGCCGCCGAGTTCGAGGCCTACACGCCCTATTACTATTCGACCTACGAAGACGAAGACGAAACTCCGCCCCGTAATCCCGGCCAACGGCGGGTGATGATCCTTGGCGGCGGGCCAAACCGTATCGGTCAAGGGATCGAGTTCGACTATTGCTGCTGCCATGCCAGTTTCGCCTTGCGCGAGTTGGGCATCCAGTCGATTATGGTCAACTCGAATCCCGAGACCGTCTCGACCGACTACGACACCAGCGATCTTTTGTTTTTCGAGCCGCTGACGACGGAAGATGTGCTCAATATCTGCGACCGCATCCAGCCTGACGGCGTGATCGTGCAGTTTGGAGGGCAGACGCCGCTGAACCTGGCCCGGGCGCTCTCCAACGCGGGCGTGCCGATCATCGGCACGAGCGTCGATACGATCGAAGACGCCGAGGACCGCGAGAAGTTTTCCAAGGTGCTGGAGCGGTTGAACCTCAAACAGCCAGCCAACGGCATCGTGCGGAACATGGCGCAGGCCCGCATCGCGGTGGCCAAGATCGGTTACCCCGTGCTCGTGAGGCCGAGTTTTGTACTGGGCGGCCGGGCGATGGAAATCTGCTACGATTCCAGCCAATTCGATCGCTTCGTGGCGGCGGCCTTCGTGGTCGCCCAGGGCCAGCCGGTATTGATCGACCGCTTCTTGGAAGATGCCACGGAAGTGGATGTCGACGCCATCGCCGACGGCCAGCAGGTTATCGTGTGCGGCATCATGGAGCATATCGAGGAGGCTGGCGTTCATAGTGGCGATTCGGCCTGCGCGATTCCGCCCTACAGCCTTCCCGGCCCGGTCGTCGCCGAGATCCGCGAGGCCACCTGCCAGTTGGCGCGGCACATGGACGTCCGCGGGCTAATGAACATCCAGTTCGCCGTGAAGAAGGAAAATGGGCGGCCAACGGTCTACATCCTCGAAGTCAACCCGCGAGGTAGCCGCACGGTGCCTTTTGTTTCCAAGGCCACCGGCGTGCCGTGGGCCAAGGCGGCGGCCAAGGTGATGGTCGGCGTGACGTTGGCCGAGCAGGGAATCACGCGCGACCCAATCCCCTCGCACGTCTCGGTCAAGGAGGCCGTCTTCCCCTTCGCGAAGTTCACCGGGGTCGATATCGTGCTCGGTCCCGAGATGAAATCGACCGGCGAGGTGATGGGGGTGAGCGACCGCTTCTCGATTGCCTTTGCCAAGAGCCAATTGGCCGCCGGCACCTTTTTGCCCACCAGCGGCAAGATCTTCATCAGCGTGGCCGAGCGGGCGAAGGACCACGTTGCCGACCTGGCCCGGCGATTGGAGAAACTCGGCTTTGAACTCTTGGCCACGCGCGGCACGGCGGAAAAGATCGAGGCGGCCGGCATTCGCGTGCTGCGGTTGATGAAGCTTTCGCAGGGGCATCCCAACGTGTTGGACTACATCCTCAACGGCGACTTGTGTTTGATTATGAACACCCCCAGCGGCAAGGGTGCGCGGACGGACGAGGGTCGGATTCGCGCCGCTGCCGTTTCGCACGGCATTCCCTGCATCACCACTCTCCAAGCCGCCGACGCCGCCGTCTTGGCCATGGAAGCCCTGCGGTTAGAAGAAATTACCGTGCAGGCCGTGCAGGACCGGTTTCCGATGAAGCATTAGCTCTGCCTCCGCAGGGTTAGATGAAGCAGGCCAGTTCCAGTCCTTGCTGGTGGGCCCGAATGGCGAACGACTTCATCGTGTCGCCTTTCAGCAAACTAATCCCCTGCTTCCAATAACAGCGGGATTTGCCGCTGCTGACCGCCGCGGATCACGCTGATCGTCGCCTGCTCGCCAGGACGCCTGCTCTCGATCGCGTCCAGAAAATCATCGGCCGTCTTGACCGGCTTTCCGTCCACGCCAACGATCAAGTCGGCCGCCGATCGATCGACGGTTTTATACTCATAGACGAACGGCCCCTGCCGCTTCTGCTGCCGTACCACCTTGGGGCCTTGTAACCCAGCTCGTTCGGCAGGCCCGCTGGGGGCAAGCGTGGCGACCAGCAGACCTTGGTCGGTCTGATAGACCCGTACGATGCCTGCTTCGGGCCGTCGCACCCGGCCTTCGTGAATCAACTGTGGCACAATACGCGCAATCGTACCCACCGGAATGGCAAACCCCACGCCGACGCTCTCGCCCGTCTTGCTGGCAATTGCCGTATTCATGCCGATCATCCGCGCATGGCCGTCCAAGAGCGGCCCACCCGAGTTGCCCGGATTGATCGCCGCGTCAATCTGAATGATCGACTTCAGCGATCGGCCCGGGCGGCGGCTGGGCAAGGAGCGATTCAAACTGGCAATGATGCCGGTCGTCAGCGTCCGCTCCAGCCCGAAGGGATTGCCGATGGCAAACACTCGCTGCCCAACCCGCAACTGGGTCGAATTACCGAAAACGACAGGAAACAGCGATGTTGGCGGGGCATCGATCTTCAGCACTGCCACGTCGGTGGCCGGATCCTGGCCGATCAATCGAGCGTCGTATGTATTGCCGTCGAATAACGCCACCTGGATTTGGCGCGCTCCATCCACGACATGGAAGTTGGTAAGGATGTGTCCCTGGCGGTCCAACACCATACCACTCCCTTCCCCTTCCGATGGCACCTCGATCAACAAGAACCGTTCGCCCTGAAATCCCTTGGTGGTGATATTCACCACGCTGCGGTTGACTTGCTCATAGACCCAGATATTGACCCGCTCCTCGGTCGTGTATTCGGCCGCCTCTAGCGGATTTGGGGAACCGACGATTATCGCGGCCGGCGGCACGGCACGTGGATCGGACGGAGGCAGCGGCAAATCGATAACTGGTCCGCCGCCAGAGCCAGCTCTAACCGGTTCCGCAGCGGGCTCCTGGGCAGCCGATATCTGCTCCATGCTGGAGCCGCGCGATAGCGCCAAGGCCAGCAATCCACCCAGGATTCCGGAAATCAGACAACATAAAGCCGTTCGTTTCATAGCACTGCTCCACGGATTTTTATAGACCACCCGCCAGAATATCAGGTAGGTCAGGCTTTCCAGCCTGACGTTGCCCGGTTCACTGTCAGGCTGGAAAGCCTGACCTACAGCAGTTTTGACATCTTGGCGGGTGGTTGATTTTTACAGACAGCCATTCATTCTACCAGATTTGGCGGGCCGTTGTGGCGGCGGGGTCGGGAGACCCACGCCGAACCCGAACCCAAACCAACGAATAACTGGGCAAGATTCTGAGCAACTGCCGAGTTTAACGCGCCTGGCCCTCCAAACGGAAAAGTTTCAGCAGAACGAACTCTTTGCCAGACTTAAGCAAGTAGATTCGATTTTAGTTGCATTATCTGAACGGAACTGACCCTGCGCGTCCGTCACGATTGCCTAGACCGGTTTTATTGTGCGAAATCATTAAACCAACAGAGCTACCCAATCGCCGCGGTTTACCCGTATTGCTTAATGATTACGAATGCGACTCACCGATACCGTTCAGCGTAATTCAATCTACGGCCCTTCCACGATAAGGCCGCCTAAACTGACCCCTGTTTAATAGTCTGGCTCCCATTTACTCGGAGGAATCAAAGAATGAGACGCGTCTTCAACACTTGGTCCTTGGCAACCCTCTTCAACACTACGGCGATTGCCGTGACAATGTTCGCTGCCGTCAATGCCAGCGCCGCAGTCGTTTCCACGGCGAATTCGGTGTTATCCACCACCCGCACGGGAACTGAATTGCTGGTTGACTGGAACCAGGATTTCATCGTCTACTCAAATCTGAACTCAGAAAACTCGGAGCGGCCAGACTTGGCTGCACTGTCGCCCGAGGAGCCTCTGACCCCGGATGCCACGGCGCCGACCAACACCGCGGTTGCCAACGATACCATTCCAAACAACAAAGCGACGACGACTGCGAGCGAGAACGCCACTTCCGATGCGACCGACAACACCGCGTTGGACACCAGCAATTCGACCACCGACAGTAAGTTCAAGTCTGGCCGCTTCGACGGACACTACGGCGAGAATGCCGATACCTCATCGCCCGTCGAAAAATCTGCCAACGACTCGCCCACGAATAACAGCGACAGCAGCACTAGCAACACTGAAAACCAGTCTGCCGAATCGAATGCCACCAATGACGCGTCCGCGAACAACAGCGACATCAGCACCGGTAACAAAGAAAACCAGTCTGCCGAATCGAATGCCGCCAATGACACGTCAGCGAACAACAGCAACACCAGCAGCGGTAACAAAGAAAACCAGTCTGCTGAATCGAAGACCGCCAACGACACGGCGACTAACAACGGTGCCGCGAACAGCGTGACCCCGGCCGACGATATGAATTCTTCCGACACGAGTAAGACCGAGAGCGACTCGAAGTCCGATACCACGAACAAGACCAGCGACGACTTCAACTACTCGCAGCCTGAGACCTACAGTCAGGACTACATGAAATATAAGTACGGCCGCTTCGGCAACCATTATGGCGAAAACGCCGATGTAAACCCAAATTCTCCGCAGTCGATGGACAGCAGCACCAAGACCGAGGAAGTAACCAAGACCGAGGAAGTAACCAAGACCGAGGAAGCAACCAAGACCGCGGAAGCAACCAAGACCGAGGAAGCGACCAAGACCGAGGAAGCGACCAAGACCGAGGAAGCGACCAAGACCGCGGAAGCAACCAAGACCGCAGAAGCAACCAAGACTGAGGAAGCGACCAAGACCGCAGAAGCGACCAAGACCGAGGAAGCAACCAAGACCGAGGAAGCAACCAAGACCGAGGAAGCAACCAAGACCGAGGAAGCGACCAAGACCGAGGAAGCGACCAAGACCGCAGAAGCGACCAAGACCGAGG
>Ga0118677_10001385_pt1 | contig 37751 bp, 33 predicted proteins | sample AliMusrvi5mmetaG_FD_86154 | JGI IMG/M metagenome (GOLD analysis project Ga0118677, IMG submission 86154) | reverse complement strand
TTTCTGGACAATCCAAACCACCCCGCTTTGCGTTTCAAGACGCTTGGAGGTTACGAGCACGTCTGGTCCGCTGGAGGCGAAGGGACGGCGGTCCTAAGCTGGTAAGACGTTCGGCAATAACCCTCAACGCTATTGAAAGCGGTTGCATCAAACCGCCGCCCGCGTTGGCTCACGCGACGGCCCGCGCCCGGACATCTGATAGGAGCGCCACCAGTTCGTCAACCTGAGCCGAGGGGAAGAGGCCGTCTGGCCCCTGCGGCGTGATGTCGGTAAAAGGCGATTCGTAGAGCAAGGATGCCTGCATGACACCGTGCTCTGTGAGGTGGTTAACTATCAGGTCAACGAACTCGATCTGGTTCGAGGTGAGGGTCTTCCCTGAGAGGAAACCGGCCAGGGCCTGTTTGGCGGCTTCGCGATCGAGGCCAATCATTGAGCGGACGAAGAGGCTGAGACCGGAGCACTCTGCTTTTGCCTTTTCAAGGTGGTCTGCACTGGCAACCCCGCTAGCGATGAGCATTCTTTCCAGCTCCTGGAGATCCAGCTGTGTGAGGGGGGAGTTAGACCGAAGCTTGCGAATGGCGATATGGTCTTCGTGGTCCTTGAGGAACGCCCGGGCCTTGGCGCGAAACCTCTCGAAGTTGTCTGGCGTGGCGAAGCCCGGAAGGTCCACGGCTGCCTCGCTGCCGATCTCGTCCTCAAAGTCGGTGTAAATCGGCTTGCGCTGTAGTTTCTCGATCAGTTTCACGAGCGCCCGAAGACGGCGGCGAACGGTCTCCAGCATCGGCGTGGACACGTCCTGCCACCATTCGTCAGTTTGAATCTCCTGAATCAGCGACATCTGGTCATGCACCATGGGGATGCTAGACTTTTCCTCCAGCAGCCCGGCAATCGCTTTCACCTGGTCGCTGAGCCGCTTGAAAGCCGGTTCAACTCGCAACACGGCCAATTGCAGATTGAGCATGAGCAGATCAAATCGTTTCGCCTCTTCGTCTTCCGGGTCCAGCTCGGAGGGCAACCCGGCGACCTGCCCCGCCAGTTCCGCAAGCGCCTCGGGCAGCAACGAGGTCCACGCCTCGGGCCGACTATACTACTCCACCAGCCGCCGTTTGGGCCGGATTATGAAGTTGTCGAGGTTCATGGCGGCAACCTCATCGTGCAAGAGGCACGCCGTCTGTCTGCGCAACTCTGACTCGTGGTCCAGCGCTTCTCCGGTCAGGCCGAAGCGTTTGTTGTCGAGTTCGGTGATCAATTCGAGCCGCGTCTTGAACAGCCGCTTGCCCAGCGACTCGCCTAGCGCGCCCTCGGTCCCCTCCGGGTTCTGGCTGAAGAACTCCAGGTTCTGGCAATAGTCGAAGATGTAGAAAAATTCCCTGTGCTTGCCCGGCGCGAACAAGTCCGGACACAACCGCGTCCCGCGTCCGACCATCTGCCAGAACTTCGTCTTCGACCGCACCAGTTTGAAGAAAACGAGGTTCACCACTTCCGGTATATCAATGCCCGTGTCGAGCATATCCACGGAGATGGCGATGTGCGGCGCTTTGTTCTTCTGTGAGAAATCATCAATCAGGCTTTGCGCATACTCGGTCTGGAACGTGATCGTCCGCGCGAACTTCCCGGCCTGGCTGGGATAGTTGATGTCGAACCGCTCCTGGATGAAATCGGCATGGGCCTGATTCTTGGCGAAGATGATGGTTTTGCCGAGCCGGTCGCCGCCCGCCACTTTCTGCCCGCGCGTCATCAAGTGCTCCAACACCTTGTCCACCATGTCTATGTTGAACAGCCACTTGTTGACGGCCTCGGCCTCCACGTAATCCGGCGTGCTGCCGTCGCCGCTCCATTCCTGCGCGTCCCATTGCTCCTTTTCTTCCTCGGACAGATTCTCGTATTTGATGCCCTCGCGCTGGAACTTGACCGGTACGGACACGGGTTGCGCCGGCACGAGGAACTTGTCCGCCACGGCATCTCCCAACTCGTAGGCGTCGGTTGGCACACCCTTTTCGAGGTCGAACAGGCCGTAAGTATTCCGGTCGATGTCTTCTCGCGGCGTTGCGGTCAAGCCCACGAGCAGCGAATCGAAGTATTCAAAGATGGCGCCATACTTCTGGTAAACCGACCGGTGTGCCTCATCAATGATGATGAGATCGAAATGCCCGACACCGAAACGCCGCTGGCCTTCCTTTGTCTCGTCAATCAGGCCCATCATCGTCTGGTACGTGGAGACAAACACGCGGCCTTCGGTGTCCTTCTCGGTGACGAGATTCACCGGGGACGCCTCGGGCAGGTGTTTCTTGAATGCGTTCACTGCCTGATTTACCAGCGCCACGCGGTCGGCGAGGCACAGCGCCCGCTTCACCCAGTTGCAGCGCATGAGCAAATCGGATAGCGCGATTGCCAGGCGCGTCTTGCCCCCGCCGGTGGCCTGCACGACGAGCGTCTTCCGGTCACGGTCTATCTCGAACGCCTCACCGATGCGCCGGATGCCGCGTGTCTGGTAGTAGCGGTCAATAATCGCCTCGTTGATCTTCGCGTCCTCCAGCTTCTTGCGCGTGGTGCAGCGTTGAATCAACAATTCCAACTCGTCTTTCTTGTAAAAGCCCTGCACCGGGCGCGGCGGATAATTCGTATCATCCCAAATCCAATGGTCGTAGCCGTTCGAGTAAAAGATGATGGGTCGCCGCCCGAACTGCTTTTCCAGACAATCGGCATACAACTCAGCCTGCCGCTGGCCGACACGCGGGTCGCGCTTGGTGCGCTTGGCCTCATTCAGCGCGAGTGGCAAGCCGTCATCCCCCCAGAGCACATAATCCACAAAGCCCTCGCCGCTGCTGTTGGGCATCCCGGTGACGGGATATTCCGTGTCATGCCCCTCACGAGTGAGCGGCCAACCCGCTTCCTTGAGCAGCAGGTCAATGAAACAATCGCGCGTCTGCTCCTCGGAATAATCGTGCGTGTCGGCTTGGGTGGTGTTGGCCTTCTTAGCTTCGGCAATCTCGACGCGCAGGCGCGTCAACTCGGCACTCAGCGCCGTCTTGTCCGTCAGCAGCGCCGACAGCTTCTCGTCCCGCTCCCGCAGTTCCGTCTCCAGCCGTTGAAGTTGCTCGATGGTCTGCTTCGGCAGCGGCGTGGTTTTTGGCAGCGCATCGGGATCGAAGGCGAGCCCGTGCGGCGGCTTCGCGCCGCGGGCGTAGGTATGCGCCAGCCAGTAAGCGACGTGGAAAAGTTCGCGCACCGCCGTCAGCGCGTCGAACTGCTGGACGGGGCGATGACCATGCACTGCCTGGTTACCCAGGCGATTGATGAGCGCCGTCTTGGCAAAGACCGTGACGCCGGCCATGGTCTTGAAAGTCGGCTCGTGGATGAGCGCGCTCAAGTTGTCCTGATACGGAAGCCGCAACGCCGTATCGTGCTTGTAAATCCAATGCACCATCACCTCCAACCCGCGCCGCGCGAGGAAGCACGCCGTCCGCGCATCAGAGTACGCCAGCGCCTCCGCTTTGCTCGCCGCGTCGTGCAAGTCGGGCCATTCGGGGCTGAGGAAACTGAAATTGGAGTCTGGCATGAGCCGTCACTTCGCAAACCACCCGAGCAGTTGCTTGCGCAAACGAATGAAAGCCTCATCACCGCAGCGTCGCAGGCTGATCTTTTCGGCGATGGCTTGGTAGAGCGCTGATGACCTCGGCAGGCCTGGGATTCGTAACGCCGCCTCCAGTGCCTCCTTCGGACGTGTCGGCTTTTCGTTGGCCTCAAACGCAAAACCTCGCTCGCGCAGCCACTCGCGCACACTCTTGCCCGCAGGCCATTCAATTACCGCTTCCACAGCGTTGTCCGCTCCCCAAACCCACACATCCAACTCCGGTTCGATCACGATGGACTTTGCCGCCTCCTTCCAATGCGTTGACAAGCGGCCGTCCAACTGTGTTTCCAGCGCAGTGGCATTGGGTAGATCTGTTCCGCACCCTTCGAAATCCAGGACCAGCAAAGCATGCTTGAAACGTCGCCGCTCCAGTGCCAGCACTTCCGGCCCGGTTCTGCGTGTGCCGCCGTCCCGGCCCGGATGCACACGAAACTCAAATTCTATCGGGCGAATGCCCAGCGCCTCCGGGCGACCCAACGCACCCTTGAGTGCGAAGTGCGCGTTCTTGTCCGCAACCAGAAGCACCAGGTCCTTCATGCTTTGATTTAGCTAAGAATGCCTGACGCGAACAAGACTCCCAAATCAGGCTCCCCCTTCTTCCAATCCCGGAGCGCCGGATGCCGGTCCCCGGAAATAATATCCGTTGCCCCTGCTTTGTCCTTCGCGAAGCAAAGCACCTCATTTGGCTCGATCATGTTCAGGGCGACAGTGCTGTGTGTAGCCACCAGGACCTGGCTTCGGTATATGGATGACAGCGACTGCAGCACGGTCTCGATCGCCCGCGGATGTATGCCATTCTCCGGCTCTTCGATCAGAAACGTCCCTTCCAGTTGCTGCAAATAGGCTGGGATGGTCAAGGCCAGCAGCCGGAGCGTGCCGTCTGACGCAAGCCACGAGGGCACTCGCGCCCCGTTCATATACTCGATGACGAGGTAGCGATGCTTGTTATCCGGCAGTTCGACCGTGTCTATGTCCTTGATATCTTCCAGTGCGGTGCGGACGTGGCCCAACCAGGCGGCAAAGCGCTTTTCATCCTTGCGCAACTGGGCGACTACCCAGGGCAGATTCGAACCGTCCGTGGCGAAACGCAAACCCAAACCCGGTGGACTGGGCTGCCGAATGACCTGGCTATTGAGCACAAGGGTCTGAACCCCCTTTTCAAGCAGGTCCCGGAACCAGGTGCTCATGGGAAAACTCTCCCTGTCCGCCGGCAGGTTAGCCAGCGCGCTTGTGCCGGGCCCCAGCTTATACGAGGGCTTGAAGGATTTCTTCTTCCCGTCAGGGTAATAGTTGTCATTGCCGCCAGGAGTCTTGCTGATAACCACCTGCCCCCCCTTCCCGGACCGGCAGAGAATCGAGCCGGCATCCGCTTGCTCGGCAGGAAACAACTCACGCTGGCCCATCGCGGCCTCTGGTTCTGTCTCCCGCAGCCAAAGGGTCTCGTGGCGCAACCCAATCTCATTCCGTGTCGCGTCCAGGCCGATTTCCACTTCATAGCGGGCCCGGCTAAACCTCTGTTTCTCCTGCCCCATTTCGGTTTGCACAGTGGCAGGGATAGTGGCCTCCACGGCGAGTTCGAATGCCTGCCCTTTGCCCATCCAAAGGAGTTTCTCGAAGTCCGCACTGCGGGTCTGAACTGAGCGGAGCAAGTCGCCCCGGTCCTTCATCAGATCGCTGAGCAACCCAATCACGTCCAGGAAAGTCGTTTTCCCGCTGGCGTTGGGCCCAACTAGCGCGCGAAACCGCCCGAGGGATTGGTCCACCGACCTCAGGCATCGGAAGTGTCGGGTCTGAATGCGCGTAAACATGATTCGATGATGAATGATTCAGCCGCAAACTACAACTCTCCACGGAACGCCCGGTGCTGGAGGGAGGCGAAGAGCGCGTCCAGTTCCGCTAGCGACGTGCGCTGCGCGAGTTTCAATCAAAGGCATTACCTCAGCGCCCTTCCTCCCAGGCTTCCACGCTGAGTATGAACCGCACAAGTTCCTCGAGCTTGGCCCAGCTGGGGCCGTTCAGACCATTGCCATAGCGGGAGTCGTGGTTTTGCGCCCAGTCGGCGGCCAGTCTGTAGCCGTCGCTCGGCGTGACTGCCCGATCCAGATGGAGAGCCAAGCCCTCTTCCACCAGCAGCAGCGGCCAGCAGTGGATGATGCGCACCGGCCCCCACTGTTGGTTCTGGAACTCGTTCTGAAGATCGCGAGCTCGGTCGTGCAGGCTCTTCGCTGCCGCCCGGTCGATCCGCTTATCCAGGTTCTCTTTTGTGGCAGCCGAACCGAGCAACGCACGCGCCTCGTCCAGTAGGGTGCCGGCCTCGTCCTTCGTCTTGCCTTTGTGGTCCGCCGCCTGCTGCGCAATCCATAGACCGAAGGCAGGCAACCGGCCTGGACCCTCGAACCACTTCTTCAATACCGTCAATCGCGTCAGCGACACGTTTCCCTGCGTGTCGATGTCCGCGATGATCTTCAGGATCTTCTCTGGAACAGCGGTGCGCATGTCTATCTCAAAGTTCCCCGCGGAAAGCGCGGTGCTGGAGGGTGGCGAAGAGCGCGTCCAGCTCTGCCAGCGACGCGCGCTGCGCCGTCTTCAGCTTCTCCACCGCGGTGACCCGGCGGGCGAATTCACGCTGCAACTCGAGTGGAGGAAGGGGGATGCTCAACTCGCGGACATCCCGACAGTTCAGGTGCGCAAGCGTGATGCCGGTCTCAATTCCGCCGAAGGCTCGGCGCATTGCTGCCGTTGAAAACAGTTGGGACAGAAAGTGCCCCGAGAGCAGCTCGGGCCGTGGCGTAATCACAATCATCGCATGACAATTGTGGCCTTCGTGATCGGGTGGCACGACGGCCGATTCGCCCACATGGCCTGATTGCACGAGCAACACGTCGCCAGCTTTGAGGATGGACTTTGAGTGCTTCCGATTGAATGCCGCCGAGATGAATGTCTTGCCGTCGAACCTGAGTCGGTTTGCTTTCACGTGTCGGGCAAGCAAATACGGAACACCAGTTTCGTGATAGATGTCACGGGTCGGACCGACGAAGCCATTAGTGAGGCGGGACACAGCTTCGGAAACTTTGCACTTCGGAAAGCATTTCGGATTTATCACGGGGTCGCCGAATAGATCCAGGAAGAGGGATTGGGTGAGAGATTCGAGTTGGGCGAGGGCGCCGCGGCGCTTGGCCCGCAACGCCTCCGCCTGGCCCAGCACCTCCGCAATTCGCCGCTGCTCCGCCAGCGGCGGTAGGGGGAGCGGGAGACCCTTGATCTTTCCCAGACTAAGAGCTGGCTGTGCGGTCTTTGAAGCAACTCCAATGAGGTATCGCTTCGCCTCGACCGAAGTCAGCCACCTATGCAGATAGCCCAAATCAATCTTCGTGGCGTCTGGCGTCACCTTCGCCAAGTTCGCCGGGATGATAGCAAAATCGAACCCATTCAAATCCTCCACGATGGCAGAATAACCAATCGAGCCGATTTTGACGATGAGAATGTCGCCAACTCCGACGCTGCTTCGCTTCAACTCTCTGGCTTTTCGGTCCGAGATGAACCGAATGTCAAACCAGCGGAAGCTGTCATTCGTGATGTTCTTTCCCTGCAAAACCGGAACGCCTTCTTCAACGTAGTCGCTTAACTTGAGATTTGAGCCAAATGGCCCATCGACAATGGCATTCGGCACAGGTGCGGCCACTTCGCCGAGCGTGGTCTGCCGCCAAGACGATGGGAGAGCGTCGGCCGTCACTTCAGCATCCCCTCCAGTTCCATCATGCCTTGCTGTATCTCCGCCGCACCGGCTGAAGCCGGGACTCCATACGGGGCGAGGTGGTTTGGAGTCCCGGCTTTAGCCGGTGGAGTGTTCGCCTTTTCGAGCGCGTTATAAGTTTTCGCAGTCATCGTCTTTGCGTGCGCCCCGCCGCCTGAAGGCGGGACTCCGAACCTATATCCCGACGTCATCCCACTTCTTGCCGTAATCGCGAATGGGATATTCTTTCCACACGCGCTCGGCTTCCGCACGCCCCATCTGCGCGAGGTATTCCGCCGCACTGCTCCAGGGCCATTCCGTCCACAGCCGCACGTAGCCATGATGTACTGGGTTGTTGTGAAAGTAATTAACGGTGGCGAAGAAGTGCCGCTCGGAGCGCATAAACCGCTCGGCGGCACGGTGAAAGACCTGGCGACCGCGCGTGTTTTCCTCGCCGTTCCAAGCATAACTGGTGCGTCCATGAAGTCGTCCCAACTCATGGAGCAGCTTGAGGATGTTCGGCGCTTCGACCAGCGCGTGGTAGTGATTGGGCAACACGCACCAGGCAACCGTCTGGGCAGCGTGCTGCTGAAACAGCTCCAGCAAGGTCGTGGAGAAACCGTCCATCCGTTGGAGGGAAAACCCGATGTGATGAGCGTGTTCATAGCAGGCGGCGGAGACGAGAAAATGGAGGTGGCCGTAGTTGGGCCGGTGCGGCGGAGCGTGCCACGGGCGGGCGTTTGCCTTGCGCCAGGCGAGAACTTCCTCGCGCTGCTTGGGCGTCAACTGCCGCCAAATGTAACGCGGTGCGGACATGGTTAGGGGTATGGAGTCCCGGCTTTAGCCGGTGGGGCATCCGTTTCTTCGAGTCCGTTGAACATATCCAAAGTCATGGTGTTTGCCTGCGTCCTGCCGGCTAAAGCCGGAACTCCATACCTCATTTGAGCATGTCCTCCAGCTCCTTCATGTCCTGCTGGATTTCCATCTCCAGTTTGTCGAGGTGCTTCAGGATTTCGCCTGGGGCGCGGTGGGCGACTTCTTCGTGGACGACTTCCTTGTAGCGGTTGAGTGAGAGGTCGTAGCCCTGGGCGGCTATGTCGGCTTGGCACGCAGAAGCTTTGCGCGGTGCGCGGGCGGGTGAGTTCGGGGTTAGGAGTCCCGCCTTTAGGCGGCGGGCTGTGCGCTTTGTCGCCGGGTTGGGAAGATTTGGGCGCGCGTTGCAGTTCGGACGACTTACCGGCTGAAGCCGGGACTCCGAACCCCAGAGTTCGCCAACGCGTGAGGATGTCGGGCAAGTTGTTCTTGGCGTGGTCACCGGCGGTGAGGGCGCCTTTGGGCACCGGGCCGAGCTTTTCCGGCGGCAGTAGTTCGGTGCGTTTGTCGTCGAGCGACATGCCGTCGGCGTCCACGTCGTAGAACCACACATTATCTGTGCCGCCGCAATTGGTTTTGGTGAAGAGGAGGATAGCCGTTGAAACCCCCGCGTATGGCTTGAACACGCCGCCGGGCAGGGAGATGACGGCATCGAGTTTCTGTTCCTCGACGAGGAGTTGGCGCAGGGTCTTGTGCGCGTTGGACGAACCGAAGAGGACGCCGTCCGGCACGATGACAGCGGCGCGTCCGCCGGGCTTGAGCAGGCGCAGGAAGAGGGCGAGGAAGAGTAATTCCGTCTTCTTGGTCTTCACCACCTGGAGCAGATCCTTGGCGCAAGTCTCGTAGTCGAGCGACCCTGCAAACGGCGGATTGGCGAGGAGGAGGGTATATTTTTCCTCCTCGCCCGCGTGGTCCTGCGCGAGGGAGTCGCGGTAGCGGATGTCAGGGTTCTCGACGCCGTGCAGGAGCATATTCATGCTGCCGATGCGGAGCATGGTGTTGTCGAAGTCGAATCCGTGGAAGAGGTGGTGGTGGAAGTGCTCCTTGAGCCTGGCGTCGCGGAGGATTTCCGGGTGATGCCGCCGGAGATATTCACCTACTGCCACGGGAAAGCCGCACGTGCCGCTGGCGGGGTCGCACATGATGTCCGTGGGCACAGGCCGGACGAGCTCCACCATCAATTGGATAATGTGGCGCGGGGTGCGGAACTGGCCGTTCTGCCCGGCGCTGGCGATCTTCCCGAGCATGTATTCATAGAGGTCGCCCTTGGTGTCGCGGTCTTCCATGGGCACGCCGTCGATCATGTCCACGACCTTGGCGAGCAGCGCGGGTGTGGGGATGGTGAACCGCGCGTCCTTCATGTGGTGCGCGTAGGTGGAATCGTCGCCGCCGAGCATGCGCAGGAACGGAAAGACGTGTTGGTCCACGACCTCGAACATTTCCTTGGCTTCGAAATGCTTGAATCGCGACCAGCGGCAATCTTCGTAAGGCCGGCCCTTGGCGTCTTTGCCCTCGGGGAAGACACGGCGTTCGAGTTTCTTGAGTTTCAGGCGGGCGGCTTTGTTTTCCTCCAGGGTATGCAGGTCGTCGAGGCGCTTGAGGAACAGCAGGTAGGTGATCTGCTCGATGACTTCGAGGGGGTTGGAGATGCCGCCGGTCCAGAAGGCATTCCAGAGGGCGTCAATTCTACTGCGGATTTCGCCGTTGAGCATCGTTAGTTAGTTTCGTAGTTGGTGAGGTTCATCTTGGCCGGGCTGCCGGAAGTCGGGCCTTTGGCAGCGGCCTGCCCGCCGGAACAGCGACCTCTTCTGGTGAACAGCGAACGGTAGTGGTTCATGAGCCCATAACGAAACCTCGTCATATGTTGGGGCAAGGCTTTCAAAGATGCACGTGAAATCCAAGAGAATTGCCACCCGGCTAGCCATCATCGGCAACGATTGCCTACCCCGGGGGGTCTAGGCGGTTGCATGGGCTCAGGACCAAACGCAACCCGTAGTCTGCACTCAATTCTCGACGATGCGCGGCCAAGCGCCTTTGAGGCTGCCGAAGTGGCGGGTGAGTTTCGGGAAGTCCGGTGCGGCAGGGTCGGGGCAGACGGGCTTGCCGGTGCGGTCGAGATAGAGGCAACCCACTTCGTCGAGCGGAAGTCGGGCAATCAGTTCGAGAGCGGCCGACGAGGCTTCCAGCCATCGTTCCTTGAGTTGCGGCAGAGTGACCGGTTCGGAGAGTATCAAATCCGCGAGGTCCTCCGGCCGATAAACCGCCTGGCGGCCACCCCAGCGGATGATGGCTTCCGGCGAGAGGCCGGGGTCTTTGCCAGTCCCGGCCCAGGCCAGCGCGCCCAGATGGAGGCGTCGCTCGTGCAGGTGCAGAACGTCAATCCAGTCCCGGATCTCGGGACGTCCCGCGAAGGCCAGAACCTTGTTCACCGCGACGTCCCAGAAGCTCAAGCGCCAGCCCAGTTCCGGATCCGGCTCGACCGGGAAGAAGCGAAACGCGCTGTCGAAGACCCACTCGATCTTGGTTTGCTTCCCCTCGCGATGGACCAGCGCGCGGCAAAAAGTGTCATGCCGGCGGCCAGCCTCGATCACTTCAAGACCGGCGGTCCGCAGCGTCGCGAAGTCGAGATCGATTGACCTGGCGAGGCTTTCGATGGTGTCGTGAAACACGTCCACGTCCTTGGAAGTGCGCGGGGAAGCGGGATTCTGGTTCAGGACCGTCGCGCCAGCCACGTAGCTGTCGGGATTCCGGTTCACGGCGAGCAACCGCAGCACTTCGTGCTCGAAAGCGCCTAATGGCATAACTCGGCGGCGATTCGGTAGCCGGCCAGTCCCCCGTGTTCGCGAAGGCCACGGATGACGAATGGGATTTTGTCCTCGGTAATCTCGGCGTCTTCGCGGTAGGACCAAAAGCACTGCGCGTAGAACTCCTTGAAAGCCTGCCGCGCGAGCTCGAGCCGGCGCTGGCGGGCAGCGGTGTCGCTGGCAGGCAAGGGTAGTTCTGTCTCGTTCACGACGGCAATTTACAGTATCCGGGTGCGAGCCAACAAGTGGTTTGCGGCCTTGGCTTGTATGTCATATTCCGGGTCTCACACAGCACAACGCCGGCGGCGAGCATGCGCGGGGTAGGTCTTTACCCGATGGGTAAGAGGCTTGGACACACACTCATTGAATCTACCTTCGCGCGGACGCCGCTGCGCGAAAGGCGCCACCTTTACTCCGTCCTTCCGCGACCGCTCAGCCAAATGGAGATCTAGACACCTCCCCAAGTTCGTTGAGGATGGCCTTGACTCGATCCGGCGTCATGGGCGGAGCTCCTTGCGGGGCGACCAGGACCGGCCGGCCGAATTTGCCCCGAGCCAGCCGGGCGCGTCTCGGTTGCTTTCGCTGGAGCACCAGCTTGTCACCCTCCAGCGAGAACGAAACCTTCTCACCGGCTTGCAGGTGCAGGGCTTTCCGCAAGTGATTGGGAATGACCAACTGGCCTTTCGTCGAGATCGTCGCGCTGTTCATAGTCAAATTCTTACCCGGCTTACCGGTGGGGTCAAGGTAAGAGGAAGTTCCATCGGATGCAGTTCCTCGTTTAGAGTCGTCTCCGACGATGCGGGGCCAGGGGCGGCTGAGTCTCGGAAAGTCCGGTTCTTGATGGAGCAGGGTGCCGGCGCCCACATAGCTGTCGGGATTCCGGTGGCTGGCCAGGAGTTGCAACCGCGCTCTCGAAGGGACCTCGAAAACGGGAGCAAGCTCCACGCACTCCATACGCTTCGCGTCATGTAAAGGCATTCGGACATCCAAAGCCGGCAATATGTCGACGCTCCGCCCTCGGTGCGGCCGACTCGTCGGGACGGGCAAGCGACCTTGTTCGGGCCTGCCTGCACATCCACTAATTCGCGGCTGATTTCGGCGGGAAGAACTTTGACATTACCGTCACGCTCGCAGCCTGCTTGGCCTGCTGGCTCCCCAGAGAAGACTGGAAGACCGCAAGCTGTTCGGGCGACAAAATGGTTTGCGCACGCGCGAGATAGCGCTGGCTGAGCTGTTCCAGTTCCTGCTGATACCGATTCTTGTTATCCTGAGTGTAGTATGAGGCAACATCGCCCGGGAGCTTGGAAGGATCAGACAAATCGGTGGTGAACTTGAAGCTCTGCCGTTCCTCGTTCATTGCGTCGAACAATTGCTGCTCCTGTTCGGGACGGACTGCCCTTGGGCTGTCGGCCAGTTGATCTGCGACCTGGGTAATCACCATCCGCTCCGAAAGGGTTTTCCCGTAGGCGTGGTATTGGGCGTAATTGTCATCGCCGAGCAGTTGCTTGATTTGGTCCTCAATTGCGGACTGATCCGCCTTGACCTGAAAGCCCTGCGCCTTAATTTGGGCCGGGTCGGCCTGGCCTGACATTGCCGCCGTTATCATGTCCGCACTGGCCATAGTCTTGTTGATCAGCAAGTCTTTCATGGAAGCGGTTTGCTCCGGCGTCAAATGCAGATCAGCAAAAAGCTTCGAATAGCTCCTGGCGACCGCCAGACCCTCTGCCCGCATGCTCGCCTTCATCATCTCTTTGCCTGCCGGGCTTTTGAGCATCTCAACCATGGGATTGGGTGCCTTGGCATCGGCCTGGGCGTTCGCCCGCAACCGGGTCGCCTCGCCGCGCAGCTTCAGTAATTCGCCCAACTGCTCCGGCTTTGATGGTTGAGTGCTGCCCGCATGAGCAAGCAGGTTGGAAAGGCGCTGGTTTTCGGCCACCAATTGAGCCGTCTGAGTTGCCTGTTGCTGCAAGGACAGGGTCTGCTCGCGCAGACGGCTATTCTCATCACGCATCCGGCTCAATGATTGATGCTGGAGCAGGAGTGGGGTTGCCAGGCCGGCAATCAGAATGACGCCGACGACACCGACTTGTAGTTTGGTCATAGCTATCGTCTTAATGAATGCGAGGCTGAGCCCCGTCCCGGCCGTGGCGGCTCCAGCCAGCGCGGTTGTAGTTACTGAAAGGGCGAGACCGGCCGGGGCCGCAACCACGGTCTCGGCGGCCAGCGCCGAGGCCAAGGCAGTCACAGTCAACGTGGCGCCGCGTTTGCTGAGAACGCCGCGGAGTTTTTCCAACGCCCGGCTGACTCGCTTTTGCGCCGTGTCCTCGCTCACCCCGAGCGTGGCCCCAATGACGCGGAAGTCCTGCCGTTTGAAGAAGCGCAACACGAGTGCGTCCCGGTCGGATGCGCTCAGTTGGTTGAGGCCCTCGTCGAGGTGGGGGGCAATCAGTTCCCAAGGCGAGCCGGTGTTGTCGTCGAGCGCTCTCATTTCCATGGCGGTTTGTTCGCGGATTTGACGGCGGCGCTCCGTGCGCACGGCTTTAGCCGCTGTGAACCAAGCGTGCCGGTACAGCCAGCCAGCCAAAATAGCATCATGCGGTAGGCTGGGTGCCTTGCGCGCCAGATCCAGGAACACGGTTTGCGTCACGTCCTGGGCCAAATGGGTGTCACCGCCGGCTACTCGAAGAGCAGCGGAATAGACCAGATCAATGTGCCGCGTCACGAGTTCGCCGAAGGCTGATTCGGAGCGTTCCCGCGTGTATTGCTGCAACAGTTGGCCGTCGTCTGTCATCACGTATCTAATTACCAGAACCCGCTGAAAACGAAATCCGACATAATAATGAATTATGAAGGATGAATTATGAAGGATGAATGCCGACCTACACGCGACCTACGTGCGAACTTCAGGCCAGCCGAAAGCGCTGGGAGACGCCAGCTATCGTTGTCGCCAGCTATCGTTTGACACTAAGCGAGGTTTGTTGTCTGATGTCTTCGGAATGAACGGAAGGGAATACGCATGATGAAGAGCATTTTATTCACCTGGTCACGGCGGGCTGCGGTGTGTCTTTTCCTGCTGGCGACGGCAGCTCCCTGGACGTCCGCGTCTGCCAAGCCGGAGGTGGTCGCCAAGTGGGACCGGTTCGAGCACTCATTCAAGAGCAGTATTGCGTACTCGAACGCCTTGCAGGAGGCCTCGCTGAGAGTGGTTTTCACGTCACCGCTAGGCGAGACGAACGAGGTGGACGCGTTCTGGGACGGCGGTAAGACCTGGCGGGTGCGATTCTCGCCTGCCCAACCGGGACGCTGGAAGTTCAGGACGGCTTGTTCCGACAGCGCCAACAGCGGCCTGCACAAGCAAGTGGGTGAGTTTCTTTGCAGTGCCGCCATCGGCCTAACCCGTTTTGAACGGCACGGCCAGGTGCGGGTCGCGCTTGACCACCGACATTTCGAACACGTGGACGGCACGCCATTCTTCTGGCTGGCGGACACCATCTGGAACGGCGCGCGGGATGCTGAACTCCGAGACTGGGAATTTTACGCCGGCATTCGCGCCTCGCAGAGATTCTCGGTGGCCCAATGGGCGGTGGCTCCGGGGGATGATGCGATGGGCCAATCCGCCTATACCGGTTTTCCGGAACGGATCGCGATCAACCCCGAGTTCTTCAAGCGCCTCGACGCCAAACTGGAGGTATTGACCCAGGCCGGCATCTTGAACGCGATTGCTCCCATTTTAGAGCTGCAGTCGGAAAAGGGCGCCGCAGTCCCCCTCCCTGACGACCAGGCGGAGTTGCTCGTCCGGTATATCGTCGCGCGGTGGGGCACCGAGCCCGTAGCGTGGCTGGTCGCCGTCGAAGGGGACAGCGCGGGCAAGAACGTTGGTCGTTGGAAGCGTATCGGGCAGGCTGTATTCGGCTCCCGACGGCACGCACCGGTGGTTCTCTTTCCCGGTCAGACACAGTGGCTGCTCGACGAGTTCCGCGAGGAGAAGTGGGTGGACGCGTTTGGTTACCAAAGCGTGACAGCCATCACAGACGACGCACTGAAGTATACTTTTACGGGACCGTTCGCAGCGGAATGGAAGAAGGAACCCATACGGCCCATGATCCCCTTTACGCCCTGCGAAAACGGATCGATTGGTCAATCCGGCAACCGCTTCAGTTCGGACGACGTACGGCGCGCGGCATACTGGAGTCTGCTCGTCGCACCGCCCGCTGGGATTAGCTACAGCGGCCAGGGAGTGGTGAACTGGGACCCGGCCGTAGGGCCTAAGGACGAGCATACCGGGGTCCCCGACCTGGCGTTGTGGCGCAAAGCGTTGTTCATGCCTGCCGCCAAGCAGATGCTGCATCTGGCCAGGTTCATGAACTCGATTGACTTCTGGAAACTGCGTCCGGAACAGAACTTCGTCGCCTCACAGCCAGGCAAACAATCGCCGGGGCGCTTTATTACTGCTGCGGGCACGGAGAACCACAGCCTCTCCGTCGTTTACGTGCCGCAGGACCGCACGCTGGATTTATTTCAGGACCGGCTACCGCGTTCGCCGTCGATCAGTTGGTTCAATCCGCGGACCGGGGAGGATAGCGCTGCTGTGGCGATAGCGGGTGGTCGGTCCAGTCAATTCCCGACGCCTGATACGGGGGATTGGCTGCTGGAAGTGAAGGCGGGGAAGTAGCCGCTTCGCACTTTGTTGGCGGACGGAGGGAGGGGGGAAGTCCGAAGTCCGAAGTCCGAAGTCCGAAAGAAGGCCGAACCTCGAAATCCGAAGGCCGAAGGGGGGTCCCCCGGTTTGAGGAAGTGTCAGTTCAGGCAGGCTCCTCAATAGCGGGACTGAGAAGCCATGGCGCCTCTGATCAACCCCCGCATACGGTTTTGAAGCGGCGGAAGGGTTCGGATTTCGGACTTCGGATTTCCTTCGGATTTCGGGTTTCGGGATTCGGATTTTGGAACGGGATTCCATCGGAAGCTCTGAAGGAACTGCTTTGTTAACTCATTTAGCGCCTCTAGCCGAATCGCGTCACCGCTGCACCCGCGCGCTGCCACCTTTGACCAACGCCTCCACTTCCTTGAGCGAGGCCATCGACGTGTCGCCGGGCGTGGTCATGGCCAGGGCGCCGTGCGCCGCGCCGTACTCGACGGCTTTCTGCGGATCGCCGAGCTTCATTAAACCGTAGATCAGGCCACTGGCAAAGCTATCGCCGCCCCCGATGCGGTCGAGCACCTCCAGGTCTTCGCGGTGCGGCGCTTCGTGGAACTCACCCTCCGCCCAGCAGATCGCGCCCCAATCATTCCGAGTGGCCGACTTGACGGTGCGCAGCGTCGTGGCGACGACTTTAAAGTTCGGGTAAGCCTTTGCCGCTTGCGCGATCATGTGCTTGAAGGAAGCCACATCGAGCCGGGAGAGATGTTCGTCCGCGCCTTCGACCTCGAAACCCAGGCAGGCGGTGAAGTCTTCCTCGTTGCCGATCATCACGTCCACGTACCGGGCAATTTCCCGGTTGACCTCCTGCGCACGCTTGTGGCCACCGAGGCTTTTCCAAAGCGACGGGCGGTAATTCAGGTCGTAGGAAACAATGACGCCATGCTTCCGGGCGGATTGCACGGCTTCGATCACCAGCTTGGGGGTGGTGTCACTGAGCGCCGCGAAGATGCCACCCGTGTGCAGCCAACGCGCGCCGAGTTGGCCGAAAATGCGCTCCCAATCAAAGTCGCCTGGCTTAAGCTGGCTAGCGGCGCTGTGGCCGCGATCGGAAATGCCCACCGCGCCCCGCACTCCAAAGCCGCGTTCCGTGAAATTCAGGCCGTTGCGAACCGTCCGCCCCACACCGTCATAAGGCACCCACTTGATGAATTCAGTCGCGACGCCGCCCTGGAGGATGAAGTCTTCGAGCAAGCGGCCGATGTCGTTGTCCGCGAAGGCGGTGCAGACGGCGGTCTTCAGTCCGAAGCACCGCCGCAAACCGCGGGCGACATTATATTCGCCGCCGCCTTCCCAGACTTTGAACTCGCGCGTTGTGCGCACGCGTCCTTCGCCGGGGTCCAGCCGCAGCATGATTTCTCCCAAGGCAATCAGGTCGTATCGGCAGGAGCCGTCCGGTTTGATGTTCAATGTGGGCATAGTCATCTTCTATCTGTGTGGGTCTGTGTTCATCTGTAATAGCTCGGAGTGGCCACGGTTTAGCCCGGCACAATCTTGCCCAGCACAACGGACCGCCTCGCCCCAGTCGCGGTAGGGACATTGCCCGGCTTACCCAGCAAGGTCTCGTGCGCGAGGATAGCGAAGGCCAAGGCTTCCTTGGCGGCATTGGCAATACCGAAATCCTCGTGTGTTAACAACTCGCCCACGCCGATTTGGCGGGCCAACATGCGGCGCAACGTGGGATTCCTGGCACCGCCACCGCCCAGGATGATTTGAAGTCGCCCAAGCTCCACCGTCTTGAGCTTCGGGAACACGAAGCGCCGGTAGGCGTCAGCAATGCACGCTGCCGTGAGCGCGGTAGCGGTGGCCACCATGTCCTCCTTGCTCAAATGCAGCCGCCGCGCGGACGCGAGCATCAGGTCAACGAACCTCTCCCCAAACTCCTCGCGGCCGGTTGTCTTGGGTGGGCGTCGTCGCAGGAACGGGTGGGCAATCCGCTTCGCCAGCAGGTTTTCCGAGACGGTGCCCCTGGCCGCCAGACGGCCATCGCGGTCGAAGGTCTGGCGTCCGTGAGTCAGCGCGGTCACTACTGCGTCTATCACCATGTTGCCAGGCCCGGTATCAAAGGCGATCACGTCGTCCAGCTCAGCGCTGGGTGGCAGGAACGTCAGGTTGCCAATGCCGCCAATGTTCTGGATGATGCGCGGTCGCGCGTCGTCGCGAAAAAGGGCCCAGTCTGCATAAGGCACCAGCGGGGCCCCCTGCCCTCCCGCTGCCATGTCACGCACGCGGAAGTCGGCTACCGTTGTGATACCGGTCCGCTCCGCAATAACCGCCGGCTCGCCGATCTGCAAGGTCGAGGGCGTCCGCGCATTCGGAAGATGGTGAACAGTCTGCCCGTGCGAGCCAATGGCTGCGATATCGCGCGGCTTGAGTTTCGCACGGCGAATTACGGTCAGGACAGCGCGCGCAAAGTGCTCACCGAGAGCGAAATTCAGCTTGCAGATTTCCTCCACGGTACCGTGGAGACACACATGTAGAATGCGCTGCCGAAACACCGACGGGAACGGGTGGTGGGTGTGTGCCAGGACGCGGGCGCGCAACTGGCGTCCGCTCCCCGCGATCTCAGCGACGACTGCATCGATACCATCTGCCGAGGTCCCGGACATCAGGCCGACAACGAGATGGGGGGCGTATTTTGACTGACGCTGAACCTGCACGAGTGGAGCATAGCAGACGGGCCGAAGTGAACAAGCTTACGATTGACGGTGCGGCGGTCCGAGACGCAACTGGGCGCTGTCACCAGGTCGGCGCGCGGGCATTCTTGCCCGCAGCAAGTTCCAGAGAGTTCTCAAGCGATCTTACCTATCGAACACTGCTGCGGACAGGAATGTCCGCGCGCCGGTCGTGGTGCTCAGATGGAGCCGGTGATCAGCGGGAGGAGATTGGGAGGGGAGAGCTTGGAAGTCGCGCTTTGCTCCGTAAGATATCCGTAGGAGTTCCGTAGGATATCCGTAGGGGTTCTGTAGGAGTAGCGCTGTTCTGGCGGACGGATTTCTACACCGCCCGCGCTGCGTCGCGCAGGCTGTACCTGTATTTGACAGCGCCAGTTGAGCCGGTATTCAAAGGAGTTAAGATTCGCGGACGCATCAATTGTTCGACTGGTATTTGCTTTTTTGCCTTGGCTGTGGTGTATTTAGGGGCTGACACGCCCAATGGCCAAACGCCCGTGCCAGCCAAACAGTACACTATTTTAATATGGCACCGACGATTGAAGAGACTCTCATTGACCAGAAGACCCGCGAACTCTGCCAGGCGATCCTGGATGAGCCGAGCATGAGGACCGTGCGTGAGCGCATTGACGGCTTCATGGCGGACGAGAAAGCCCGGGCGCAATACGACAGCCTGATCGCCAAAGGCCAGGCCTTGCAGCAGAAGCAGCAGAGTTCGGTGGCCCTTACAGGGGAAGAGATCGCGGAGTTTGAGCAGGAGCGCGACGCGCTATTAAAGAACTCCGTGGCACGCGGGTTTCTGGATGCTCAGCAAGAACTGAGTGAAGTGCGGGAATCCATCCATAAATACGTCAATAAGACGCTCGAATTGGGCCGCCTTCCCTCAGAGGAAGAGCTAAGCGAAAGTTGTTGCAAGGAAGGTGGCTGCGGCTGCGGTCACTGACCTCAGGTAAAGAACTCTCGGCCTCGCCATATCTGGAACCAGCCGGTGTCGGAGTTCATCTCTACGAAGACAAACTCCTTGGCCGTCTTGCCGGCGCCGATATCCGCGTCGCGCCAATAGTCCCAGTATTCCACTTTGGCCGGGGAAACCTTCCCAGGCGCGCCTTTACCATCGGTCGTCGTCTCGGCAACCACCAGGACTGCCGCCTGGTATGAATCACGCACGTCGTTGATGCGTGAGAATGTCGCTTCGGTGCCAGTCTTGTCGTCCGTCACCTTGAATAGCCCGGTAGTATCCTTGACGACAGCCAGAAAATCCTCGGCGAATTCGAACTCATCGTAGATTCGCAGCAGGAGCGCATCATTTGCTCCCGCAGCGTTGGGGACGACACGCACCCGAGCCACCATGACGTTATCGGCATCAGGAGACTTAGCGTTGACTCCGCGCAGTACGTAGTCCGTAAAACGGAAGTCCTGGCTCTTAATACGACGGGTGTATTCGCGAATCTCCTGCGCGGTGAAGGTGTAATCGGCAAATTCTGAGCCGTTGGCATATGCGATAGCGACAGGCGAGCCGACACGTAGATCGAGAGGGTTGGCGAACGCGATGCCGGCGCCGTTGCCGCTGCCGTGGAGCCGATCAACGAGCATTTCCCAGAGCGTCTTGCCTTTATTCTCAGGTTCCATGTGCGTAGGTGTGTTGGACGATGATGAGGTTGCGGAGAAGAGGATTGTGCGGATGCACGGCCTTAGCCTCCCAGGATAGCCGCCACCACGTGGCCGATCACGTAGCAGAGGCCCAAGATAAATGACCCGACAACGATTCCCAGAGCCACGTTGCCCTTGTTGAGTAGATCGCAGAAATCGAGCTTGGGTGTGAGCTTGTCGAAGGTAATGTAGCCAAGGACGATCAGCAGGATCGCCACAACGCCAAAGGCGACGGTTGAGACGAGGTCGGTTAGCAGGTAGTCGGGCAGATGGGTTTGCATGATTGTCAAGTGGGTTAAATGAGTTACAGGGGTTGCAAGAGTTACATCAGGAGGCCGATCGAGGGGCGGTTTGCCAGCGTTTGAACCAGATCAGCCAAATGAAGAAACCGGAAACTGCCAACGCCGTCGGGATCGCCAGCACCCAGAAAGCAACCACGCCCATAGTGGTGGGGCGGTTGCTGTAGGTCTGGTGGACATAGCGGTCGGAATACATCAAGTCCCGGTCCACGCCGGGCGGTGTGTAATTTGGGTTACGCGGTGCCTGTTGAGCCTCGAGTTGCTCGACGCGCGCTTGCAGTTGTTGGTCCTGGGCCACCAGCGACTGGTAACGGGCGGGGTCCATGTCATAACGATGATGATACGCCCAGTAGGCCCGGTCATCGAGTGAACGGTCCAGCAGCCACCACCAGAACAGGCTGTTGTATGGGTCATGATAAATCACCACTGGCCGCGACCAGTAGGGGTTGAAAACGTTATAAATCCTCACCGGTCGACTCGAAAGGGTAACGGCGTCCGGCACATAAGTTGCCGACCGATAAGATCTGCTCGCGGACACCGGGATCGGAGGCGGGCTGAGGCGGTACGACGGCGAGCCAGGGGAGGAATTTGGAGCTGAGCTCGGTGTGGTGGACCGGGCAACCTCACCTGGGGCGGCGGGCGACGGAAGCTGAGACTCCTTGAATTGCGTGAACTTCCTCTTGCTGGATTCCTCCTTCCGGGCGCGCGCGGCGGCTTGGTCAAAAGTGAACCCCGTGGTGCTGGAAGCGGTTTCGGCCTTGCGTGAGGATGGGTTCGCAGGAACCGTGTCGGCATTACCGGAACTGGAGGTGAACTCATGGCCCGCGCCAGAGCTGTAACTCTTGGCGGAAGTGTAACTGTGCCGGCCATTATCGCTCCCGGCGGAGCCCGAACTGTAGCTCTTGCCACTGCTGGAACTGAAGCTCTTGCTGGAGCTGGTGCTGCCAGAGCCGGAGGCATGGCTCGCATTGCCGCTACTTGAGCTTGCACTATGCGCAGCACCTCCGCTTGAACTGTGACTACTTCCCGAACCGGAACTATGACTGCCACCCGAACTAAAACTGTGGCTGCTGCCGGAACTGAAGCTATGGCTGCTTCCGGAACTCGAACTGTGCGAGGAATAGCTGTGGCCTCCGCCGCTGCTGTAGCTCTTGGCTTCAGCGCGGAACGGCAAGCCGCCTGCCAGCAAGGCAGCTATCACCAGGCAAATTATTGTTCGCATTGGACGTTTCACGACTTGAACCGTTAACAGCATGCCACTGACTAGCCAGAATCCCATTATTTTTTCCGGCCGGGTTTGTAAACAGGAATACCGCTTTACGCTGCCTGGCTCGATCGCAACGAAGCCAGAAGACGCACCGGTACAGCGGCCTTGAATTGCTGCCGCATCACGGCGCCCGGTCAGCGATAGGCTTTCGCGCACGAGATCCTACTAATGGCATCTCGACGGACTGCTTCCAGCCCAGGACAATTGGCTTCGGAGAAGGCAATCCTTCCCCCAGCGGCGCGTTGTCGATCTGACTGGTTTTGGCCGGCTATCATTTTAAGTGGGCCTGCGCCCTGGATCGCTCCCGCCGTCAAAACGACGCCAAATCAAGCCTGAGCTTCTCCGTTCCGCCAGGCCGAGATGGTGGTCGAAGCAGCGAAAGGTTGCCTGCGAGCGGGTTTTGGGTCAGACTCGGCTGGTGAAACCACGAGTTCGCTTTGCGCCAAGTCCGACGGGATTCCTGCACATCGGCGGGGCCCGGACGGCGCTGTTTAACTGGCTTTATGCCCGCCACACGGGCGGCACCTTCATCCTGCGCATTGAGGATACCGATGCAGCACGCAATACGCAGGAGGCGGTTAACGTGATCCTCAGCGGGTTGCGCTGGCTGGGGCTGGACTGGGACGAAGGACCGCTGAGCGGCGACCCGACCGGCCCGAGCAAAGGCGACTGCGCTCCTTACTTTCAGAGCCAGCGCAAGGAGAATTACCGGCGGCGCGTTGAGGGCCTGCTCTCGAAGGGCTTGGCCTACGAGCAGGAGGGTGCGGTCAAGTTCAGGATGCCGCGTGCGCCAATTGTCATTCCCGACCTGATCGTCGGCGACGTGCGGCGCGAGCTCACGGACCGCGAACAGGCTGAGCCGGATTTTGTCATCGTGCGCTCGGACGGTCAGCCGGTGTTTCACCTGGTAAACGTCGTGGATGACCTGGAGATGAACATCACGCACGTCATCCGCGGGGAAGACCACTTGAGCAACACGGCCAAGCACATCGCCCTATTCCGCGCCTTGGGCGCCGAGCCGCCCAAGTATGCCCACATCCCGCTCATTCTGAATATTGACGGCTCCAAGATGAGTAAACGAGATAAAGGGGCCTCGCTCACGACTTACGCGCAGGATGGCTACCTTCCGCCCGCAGTGGTCAATTACCTCTGCCTGCTCGGATGGTCGCCCAAGAACAATCGCGAGAAGATGACGCTACCGGAAGTGGTGGCGTCGTTCGATTTGCCGCAGATCCTCCGGCACAACACGCGCTTTGACCTGATCAAGCTCATCTGGCTGAACGGAGAATACGTACGCGAACTGGACGATCCACGCTTCTACGAACTCTGCCTCGAGGCCCTGACCCGTGCCGGGCTTGACCTCAAGAGATTTCCGGACGCTTATGTGAAGGCAGCCCTCGAGACCTGCAAAGGAAAGATCAAGCTCTTCAGTGAACTGCTTCCCTACGCCGGCTTCTATTTCACGGAGGAGATCGAATACGACCGGCCTGCTGCGGAGAAGGATTTCACGGCCGAGAACAAGCCGCGCCTGTCCAGACTTCGCGACGCCCTGGCGACACTGGAACCCTTCGAACCAGACCCGATCGGCAACACGCTCAAGACAGTGGCGCAAGAGCTTGGCGTGAAAACGGGTGTCCTGGTACATCCCACGCGCCTGGCTTGCTGCGGCAACACCGCCGGGCCGAGCCTCTACCATCTGCTGGCTATTCTCGGCAAAGACCGCGCACTGCAGCGAATTGACCGCGCGCTAGCGCGGATGGCATAGCTGGTTACATAGGTTACCTAGTTACACCGTTACATGAGCAGGCGTAGTGCTGCCCTCATGTAACTCATGTAACCCTGTCTACAACCAAGATCCCCTACGACAGGTTGCGGTTCTTCGCCCGCGATTCCTCGGCCAGTCGAGCCTTGAATGCGAGGAACTTCTTCTGTAAAGCGGCGTCGCCGACGGCTAGGATTTGCACGGCTAGCAAGCCAGCGTTCCGGGCGCCGCCAATCGCTACGGTCGCCACGGGTATGCCGCTGGGCATTTGGACGATGGACAGAAGCGAGTCGAGTCCCTTCAAGGCCTTGCTTTCGATGGGCACGCCGACAACTGGCAGAGGAGTCAACGCCGCTGCCACGCCCGGTAGGTGCGCCGCCCCGCCTGCCCCGGCAATAATCACGCACAAGCCGCGAGCGTGCGCGGTGCTCGCATAGCGCTCCAAATCCCGTGGGGTACGGTGCGCTGATATAACTCGCGCCTCGTTGGCGATGCCGAATTCCGTACAAGCTTCCGCGGCCGCCTTCATCGTGGGCCAGTCGGAGTCGCTGCCCATGATGATGCCAACTACCGGCTTCGTGGAGCGCGTCTTCTTCATAATCCCCTTGGTCTTAATTTGTGGTGCCATAACTGAAGTCATCAAAGAGTATCACACTATCTGCTTTGGTCCAAACGCCGACCTTGCCGGCGTCATTGAAGGTGTTGTCTACAACGCCGAACAAATGCTTGTTGTCCAGACTGACTTTGAAGAGATGGGCCTTGAATTCGACGCGCAAGGTATGCCATTGGCCCGAAGCGACCCGCTCCTTGACGCCGTAACCGCCCTTTTGGCCCAGGACGTCCAAGGCGACGCGTGTGCCCCGGAGCGTCGTGTAGAGCACCACATTGTCCTCCAACGCGTTGGCACGGCAGACGTAGTAATTATCCTTGTCCTTCACTCGCCATATAACTCCGCCCGCCTGGTCTTCCTTGCCGGCCACCGGTTTGAACCTCACCTCGACGTAACCGTCTTTGAGTTTGGTGTCATCCTTGATACAGATGGGATAGGTAGCCTCCCCGGACTGCTTCAGCACATTGGGCTTGCCCGGTGCATTAGCGTCCTTCTCGATGCTCCATTTGGCCTGCCCTTTGCCGGTTTGGGTGCCGATCCAAGGGGGCGGCAGATTGCCTGGTTTAGCATTGTTGAAATCCACCGTCTCAGCGCGAAGAGATAATGCGCCGCTCGCGGCAGCGAGGGCGATTGACACTTTCAACATAAAATGCGATGGCCTCATGGCGACTATAATGTGATGACACAGACTTGGCTTCAACTATGAAATGGATCTCCTGTCAACGCCGGGTGGATCTCGGTAGCACCACTGGCGCGCGGGCATTCCTGTCCGCAGCAAGCCTCAAAAGGCAATGCGCTACGGCCCGGTTCCCAAGGCAACATGCCTCGCGTGCATCGCTGCGGACAGGAATGTCCGCGCGCCGATCACAGCGCGCCGTTTCCACCTGAGCAACCGTGAATAGCTGGCGATCCATCGCGGACTTTCTGGCGCTGAAGCGTAACACTGGCCTGCTGCTTGTGGCGTTGGTCCTGGCGGGCACGGGTGAGAAATTGTGGCTTGGGTTCGCTCCCAAGTATCTTCAGACCCTTGGTGCAAGCATCCTCATCATCGGCCTGTTCGATGCACTGCAAACTCTGCTGGGCGCCATCTATGCCTACCCGGGCGGCTGGCTTACGGACAGGTGGGGCCAACGCCGGTCGCTGATGCTCTTCAGCGCGCTTTCGCTGGTTGGCTACGCATTGGTGGTGGTTTGGCATCATTGGCTGGCGCTGTTGCTCGGCTCATTCCTCTTTCTCGCTTGGAGCGCCTTGTCCTTACCCACCACGTTCACCGTGGTTGCTACCTCCCTGAAGGCACATCAGCACACCATGGGCATCGGCATCCAGTCTCTGGTGCGCCGTGTGCCGATGATGCTCGGGCCGTTGGTTGGCGGTTGGCTCATAACGCGCTTCGGCTGGATACGCGGCGTGCAATATGCCCTGCTGCTTTGCATTGTGCTGACTCTCCTGACCATGACGTTCCAGTGGCGCATGTTCGAGCCGGGCCAGGCAGGACTGGCTCCGGCAAGCGATTCGCGCGGCATGACCTTCCTGGCCGTCGTGCGATCATTCACTCCCGCGCTGCGGGAACTGCTTGTCAGTGACATTCTCATCCGCTTTTGCGAACGCATCCCTTACGCCTTCGTTGTCCTGTGGGCCATGAACTATGACGGCATCAGTGCCCAGCAGTATGGGGTGCTCGTCGTCTTCGAGATGGTCACCGCCATGATCTGCTACATTCCCGTCGCGCACCTGGCCGACAAGTACGGCCGGCGGCCCTTTGTGCTGCTCACGTTCCTGTTCTTCACGTTCTTCCCGATCACGCTACTGTGGGCGAATAGCTATGGCTGGCTCGCCCTGGCCTTCGTCGTCCGAGGGCTTAAGGAATTCGGCGAGCCGGCCCGGAAGGCCTTGATCATCGGCGAGGCCGTGCCTGTGCTCCGGGCTCGCACCTATGGCGCTTACTACTTGATTCGTGATTGCGTAGTAACCAGCGGGTCATTCCTCGGGGCGTGGCTGTGGAGCATCAGTCCGCAAGCGAATTTTGTCGGGGCCGCCGTATGCGGTGCCTTGGGAACGGCCTGGTTCTGGTGGTACGTCTTCCGCCGAACGCCCGCTCCAGGATTGACTCGCGGCCCAGAGAGAGCAGAATCTGCCCGGGTTAGGACATGACAACAGCCAACAAGATCACCATCCTGCGGATCCTGCTGATCCCGTTCTTCGTGGTGGAGGTCCTGTACTACACCAAACAGGGCCACGAAGTGCACCGTCTGCTGGCGATTGCCTCTTTCGCCATTGCCGCCATCTGCGATGGCGTGGACGGCTACGTCGCGCGGCGGTTTAATCAGCGCAGCGAACTTGGGGCGATCCTCGACCCGCTGGCGGACAAACTGTTGCTGGTCTCTGGTATTGTGGTGCTGAGCTTCGATCACGCGCCGTATCTTGAGAGCGTACCGCTTTGGCTAACGGGCACGATTATAGGGCGCGACGTACTGATCCTGATTGGCATGGTGTTGATTCAGTTGATGGTGGGCAAAGTCAAGGTGCGGCCACGTATCGTTGGCAAAATCGCTACTGTGCTGCAAATGGTCGTCGTCCTATGGATTATGTTGAAATGGACGGAGGACTGGCTCCGGGCGCTGACCCTCGTCACGGCGATCTGCACCGGCATCTCAGGGCTGCTTTATGTTTGGGACGGCAGCCGCCAGTTGAGCGCGCACCCCTCTTCGAGTCCAAAGCCCGAGGTCCAGAATCCGAAGTCTGAAGTCTAAAGGCTAAAGTCCAAAGTCCGGGGTCGGGATAGTGCGTCTGGCCCAATCATCAACTGCATACGCTTATGGGAAAACAAATTGAATTAATGCTGAAGGAAGGCGACCTGGCGCCAGGCTTTACGGCCAACACCAATGGCGGTGGCAGGGTATCTTTATCCGACTTCAAGGGGAGGAACGTCATTCTCTATTTCTATCCCCGGGACGACACGCCAGGTTGCACGAAAGAAGCCTGCGCTTTTCGCGATGAGTTTGCCCCGTTCAGAAAACAGGGCGCGGTCGTACTCGGGGTCAGCACAGACTCGGCCCAATCGCATGACCGATTCGCCGAGAAATACAAACTGCCGTTTATCCTGGTGTCAGACGAGGACAAGAAGATTGTCCAGGCCTACGGGGTCTGGGGCGAGAAGCGCTTTATGGGCCGGAAGTACCAGGGCATCCATCGCGTGACCTTCTTGATCGGGCCCGACTGCAGGATCAGAAAGATCTGGCCTGCGGTGAAACCCGTGGAGCACGCCAAAGAAGTATTGGCAGCGCTTTGACTCAGGGCGGCGGCGACTCGCCGAACACCAATACCGCGCGAAAGCCACTCCCCAATGCCACGAACCTTCCACGTATTGTAACGGTAACCTGGGCCACTCGGCCGCCATTGGGGATCCGAATGACGGGGCGAATGGCTCGGGACGGCTCATGGACCGAGCGTTCCGCACGTCAGTACGCCGGATAGACGGTTCGGCAAAAGATCTTCCGACCGGCGACGGAGTCGTCGAAGAGGAGAGCTCCGGAGTCGGGGATAGTCACATTGATCTTCTTTTTCCCGGGCCCAGTCACCCCCGAGGCTCTTTCGACCGTCACCGTGAGACGGGGTGCGCCCGCCAGGTGAACCGTGAAATTCCTACCGGAAGCGGCCGGGTTGGAGAACACGGTCGGACCGACCTTTGTTCCTGCCCTCGATGCAGATCCCGCGCGGCGGCACGGCGTTGCCGCGTGCGCAAGCCACCCGCAAGCCAAGTGGTAGCCAAGAGATAGCGTGTTGATACGGTATCTTAGCGCTAAGATACCGTATCAACACGCTAGTCCCTCCCTATCAACGCGCTTGCAGGTGGCTTGTGGGTCCGTAGCTCGTCGCTTTCTGATGCTCCATTACTGCGGAATTCGGTCCGAGCTGCACGCATTTGCGCTAAGGCATTTGACACCCTGTGCGAGCCGGATTACCTATGTAACGAGTTCAACCAATTAAACTAATTAACCAACAACTATTATGGCAATACCTGTCGGCTCGAAAGCACCTGATTTTACCCTGAAATCCAAACAAGCGTCCGGTCTGGCGGACGTGAAGCTCAGCAACAATCTGGGCAAGAAGAACACGGTTCTGCTCTTCTTCCCGGCTGCATTTACTAGCGTCTGCACTCAAGAGATGTGCGATATCACCAGTGGCCTCAACGCCTATACCGGGCTCAACGCCGAGGTCATTGGCATCAGCGTTGATACTCCCTTTGCGCAGGAAGCTTGGGCGCAAAAGGAAAAGATCAGCATCACGCTAGCCAGCGACCTGAACAAGGAAGTCATCAAGAAGTACAATGTCGTCTTCCCAATGCTGGCTGGCGTCGGGGATACCGCCGCGCGTGCCGCCTTTGTGATAGACAAAAACGGCGTCATTCAATACAGCGAACAGACTCCCACACCGAAGGAGCTGCCGAACTTCGCCAAGATCAAAGAGACCCTGGCGAGGCTACACTGAGTATTCCGTCTTCCGAGTGATGCCCGGCATCGGAGCGGGATATTTGCCATCAGCGCCGGCCTTCACAGGGGCCGCAGAGTCCGCGACAAAGCTGTCCACGCCGGGGGCGAATTCGTGCTCGCCGTTGAGTATGTCTTCGAAGCTAATCTCCTGGCCGGTGTGGGCGGCCATGCGGCCCATACTCGTGACCAGGCTGCCTTCTGCACCGCGCTTGGCCTCGTTGTAAGGCTTGTCGTTGCGGATGGCGTCCAGCAGATCGTTCCACTCGTTCAGATAAGGATCCTGCTCGCCCGGTGGGATATTGGAGGTCCAGATCATGTTCGAGCGCTGCGAATTCTGCCCTTTGAAAGTCATGGAAGGGGCTCCGCAGTCTCCCGACTTGGATGCGATGGCCAGGCCCTTGCTGCCGTGCACATAGCTGGAGTAAATGTCATTGCAGCCATTCATGCAGCGACCGTCCATAATCATCCTGGCGCCATCGGCGAAGATGTACTCGGCCGAATACGCGTCGAAGTTCTGATCCACGTAGGGCCGGCCATCGGGGTCTTGCTTATAATGCCGGCCACCGAGGGCCTGGCATTTGACCGGCCAAGCGCCTTTCATCCAGCAGAGATGATCAATGACATGGATATAGAAATCGCTGTAGCAACCGCCACTGGCCCAGAGGAAAGCGTGGAAGTTCCTGATCTGCCAAAGCAACTCGCTGGGGTTTCCCGGCCACTTGGTCACGAAAGCCGACCCGCCCGGCCCATGCATGCGATAGCCGCGCATCATGATCACGTCGCCGATCTCGCCATCCTGGATGCGCTTTGCCAGTTCCTGCAGCGCCCGGCTGTGACGGGACATCAAACCAACGCCAACCTTCAGGTTCTTGGCGGTCGCTTCTTCCGCCAGCTTGATCATCTTGCGCGTGGTCGGGCCGTCCACCGTGACGGGCTTCTCCATGAACACGTTCAGCCCCTTTTGGATAGCGTAGGTGAACATCACCCAGCGGAACGCCGGGGGCGTGGTCAGAATCACGATGTCCCCTGGCTTGAGACAATCCATGGCCTTCTTGTAGCCGTCGAAGCCGATGAACTTGCGGTCCTGCGGCACATCCATCTTGTCGGCGTTGCCTCCTTTTAGGTTCTCGTAACTGGCATTTAACTTGTCCTCGAAGACATCGGCCATGGCCACAAGCTTGAGGGGGCCGCCTTTGGCGGCCAGAGCGTTGGCGGCGGCGCCAGTGCCACGTCCCCCGCACCCCACGAGGGCCAATTGAATGAGATCGCCTCCGGCGGCGTGGACATGGGGCAGCGCCAGTCCGGCTAAGGTGGAAACCGCAGCGATGCGGCTGGTAGTTTTGATAAAGTCGCGACGTGTAGTAAGAAGATTCGACGGTTCGTTCATGAACGCATCTTCCCGACAATCCCGGAATGTTGTCAACTCAAGAAATGCCCTACCTTTACTTTGAGCGCGATTCCCGATATCCCATAGCGCGATGCACAGTGCGAACCTGGAAGCGACTAGAGCGCCGCGCCACTTCAATTTTGCCACCGACGTGGTTGATCGTTGGGCCCAAGAGCGCCCCGACGCTCCCGCCCTTTGGTGCGTCAACACTGCCACCGGCGTGGAGCACAAGTTCAATTTCCGGGAACTGGCCGCACTGAGCTGCCGGGCGGCGGCGCTCCTCCGCTCTAGCGGAATCCGCCGCGGAGACCGCGTCCTGATCATGTTGCCGAGAGTGCCCCAATGGTGGATTGCCATGCTCGGCCTCATTCGGTTGGGCGCCGTGCCCGTGCCCGGCACATTACTGCTCACCGCACGCGATGTGGCCTACCGGCTGGGCAGCGCCAGAATCAGCGCCGTCCTCACCAACCAGGACGGGATGGCCAAAGTTGGCGGCTTCGAAGGCGTCCGGCTCCTGGTAGGCGGCCGGCGGCCGGGCTGGATTGATTTCGATCAAGGTGTCCGGCGGGCCAACGCCGGCTTTTGTGGGGAGCGCACCCTCAGCGACGATCCCGGCGTTATCTACTTCACAAGCGCGACAACGGGCGATCCCAAGATGGTGCTGCACACCCAGGCGAGCTATGGGCTGGGACATCGTGTGACCGGCCAACTCTGGTTGGACCTCAGGCCCGACGACGTGCATTGGAACCTGTCGGACCTCGGGTGGGGCAAAGCCGCGTGGTCGAGCTTTTACGGCCCCTGGCACATGGGGGCTTGTGTCTTTGCGCTGGATACGCCGGGCAAGTTTGACCCCGGCTTAGCGCTCAAGACGCTCGCAGAATTCCCGATCACGACCTGGTGTGCCCCGCCGACCGCGCTGCGGCTGATCGTGCGGCAGGATTTGTCGCGCTGGCGTTTTCCCCAGCTGCGGCATTGTGTGACCGCCGGCGAACCACTGAACCCCGAAGTACTGAGCCTCTGGCGGGAAGCGACCGGCCTGACACTGCATGAGGCTTACGGTCAGACGGAGACGGTGGTGCTGATCGGCAACTTCCGTTCGCTGAACCAACCTGTACGACCCGGGTCCATGGGTAAACCCGCACCGGGCTTCACCGTGGCTTTGCTGGACGACCACCTGCAGAAGGTGCCTGTGGGAAGAGAGGGCGAAGTGGCCGTGAAGGTAAAGCCGAACCGCCCGTTAGGCCTGTTCAGCGAGTACTGGCTCAATCCGAAGGAAATGGCTACCCACTTCCGGGGCGACTGGTATCTAACCGGCGACCGCGCCAAGCGTGACGCCGATGGCTACTACTGGTTCGTCGGGCGCAAGGATGACGTGATCAAGAGCTCCGGCTACCGCATTGGCCCATTTGAAATCGAAAGCGCACTATTGGAGCATTCGGCCGTACTAGAAACCGCTGTCATTGGCAAGCCGGACGCGCTGCGCGGGCAAATCGTCAAAGCGTGCGTCGTTCTGCGGCCGGGAATTGAGGCAGGCGAGGACCTCAAGAGGGAGCTGCAAATTCACTGCAAGCGGCTCATCGCCGCCTACAAGTATCCGCGTGAGATCGAATTCGTGCGCGAACTGCCCAAGACCACGAGCGGCAAGACGCGCCACGCGGAACTCAGGCAAACCGCTCCCGCATAGCTCGGCGCCACGAAGATCGCATGTCGAGCGCGCCTGAGCCGACGGAAGGACCAAAGCCGCTGTTGATGCAGCGACAGAATTGGCCTCGGCTAGCCCTCGGCGCAACGGTCCTTGTTCTGGCGGTGTTGGTGGTGTACTGGCCGGCGCTGCGGGGAGCATTCCTGTGGGACGATTTCCTGGTAGTGCATCGTAATCCGCTGGTGACCGGGGAACTTGGGCCGGGGGCAATCTGGTTCCGCATGGATTTCCCGCTGACGTATGTGGCGTTCTGGCTGGAGTGGTTGGCATGGGGCAATCACCCGGCAGGCTACCACGTAGTGAACATCTTGCTCCATGCGACCGGCGCGCTGCTCCTATGGCGAGTGCTCGCCCAGTTGAAAGCCGCAGCGCCCTGGCTCGCCGCGATGATCTTCGCCGTCCACCCGGTCTGCGTGGCTTCCGTGGCGTGGATCTCGGAACTGAAGAACACGCTGTCCCTCCCCTTCTTCCTGTTAAGCCTCCTGTGGTATGTTCAGTTCGACTCCGACCTTCGGACTTCGGACTTCGGACTTCGGACTTCCACCAGGTACTGGCTGTCGCTCCTTGCCTTTGTTCTTGCCCTGCTAAGCAAAACCTCGACCGTCATGCTGCCTTTCGTCCTGGTGGGTTGCGCCTGGTGGCAACGCGGGCGCATCACGTGGCGGGATTGGTGGCGTACCAGCCCCTTCTTCGCGTTGGCACTGGCCTTCGGGCTTATGAGCATTTGGTTTCAGACGCATGGCGCCATCACCGGGGCAACTGTCCAGAGCGAGAATTTTTGGGGCCGGCTCGCCGGAGCCGGGATGGCCCTCTGGTTTTACCTGGGCAAAGCATTGCTGCCGCTGAATCTGAGCATGATTTATCCTCGGTGGCAGATTGACGCAGCGGCACCCGTTTCCTACTTACCGCTGCTGCTCTGGTGCGCTGCTCTGGCAGGATGCTGGGGGCTCAGCCGTGTCTATCCGGCAGCAACGCGCACTGTGGAACCGCAGAGACTGGGAACAGCGGAGCCGCAACCAAAATGCGATCGCCCTTTGAACCGCAGAGACGCGATGAGCGCGGAGAAGCCAGCAGGAGATAAAATCTTGCTCGAAATGAACGATTCTGCCCTTTTGCACTGCGAAGAGCGCCGAGAACAAAGGGAGGGGAGTGGCACTGAGACCTCTCACCTTTCAGCGGCAGATTCTGAACCGACTGGATCGGCTGCTTCTCTGCGTTCATCGCGCCTCTGCGGTTTGATTGGGCATTCTTCAACTCCAATATCCCGGCTTATACGGAACCCGGGGCGGCATTTGCTCTTTGGGCTGGGCTGCTTCACCTTGACGTTATTCCCCGTCCTCGGCTTCCTCGACATGTATTTCCTGATGCTGTCGCGCGTCTCGGACCATTTCGATTACTTGCCGCTAACAGCACTGGCCGCACTTGCGGCAGGCGGGCTGGGTTATGCGTCGACCGCTCCCGGGTCTGGCATCTCCCGGCGCCGCGGACGGGCCCTCGGCTTCATGGTAAGCACCGGTTTAGTGCTGGGGCTAGGTGCGCTGGCCATGCAACGCGCGCGGGTGTTCCAGAGCGCAGAAGTGCTTTGGCGGGACACGTTGAAAAAGAACCCCGCTGCATGGTGCGCCCATGCCAACCTCGGCTGGATTCTCGCCCAACAGCAGAAGTACGACGAAGCCCGCGAGCACCTCGTGGCGTCGCTGGAAGTGAACCCGGACAATGCCCAGGCGCACTCCAACCTGGGACGCGTCCTGTCGCTCCAACGGCAGCCTGCCGAAGCAGAGCCGCACTTCCAGGCCGCTCTGAAACTCAAGCCCAATGACGCCGACATCCGCAAGTCTTACGCTTCAGCCCTGGCAGCAAAGGGGAGACGAGAAGAGGCCATGTCGCAGCTCCGCCAAGCCCTCCAGCTTCACCCGGATACCGACGCCCGCCTGCTATTGGCGACGCTCTCATACCAGACGCACAAGTTCCCCGAGGCCATAGCTGAGTATCGCAAGGTGCTGAAGGTGAAATCCGAGCAGCCGGAAGCACTTAACAACCTAGCTTGGCTGTTAGCGACCTGCTCGGACGGAACTCTGCGGGATGGCGCGGAAGCCGTCCGGCTCGCCCAGAACGCCTGCCGCCTCAGTGCCTACAGACAAGCGCGGGAACTCTTCACACTGGCGGCAGCCTACGCCGAGGCCAGACGGTTCCCGGAGGCTGTAGAGGCAGCCCAAAAGAGCATCGAGGCGGCGAACGCAGGCGGCAACACCCAACTCGCGGCTGTTGGCGGGCAACTGCTGGCCCTCTTTCGCACCAGCAAGCCTTACCACGAGCCCGCCACCACCCCCGTTCGCCCGAGAACGGAGTAACTCAACTGGAGGACGGTCGCAGGCTGGGTCGGCCTCGGCCAACCCCGGAATGCCGCACGTCACATCCCGCACTTGAGAGTTCAAGCGGTTGCCCTTATCAATAACTTATATGCAACAGGAACGATTTACCATCAAGTCACAGGAAGCGCTGCAGGAAGCGCAAAGCATCGCCCATGCCTTTTCGCATCAGGAAGTGGATGGCGAGCACTTGCTGCTCGCCCTGATCGCCAAAGCCGACAGTCTGATTCCCGATCTGCTGCAGAAAATCGGGGTGCCGCCCGCCAAATTGAAGCCGGACCTCGAAAGTGAACTGGCGCGCCGCCATAAAGTCCAGGGCACCAGTTCGACGGAGCTGTTTCTCAGTCCCCATTTGAAGAAGGTGCTGGACGCAGCGCAGACCGAGGCGAGCAAACTGAAAGACGATTACATCAGCACCGAGCATTTGCTTCTCGGGTTGCTGGCGGAAGGGGGTCCCTCGCTGAAGAAGATTTTCCAAACGCACGGCCTCAAGCGCGATATTGTGTTGCGGGCTCTCGCGGACCTGCGGGGGAACCAGCGGGTTACCGACGCCAACCCGGAAGACAAGTTCCAGGCGTTGGATAAATATGGCCGCGACCTCACGGCGCTCGCGCGGCAGGGCAAGATTGACCCGGTGATCGGGCGTGATGAAGAAATCCGCCGCGTCATGCAGGTGCTGACACGCCGCACCAAGAACAACCCGGTGCTGATCGGCGAGCCGGGAGTCGGGAAGACCGCGATCGCGGAGGGACTCGCGCGCCGCATCGTCAGCGGCGATGTGCCCGAGACCCTCAAGAACAAACGGCTCGTGGCCATGGATCTGAGCGCAATGATCGCCGGCGCCAAGTTTCGCGGGGAGTTCGAGGACCGGCTGAAGGCCTTTCTCAAGGAAATCGTCTCCAGCGAAGGACAGATCCTCCTTTTCATCGACGAGTTGCACACGCTGGTTGGCGCGGGCGCTGCCGAGGGGGCGACCGATGCGGCAAACATTATGAAGCCCCAGCTTGCCCGGGGTGAACTGCATGCCATCGGCGCAACGACGCTGGACGAATATCGCAAGCACATCGAGAAAGACCCTGCTCTGGAACGGCGCTTCCAGCCAGTGTTTGTCTCCGAGCCGGGCGTCGAGGCGACCATTGCGATTCTGCGTGGCCTCAAGGAACGTTACGAAGTCCATCATGGTGTACGCATCCAGGACTCGGCGCTCGTTGCGGCCGCGACGCTCTCGCATCGCTACATTGCCGACCGCTTCCTGCCGGACAAGGCGATTGATCTCATTGACGAGGCCGCCTCCCGCCTGCGCATGGAACTGGACTCGATGCCCACCGAGATTGACCAGTTGGAGCGGCAAATTCAGCAATTGGAGATCGAACAGAGCGCACTGAAGAAGGAGAAGGACGACGCCTCGCGCGAACGGCTCAAGCGGCTGGAGAAGGACCTGGCCAACCTCAAAGAGCAGAACAAGCAGCTTAAGGCGCAGTGGCAGAATGAGAAGGCCGCCATTAACGCCGTGAGCATCGTCAACAGCCAAATTGAGCAGGCCAAACTCGAATTGGAACAAGCCGAGCGCCGCAACGATCTGAACCTCGCTGCGCAGATCCAATACGGCCGGCTGCCGGAGCTTCAGAAGAAGCTAGCCGTGGCAGAGAAGGCGTTGCATGAGAAGCCCGCCGGGCTTCGCTTGCTGACCCAGGAAGTCACGGAGGAGGACATCGCGAAAGTCGTGGCGACCTGGACCGGCATCCCCGTGTCGCGGATGCTCGAGGGCGAGCGGGAGAAGCTCATCAAGATGGAGGAACGGCTCGAACATCGCGTCGTCGGACAGAAGGAAGCCCTTCAAGCGGTGGCCAACGCAGTCCGCCGCTCCCGCAGCGGCTTGCAGGAACCGAACCGGCCAATCGGCTCATTCATCTTCCTCGGCCCCACCGGCGTCGGCAAGACCGAGACCGCCCGCGCGCTGGCCGAGTTCCTGTTCGATGACGAGAATGCGATGGTGCGTCTCGATATGAGCGAATACATGGAGAAGCACACCGTCGCGCGGCTCATCGGTGCTCCGCCTGGCTACGTCGGGTACGAGGAAGGTGGCCAGCTCAGCGAATCCGTCCGACGGCGTCCCTACAGCGTGGTGCTGTTCGATGAAATCGAGAAGGCCCACCGCGACGTGTTCAATATCCTCTTGCAAGTGCTGGACGATGGCCGGCTCACCGACGGCCAGGGGAGGACGGTGGATTTCCGGAACACCATTATCATCATGACCAGCAACATCGGCTCGCCTGTCATCCAGGAATTCTATGCGGGCGGCAAGTCGTCCGTGAAAGATGAGGCGGAACTGGAAAGATTGATCAAGCTGGAGTTGCAGGGAAACTTCCGGCCCGAGTTCCTGAATCGCGTGGATGACATCATCATCTTCCATAGCCTGGACGAGAAGCACCTGGCCCGGATCGTCGAGATCCAACTGCAGCGGCTGGAGAAGCGCCTGGCCCAGCAGCAACTCAGCCTGGAGGTGGATCGCTCGGCTAAACATCTGCTCGCCAAGGAAGGCTTCGACCCGCAGTTCGGTGCCCGCCCGCTCAAGCGGACGATCCAGAACCTCGTGCTGGACCCGCTCGCCACGAAGCTGCTGCTCGGAGAATTCAAGCCTGGCGACCGTATCAAGGCGGTCGCCCACGACGGCGCATTGGAGTTCGCGAAGAAGTAAGCGCTCCAGCTAGACTGTATTCCTCACCCTCGCCTTGAAACGTCGGCAGTCCGGAGCGCCGGTCTCCGACCCGGCGTCGGCCAGTGGGCTGGGAGACGCCGGGTCGGAGACCGGCGCTCCGGAGGGTGCGAGATGTTCGGGCCAGAGGTTTTCCGGGAGAGGCTCAGCGACTATTATTGCCGGGCCAACTCGACAAAGTTCTTCAGCAATTGCAGGCCGACCTTCTGGCTCTTCTCGGGATGGAACTGCGTGGCGAAGACGTTGTCACGCCACACTGAAGACGCGAAGCTCTCGCCGTAGCTCGTGCGGGTGGCGACAATGGCGGCATCGGCCGGCTTGGGAAAGAAACTGTGCACGAAATAGACGTAGCTGCCGCCCGGGATGCCGTGGAACAGCGGGCACTCGGGCTTCACGATCTCAAGCTGGTTCCAGCCTATCTGCGGAATCTTGAGCCCATACTCCGGCGAGAACCGCACAACCTTGCCTTGAAAGGTACCCAAGCCGGCCGCGCAACTGTTGAATTCCTCGCTCTTCTCGAATAGTGCCTGATAACCAACGCAGATACCCAGGAATGGCCGCCCTGACTGGATGAACTGGCGCGAGGCTTCGAGCAACTCCTGCTTCTGGAGTGACTGGATGCAATCATCAAAAGCGCCCACCCCGGGCAGCACCACAGCCCGCGCACCGGCCATTTCATCGGGGTGCTGAGCAATGCGCACTTCCGCGCCTACCTTAAGCAGGGCCTTGTGGACGCTGCGCAAATTGCCGGAGCCATAGTCAATGAGAGCGATCACCGGTGCAGGGTAGCGTGGGTCATCGGCTTAGGCAAGCGACGCCCGGGAGCCCGCTGCTATTCTCATTTTGCCAGGTTGGTAGGGCGCGTCACTCCGTGCGCGCCGGTCCTGAAGCGCTTGCGAGCGAACGGCGCGCACGGAGTGACGCGCCCTACCCCTCATCTTTCCCGGTAAATCTCATAGCCGAACATCGCAACGGCTCTTGGGCTTGAATTGAATTTGTGTCGTCTCTTGGTCGCGGGCGGCCCCGCTACGTCGGCGACCGTCGCTGCGAGTGCTTGGCCCCGCCTGGGTCGCGTTGTCGCTCGTAC
>Ga0118677_10002402_pt1 | contig 37764 bp, 30 predicted proteins | sample AliMusrvi5mmetaG_FD_86154 | JGI IMG/M metagenome (GOLD analysis project Ga0118677, IMG submission 86154) | reverse complement strand
TGAGAGTATTTGGTAGTGAACGTATATTAAAATTGATGGATACGCTCAAAATGGACGAGAATGAGCCTATAGAACATAGGTGGGTATCTCACGCAATAGAGAATGCTCAAAAGAGAGTTGAAGGACACAACTTTGATATAAGAAAACATCTTCTTGAATACGACGATGTAATGAACCAGCAAAGGGATGTTATTTATTCAATGCGTAAAAGCATGCTGCTGGGTCAGCATCTTAGGGAATTCTTTTTGGATATCGTCAAAGAAGAGTGCGATGCAATAGAGGGGTCTCTTGCTCAGTTCAAGAGCATCGAGGAATGGGACTTTGAAGAACTTAACAAACAAATAGCGGAAGAGTTCAATTTTAAAATAAAGAAAGTTGATTTTATTGCTTCAAATAAAAAGCTAGGAACGTATCTTTTTGAAATAGCAAATGCTACTTTTGAACAACGCATAGTAGAACTTCCAGAAGGGGTGTTCCTTGATGTATGCAGGACCATCTTCTTGCAGTCGCTGGATGTACTTTGGAAAGAACACCTAAAGAACTTGGATTATTTAAAAGAAGGCGTTGGACTAAGAGGCTATGCACAGGTTAATCCATTAGTTGAATACAAAAAAGAAGCGTTCAACATGTTCGTTGAACTTGATTACAATATAAAAATGAGCACTTTGGGCAAATTATTTAAAGTTAAGGTTTCTCCTCAATATGCAGAAGCGGAAGGCAAACGTATGGCAGACGAAAAAGAGGCTGCTAATATGATCTCTGCTCTTGAACAGTATAAAAAGCAGCAACAGGCCCTACAAAAGAACCTTGTTATGAGCAGAAGCGGTGACGAAGCACCTCAGCCGGTTAAAAGGGAGCACGATAAAATAGGCAGAAATGATGTGTGTCCTTGCGGCAGTGGTAAAAAATATAAAAAATGCTGTGGTAAGTAATGCTCAAAGTTACTGGTGGAGAATTCAGAGGACGAAATATTGAATGCCCTCTAGGTAAGGATATAAGGCCTACTTCTTCCAAAACACGTCAGGGAATATTCAATACTCTCTTTTCCATGGGGTTTAAAACAGAGTCCGCGAATGTGCTTGAACTTTTTGCTGGCACGGGGCTGATGAGCTTTGAGGCCATAAGCAGAGGAGCAAGTTCTGCTGTGCTAGTTGATACAGCCAAAACTTCTTTGGATGTTATTTTAAAGAACATAGAAAAACTTAAGATCAATGACAAAGCTAGACTTGTTAAAAATGATGCACTTCTTTTTGTTGAACACAGTGACCTTGCTTCTTATGACCTTATATATTTAGACCCGCCATACAAATATATGAAATATGGAGATATCTTATCCATAATGATCCCAAAAATAGGTATGCACACAATTATAATAGCAGAAAGCGACAGGGATATTATTAACGAGATAAAAACACCTTGCGAAGTCGTAAAGGTTAAGAATTGGGGCAAAAGTAAGGCGTTCTTTTTTAAACGAAAATGATCAATAAAGATTTTTTTACTATTATAAGCGATCCCCTGGCTAACAAGTCCGCTTGTTCAATTGATTTTAACACAGGCTCTATGAATGACCCTGATGGTATGCAGGGGCTTTCTCACCTTGTAGAACACGTTATATCTTCAGAGTTCTCCGATGGAAGAATAGGCATTTTTAACGCCTCTACCAGTTATGAACACACCAATTTCAGATTCGAAACAGATCACACATCTTTTTTAAAAGCACTAAGGGTATTTGTTCAAACACTTAATTCACCGATCATGAGCGCTGCAAGAGTTGTAGCGGAAAAAAAGGCACTTAATTCCGAATTCGAAAAAAATAAGTACGACCAATCTGTGCTAAGAGCACATATGCTTAACATTACCAATGCGCCTGGGCATCCTTTGTCAAAGTTCCACCACGGGAATGCAGATACACTTAAAAATGTTAAGGAACATGACGTCAAATATTTTTTTGATGCACATTACGGTATTAAAAATGCAAAATTAGCAATAGTTACCGCCCTTACACACAAAGAAATTAACGATGCTGTAATGGAAATATTCAGTGATTTTAGACCTCAGAAAATAAATCCTCAACAAACTAGGGATAAAATATTTAAAGGACTTACTCTTCCCTCAATAACGACAGCCGTTCTTGATGACAGGCTTATTCTGTGCTTTGAAATAGATACAACATATGGCCTTTATAAAACAAAACCGCATTGGATATTGAATTATTTGATCAATACAAAAAGGAAAGGCTCTTTATCCAAAAGGCTTAAAAGCTTAGGGCTTGCAACCGACGTTTGGTCAAGCATACAGACTTTTTCTTTTTCGTCGCTGTTATTTGTAGAGTTTAAACCAACAGCAAAAGGGATCTCGGTTCCAAATGAGTTGATCTCAGAATTTTTTTCTTACATGGACCTTATAAATAAAAAAGGCTATCCAGAATATTTATTTCAGGAACAAAAAGCAATATCCTTGCTAGGCTTTAAATATAAAGAGCAGAACGAAGGAATGGTAGTGGTAAAAGATGTTGCTAGGCTTATGCATTATTATCCCGCAAAAGATACCGTCAGCTACAACGACGTAATATTTGAATATGGGCAGCAAGATTTTAAAAAAATGTTAGGGCACATAAAACTGGATAATATGAAAGTCCTTCTTTGCGATCCTGAAGCTACATGTGACACAACGGAAAAATATTATGATATCTATTACGAAACCAAGTTACTTAATATTAATTTGAAAATAGATAATTCCGTTTTTGAATATCCAGAGGCTAATAGATTTATAATGTACGAGCCTGTTCTATGTAACGATGATGCAAACAACACAGAACCGTATTTATTGATAAATGACAAAAGAGGCAAAGCTTGGTTTCTGCAGGACAGTGTTCTAAAACTCCCGATGCTCTACATTAATCTTATGATACTGAGTCCAGAAGTTAACAAAGATCCCTATTCAAAATTACTATCAATTATCTACACAAGGCTAGTATCAGAAATGCTGGAAGAAACACTGGACGAAGCAGGGGAAGCAGGGCTTTCTTTTGGTATCGACAGGGATGATAAGGGCATTTCTTTGTTCTTTACTGGTTATTCTCAAAAGATGCCAATGTTGATAACAGAAGTTATTTCTTTACTCAAAGTAAGAAGCATTGACGAAAAGATATTGGATTCCTTAAAAGTAGAATTAAGAAATGATTATAGCTCCCTTATAGAAGGATCTTCACTATCATTAGCACAATATTTTAAATATCAGCTTATCCATAAACATAGTATCTCGTTTAATGAATACATAGACCTTGTGGAAAAGGTTACTGTTTACGACGTAGTTGGGTTCATAAAGCGAACATATGAGCGCATTTATTTGGATTCACATATATATGGGAACATCTCTCCTAGTAGGATCAATGAACTTTATGATGTTATGTTTGCAGAGCTGGGTTCTATAGAATTACCTGAAAGTAATAGACCAAATAACGCCGTTATCAACTATGGAAAAGGAAACTCCTTTGTCTATTGCGTGAAAACAAATTCTTTGGATCACTGTTGGTCTGCCTATTATCAATTCGGGGTGAGAGACATAAAATTGAGCGCAGCTATACAGCTTGGCAATATGTTCTTATCGTCGTATTTTTTTGATAATATCCGAGGTAAAAAACAACTTGGATATTTGGCAGAAACACGCACAGAGTTCTTTGAAAAAGTATTAGGGATATCTTTCGTTATTTTATCTGACGAAAAAAAACCGGATGAACTTGCAAAACACGCAGAAGAAACTTTAAATAACTTTCCAAAATATTTGCAAAATGTTTCCAAACAGGCCTTTGATAACAGCAAGCGCACACTTGTTGAAAGGGTAAACAAAAACAACAGAACGCTGGAAGACTGGATGAACGATGTCTTTTTGACCTCAATATTTGATGGCGACACAAAGTATGCTCAAAAACTCTCTAAAGAGATAATGTCTTTGTCTATTGAGGATGTATCAGGCATCTTTTGCAAGGCTTTTGACTCTAAAACCTGTGCAAGGGTTTGCGTGTATGCGAGTCCCGCAGCCTGTGAACCAAGCGCGCAGGACACTTTTATTAAGAATATCAAACAGTTTAAGCTTGGGGCTTTGGTCTATTAAGTTGTTTTTATTGGACAAGGACTTGTTTTCTTTGGTATATAGGGGGCAATATGGCAAACGCAAAAAGTTTTATAAATTCAACTTTCGACATGATAAGGAAATCTTCTTCCGTGGCAGTTCTATTGATGAAGAAATCTCTTGTTGAAAGAAAAAGGCGAGGAATGTTCCAGCACCTTGGTGAACTTACTTATGCTCTTTGTAAAACAAATAAAATAAAAGATGACTCCATTGAGCCTTTAATAGAGCAAATAGATGGTGTTAACAAAGAACTAAGAGACACATCTACAGAGATAGACTCCTATGTGTCTAAAGAGATCCACAATAAACCGACGAATTAGTTTATATCCAGCCTTCTACTTCATATTTATTAAGTTTGTTATACAGCGTCTTTAAAGTAATTCCAAGTGCTGCAGAGGTTTTACTCTTGTTGCCATTATAGAACTGTAGAGCGTTCAGGATATGCTCTCTCTCTATGTCGTCTAATTTTTGAGGAGAAGCACTATTAAGTCCATCTGCGTTCTTTGCAAGTTTTCTCATGTCAGCAGGTACGTCATCCAAAGTTATTATGCTTCTTTTTCCTGCAGTCTCTTTAGGTAACATTATTTTTATTCTTTCTACGCAGTTTATTAATTCTCTTACATTACCTGGCCAAGGATACTTTATGAACACTTCCATCGCTTCTGGAGTTACATCTTTTATTGTTGAGCCAGCAAAATGTTTTACTAAAGCAGGTATATCCTCTTTTCTTTTTCTTAGAGCAGGTATTCTTAGAACGATGGTGTTAAGTCTATAGAATAGATCTTCTCTGATAGAGTTATTCCTTATTTCATTTTCAAGTTTTTTATTTGTAGATGAGATTATTCTTACATCGGATTTAAGAGTTGAGCCTTCGCCGACCCTGCTGTATTCGCCATTCTGTGCAAATCTCAAGAGCTTAGCCTGCATATTAGGGTTTAGTGATGTTATTTCGTCCAAGTACAGAGTCCCACCGTTAGCTTTTTCTACAAAACCCACTTTATCAGAGATAGCTCCTGTAAAGCTTCCCCTTATGTGTCCAAATAACTCGCTGTCAAAAAGATCCTCTGTTAAAGAGGCGCAGTTGAGCACAACAAACTGTTTGCTGGAGCGATTACTCTTGTTGTGTATCTCTCTAGCTATCAATTCTTTCCCAGTACCGCTCTCGCCGGTGATAATAACATTAATGTTGCTCTTGGCGATCCTTTCCACTATATCCACGATGCTTCTCATTTCTTCGCTCTCGTGTACTATAGGATTAAGCGAAGTTTCTGATCTTGTACTTTTTGAAGTTGTTCTTTTTTCTAGGTCCATAAAAATCCCCTCTGATTATTTTATATAACGTACATTGTTCCGACTAGTGTAAAAACAAAATCTTATTTTGTCAATATAAGTATTCACAAAAAATGATAATTAGATTGTGCTTGTTTATACTTTTGCGCAGACAGAACCAGCTTGTTTTTTAGGCTTTTTGAACATAATCGCCAAAAATACCAAAAATATTATGGAGTATATACCCCATATAGGCAAGCCCCTTCCAAATAGCATAAAACCTACTAGAGAGGAAATCACTATGGAGGATCCGATGTATGGGAACATGGAGGAGGAGTGTTTTACGGTGTTTATTTTGAAAATGCTGCACACCATTATCGCCGTAGGGGAATATGGTGAAAGCAGCTCACCTGCTATACAACCTTCTATTATAGCCGCCACAGCTACGGCATCAGCACCCATTTGTCCTGCAACTGGTAAAAGTATTGGTATCATTATAGAGAAACCTATAAGACCATTTCCTGACATGAACGTCGTTAAAGTGCTTATTATAAAACACACCAGCGGGAAAAAAGGTGTTCCTGCTTTTACTTTGAAAAGACTTATTATGTAATAAGCACTTCCCATATCGTTCAAAAGTTTTGCAAAAGAAAAAGAGACTAGGAGCAGGAGCATATAATATGTTACGTTTTTAGAGGTCTCACCTAGGTATCCAAAGAGATCCTTTGTATTAAGTAATTTTGTTCTTAACGAGTATATAACAACTGCCAACAGGCTTGCTAAAGACGACAAAACAAGGGCTGAGCTCACATTTGAATAAATAAGATAGTTCTTTAGATGAGCAACTCTAAAAGAATCACTATCTACATCAACCCTTATTGCCCCTATAAAAAGGAAGAACACTGCGAACAAAAGTAAAAATAAAGCTAAAAAACTTACTCCTAAATTAGTTTTTGCCTTGATCAGGTCCTTATTCTGGAACAAAGGTTCCTGATCGCTGCTAGAAACTATTTCCATGGAGGCATTTGTTTTTTTGAACATAAAAAAGAACAACATCATTGCTATAACGGCTATAGAGAAAAATTTGAATTGCAGGGAAGTAAGGAATAGGGTTAAGCCGAGACCTTTATAGTTATATATTAGTACAGCGGAGGCCAACATTGCTAGAACATGAGTAATAAAGGAAGATCTTAATGGCCTGAGGTTTGTCTTATCAAAAGATTGTCTCATCCACGCAGAGGCTGTAACTCCGGCGTATGGATGGAAATATAAAAATGGCAGCAGTAGATATTTTGTGGGGCTTTTTGAATTAACAAGGTCTCTAAACCCACCGGCTCCAGCAAGTATCCTAAGGAACATCAACATCGTGAGAAGGAACAAAACTATGTTCAAATTATTCCCTACCAAACTGTAAGGCAGATACTTATAGAAGAGCTCCTTGGTCCCCATAATAATGGAACCACCGTTGTAAAGGATACTCCCCAGCAACAGGGAACAGGAAACGCTTATGAGAGGGCTTGCTGTAGCAAAACATAAGAACAACGCAAGGACCGCAGGGATGATGCTGGTATATTTTATGGGTTCTGTTATTAATTCTTTTTCTTCAACTAGTTGGCCGGTATTTTGCTCAGAAATAACGAAGTGTACTACCACTCTGGTATCTATTTCTCTAAAGTCCGTCGATAATAAATACCTGTTCCTTATGTTTGGCTCATTCCTTGTGTTGAGTTGCACCACGTATTCAGAAAATCTGTTTGAGTACTTTTGCCATTTTGCTCCCACGGGCTGCATGTCCTTATAGGTAACAAAGTCGCCCTTTGATACTATTTGGTCAATGGTGCCACTTAATTCTGACCAAACCTTATCTGCGGACTTTTCCTGCAGGTATTCCTTATCACCCGCATAAAAAAGTAGGAAGAGGGCAGTTATTGCTATCACCGACAAAAAGCCGGTTTTTTTATTCCTAAAAAATAACATCTTAGAGCAACGCTACAACAAATTACACTTGCAGAAAAGCTTAAAATTCTATAAATAGAAGATGCGGATACATTAAGACAGCAGAGGTAATTAGGCTCTAGAAGTCCATGCCTCGAGGAGAGTAACATGTCTAAAAAGATAAGGGTCGCCCTTATGGGCGTCGGTAACTGCGCTTCATCCCTTGTTCAAGGGGTAAATTACTACAAAGACATCAAAGAAACAGAGAAGGTTCCTGGGCTTATTACTACCAATTTTGGTGGGTACTTGCCAAACGACATAGAGTTCGTCGCTGCTTTTGATGTTGATTCCAGAAAGGTCGGAAAAGATCTTGCTGATGCTATTTTTGAAAAGCCAAACTGTACAACTATCTTTAATCCAAGAGTGCCAAATTTAAATTGCACCGTAGAGCAGGGCTATCTTTTAGACGGTTGTGCTGATCACATGAGCAACTATGCCGATCACAGAGCTTTTAGGCCTCTTGCAGACAAGTACACTAGTGACGCAGAAGCAAAGAATGCAATAGTAAAAACACTAAAAGACAGAAGGGTTGACGTAATAGTTAACTACATGCCTGTTGGTAGCGAAAAAGCTGCGTTCTTTTATGCGGAGTGTGCTTTGGAAGCAAAAACTGCTTTTGTTAATGCGATGCCGGTTTTTGTTTCAAAATTGTGGGGGAATAAATTTATAGAAGCTGGACTTCCAATACTTGGCGACGATATAAAATCACAAGTTGGAGCAACACTCCTTCATAGAGTACTTACAAAAATGTTCGAGGATAGGGGACAACCTGTAAAGAAAACCTATCAACTTAACGTCGGTGGTAACACAGACTTTTTGAACATGATAGATAGATCGCGCCTTGCTTCAAAATCTAAATCAAAAACACAGGCCGTTACAAGCATAATGGATATACAGATACCTAAGGACGATATTTACATAGGACCATCTGATTATGTTCCGTGGCTTAACGACAATAAAGTTTGCTTCATAAGGATGGAATCGGAGCAATACGGCGGTGTTCCAATGACGATGGACCTAAGGCTCAGCGTAGAAGATTCTCCAAACTCAGCGGGCGTTATTACTGATGCAATTAGAGCAGCAAAGGTTGCTTTGGACAGAAAAGATTCTGGTCCTATAGTCGCTGCAAGTGCATATCTATTCAAGAGCCCTGTTGAACAATATGATGATTCTATCGCTAGAGAAATGTTAAAAGCTTACGCAAAAGTAAATTAATACTTCAAAAGGACACACCCGACCATATTGTTAGAGCAACGTCGGGCGTGTTCTTATATTTTGGATATTCTTAAGTATAAGTAACGAACTTTTTTCTTGACTTTGGTGTTTTTTTAGCTATATACTCGGCAAAATGAAAAAAGTTGTTTGCCTACTCTGTATGTTGCTACTTTCGTCTATAGCTATGGCTACTGGGTCGATCACGTGTCCTGGTGTCAATAACCATTCTTATTCGATAGAAAGTTTTGACTGCAATGGTCTAAATTGGATCGGGCTTGTAAGGGAAAGACTTCTGACCGTTAGCATGGTTGAAAAAAATAAAATATTTAAAGCTGCTCCTAAAAGTCTTGCTGAAACAAACTCCATTACTGATACCTCTGACCCCTTCAATATAAAAGACCTGATGCCTCCTAAAGTAGTAGTTACAGATTTTCTCGACGATAAATATAAACAGGACATTGAATACTTTAAGTATTTTTGTAAATGGAATAAAGACCTGTTGAATAACTGTGAAATAAGTATCTTTTTTTTCAACGATATGGCTTTCTCTAAGGGGCAGGAGTCTATACTCTGTAAGAATGGTGTAGTTAGTGCTCCTGACTCCCTGTTCACCTCTCCTACGTTGTTGAGTCCCAACTTATCAAAGATTAAGGATAGGGTTGTAGGTAAAGCAGGACTAGGAAAATCAAGTAACACACTTGCTAATGTAAAAGCAGGAGCAATAAAGGTAAACCCAGAAAAAGCAACAGATACCCTAGGACATTTTATAACGTCATTTGTCCCAAATGACGCCAAATCGAAAGTAAAGGCCGTTAAATATGCAAATGGTGCCACGCCCAGTGAAGATGATATTGAAAATGATCCCGCTTATGGAAATGAAGCTATTACCGACCAAGATTTTTTTATTATCAGGGTGATGGCCGACGATGTCCGTTATTATAAGATAGTTGTAACGTTAGCATTAATTCTTGGAGACACTTACCAAGGTGGTATAGTTGCTTATTTTCTAGTCGTTGGAGATACTGGTTATAATCCAAAGGTACAGCGTGGCCTACTAGCAGCTAAGAAGGATCAAAGCACAAGTGAAGATTGGGAAACGGCAGCTTTGTTGTGTGATGATTATACTAGCATAGGAGCTGATGGAGATACTTACGGAAAGTGGTATTTACCTTACAGTGAGGAATTGTACAGGCTCTACCTAAATAGGGATGCTATTGATGCCGGTGCAGTCGGTGCTTTTGCGAAGGACTACTATTGGAGTGCTTCAAAAGTTCTTTGGATGGCATGGGACCAAGATTTTGACGATGATCGTTTTCATGCTCACGCTAATAACCAGAGGGAAGAATATATTGGCAACAAATATCATGTTCGCTGTATTAGTTATTTTTAAATATTCTTTTGTTTAGTCCTTCTTTTTTGCTAATCATATCATAAATACCAAGAGTAAATGATGATCTTGGTGATAAAGAGGAAGTAACAGATAGCTATATGTTTTTATCGAATGTTTACTAGTTATATGTAATATATTATTTTTAAGCAGCATATATATTCATTGAGTTGCCACTCTTTTTAAGATTTATATCGACATTGTAGTCACTTAGAATTGATGTATAAATAGATCTGCCTTCTCCAGAGGTGATCACAGAAGCTGTTCTCCAATTTTATTTGTATTCAGGTTACGTCAGTTGTGTACAAGTCTAAAATAACCTCAAGATTTATCACCAAAAATTTGACACTGCGCTCATATGCCATTAGAATTGTAAGTAAATAACGTTCAAAGGAGGAAAGGATGCCTCTTTCAAAAATTTTAGTGGTAGATGATGAACCAACTTACAGAGCCTCTGTATCAAGGTGCCTAACAAACAATAGTTACAGGGTAACAGCTGCTGACAGCGGTGAAAGAGCCCTCGAACTTTTATCCACTGGCAACTATGACTTGTTGATCACCGATTTAAAAATGTCAGGAATAAGTGGACTTGATCTTATAAAGAAGATCAAAGACATTTCTCCCAACACGGCTGCTATAATAATGACGGCCTATGCAACCATAGAGACTGCAATAGAGGCCACAAAAAATGGGGCGTTCCATTATTTGGTTAAACCTTTTAACATTGATGAACTTACTCAGCTCGCACAAAAGGCCATTGAACATAAAAAGCTTAAGGACGAGAATGTATATCTCAGAAAACAAATGAGCAGAAATGCCAGTGTTGCTGATATCGTCGGTAAAAGCAATGCGATCCAGAGCATAGTAGAGCTAGTGAAAAAATTGGGTGATTCGGATTCCAATGTCCTTATAACCGGAGAAACCGGAACAGGGAAGGACCTTATAGCAAAAGCCATACATAGTGCGAGCAGAAGAAATAAAAAATTACTGATCTCTTTTGATTGTTTAAACCCTTCAAGTGAAACTTTAGAAGCTGAACTTTTTGGTTATGTTAAAGGGGCTTTTGCTGGAGCGGTTTCCTCCAAGGAAGGTAAGGTCGATCTTGCTGACGGTGGGACTTTACTTTTAGACAATATTTCTGAGTTGCCTTTGAATACACAAAATAAATTACTTCAACTTATAAAGGATAAAACTTATTGTCCACTTGGATCAAATAGGAGTTCCGATGCTGATATAAGAATAATTGCCACAACGAATAGAGATATGGACAGCGCAGTTGCCAGAGGGGCCTTTAGAAAAGATCTGTATTATGAATTGAACGTCATACCTATCTCCATTCCACCGGTAAGGGAAAGAAGTGAGGATATTCAACTACTCGTTAATCATTTCCTTAAAGTCTTTTCTACCAGAAGCGGCAAAAGGATCGACGGTGCAACTAAGGAAGCTATGAACGTGTTCCTGAATTATTCCTGGCCAGGTAATGTTACAGAGATACAAACTTTTATAGAACGACTGGTCGTTTCCTGCAGCAGCAGAATAGAACTTTCTGATCTTTCGATGAAATATTTTGAGGATCACAAAAAAGAAGTTGCAACACTTAAGAGCGTTGATCCCGTGACCAGCCCAAAACTGATCATTCCTACCGACGGTATTGATCTGAACAACATAATGAGAGAGCTTGAGGACCATCTTATAAACCAGGCTCTGGATAGAACTAACGGTAACAAGAACCAGGCAGCCAAACTTTTAAAGTTGAACAGGACCACGCTGGTGGAAAAACTTAGAAAGAGGGGTGCTATAAAAACTAGGAGCTTGACGCTATAGCGTTAAGATAAAAATGAGCATACTTTGGAACAAAAGGATAGCAGGTGTCCAAGAACTGTCCGTGGAACCGACCGAACCGGTTTCTAAAGAACGATTAAAACATGTTTGGGCGGTCGGCGGTGGTAAAGGTGGTGTAGGCAAAACCCTCATCGCTGCAAATCTTGGTATCATGCTTGCAAGGGAAGCCAACAAAAAAGTTGTGCTCGTAGATTTGGACCTTGGTGGAGCGAATCTTCATACTTGTATAGGCATAGATCTGCCGAAATTCACTTTAAGCGACTTTGTACAAAGAGAAGTTGATGATCTGGAAAAGCTTGTAGTAAGTACGCCTATCAAGAACCTTGGTCTTATAAGCGGGGCACAGGATTTTTTGGACATAGCCAACATAAAACATTCTCAGAAGCAGAGATTTCTTACCCACCTTAAGAATCTGGATGCTGATTATATAATTTTGGACCTTGGCGCCGGTACTACCTTTAATACTCTTGATTTCTTTTTGGCTTCGGACCTTGGAATAGTTACTATGGTTCCAGAGCCTACCTCCATAGAAAATGTTTATCGTTTTATAAAAAGCGCTTTCTACAGAAGGCTTAAAACAATAGAATCTACCTTGAAAATAAAGCAGGTCATAGACGGTATAATGCACAAAAGAGTCGAGAACAATGTCAATACTCCGGCAGACCTTTTGACGCAAATAGATGCAATGGATCCGGTCATAGGGCAAAAAGTAAGAGCAGAAATGCAGTTCTTTTCTCCAAAGCTCATCATCAATATGGTCAGGAGCCAGACGGATGTTGAACTGGGGCATGCTGTAAGTTCCGTGTGTAAAAAATATTTTGGTATTGACGTAGATTTGTTGGGATACATAGAATATGACAATCTTGTTTGGCAAAGTGTTAGAAAAAAAGCACCCATCCTTTTGGAGTTCCCCAATTCAAAACTTGTTTCCAACTTTAACAGGATATACAAGAAGTTACTTAACCCGAATATAAAATTCGTTGATGATGTTTCGGAGAGGATGTAAGTGAATAAAAAAAGTAACAAGCTCAGCTATTATGAGATCCTTGAACTAACTGAGAATGCCACTCGAAAAGAAATAGTGGAAGCCTACCAAAAAGCCAAAGGCGTATATGGAAAGGATTCCATGGCCGTGTACAGCCTCTATTCCAATGAAGATAGCAGAGATATGATCAACCTAATAGAGGAAGCGTATCAGGTCCTTATTAATCCCCAGAGGAGAGAGATCTACAACAAGGAACATAACATAAATAGCCATCGCTCTATAGTTAATATCTTCTTTGACAAGCCAGGTGAAATAAAAAGGGCTTTTGTTGAAACACCTAATTTCAAGAGATTACCAAAAGATGACCTTTCGGAAGATAGTCCAGAAATAAACAAGGAAGCTTTTAAGGCGTATGTTTCTATTTCCAAGCAGGAAATGACACCAACGTTGCCCGATTATAAGGCTAACGAGGATATGGAGAACAGAATAAAGGTAGAGAACACTTTTAGTGGAGAGTTCTTTGCTGAAGTAAGATCATATAAAAGTATGTCACTTGGTTACGTTTCTAACAGGACAAAGGTCCCTATTTATCATATAGAGGCTGTAGAAAGAGAGGATTACTCTGCTCTGCCTGCACGTGTATATACTTTAGGCTTTCTAAAGACCTATTCGAGGTTGCTTGGTTTTGATCCAGAAAAAGCGTCAAAAGCTTATATTGAAAGGTATGATAAATCCATAAAGTGAAAGATAAAAATTTTTACAGATTCAAGGCTGAGGCTGATTTTAGAAGGCTGGACCTCCTTTTAGTTGAATATTTTGAGGAACTGGGAGGTATTTTTTCAAGAAGTGCCATACAAGATTGGATCCGCTCCGGTAGTGTAAAGGTTAATGGGGTCATTGTAAAACCGTCAAAAAGTATAACTGTTGGAGAGATGGTAGAGATACTTATTCCTGAGCCTGCCAAAATAGACCTTAGTCCGCAAAACATTCCCATAAAGATTGTTTACGAGGATGAATACATAATCGTTATCGATAAAGAGGCCAGTGTCGTCGTACATCCGGCACCTGGGAATTTTAGTGGTACTCTGGTAAATGCAGTTCTTTACCATACTAGCGGTAAGCTTTCTTCTATAGGCGGGAACTCAAGGCCGGGAGTGGTGCACCGGTTGGACAAAGGTACCAGCGGGCTTATTGTGATGGCAAAAACGGATGCTGCACATCTTGAGCTTGCCAGACAGTTCGCCTCTAAAAAAGCAGGACGGGTTTATCTTGCAGTGCTGCATGGCTGTCCTGTGGAGGAAAAAGGGAAATGGCAAACTTTTTTTGGTAGACATCCGGTTGACAGGAAAAAATTTACCTCAAAAGTTACCGACGGTAAAGTGGCTATAACCAACTACAGGGTCATTGGCTGTAATTCAAAATATAGTGTTGTTAGAGTTGAACTGGAGACGGGCAGGACACATCAAATAAGGGTCCATATGTCTGAACATGGTTGCCCAATAGTCGGAGATGAAACATATTGCAATGTGACTATGGACAAGAAGCTTATTTCGCGGCAGGCATTACATGCAATGGAATTGAGGCTGTATCACCCTATCTACGGGGTTCGCCTAAGCTTTATTTCCAACTTACCTGAAGATATGTCTAAATTGATAAAAGAACTTGATTTAGACGTAAAAATGTAGCGATAATAATACATTAGATGATGCCAATTATAATTTCACTTGTTTGCTCATTATTTATTTCTTTAAGTGCCAAGGAAATTCCAAATAGATTTGAGGTAGCAAAACAAAAACTTCTTTATGAGGGTGATATTACCACCTCAAAAAAAGAACTTTTATCTGTGTTCGCCTTGGCTAAAAGAAACAGTGATAAAAAAACAATGAGCGAGACCTTGGGACTGTTAGGACAATACGCCGGTGTTTCCTATAGGGACCTTTTTAAGATGTGCAGCTCTTCTGGCCTTGACTGTTCCTTCTATAAGGCAAAAACATTGGAAGTGCAGGGTAACGCAGGAAGCGCAATGGACTTATATTTGGAGGGTGGATACTACGAAGATTATTTACGACTAAAAACTTACTCAGGGGAAGATCTGAATGCGATAGCGAAAAAATATGGTTTAGGGGAGGGGACTACCCTTTATTATCAGGGGCTGCTACACATCGCCAGAGGCGAATGGCAGAACGCAGTAACCGTTCTTTCCAGCAACAAGCTGGATAACAACGCTAAAGCCAAATTCTATCTTGGGTATGCCTTGTTGATGATAGGAAACAATGAAAAAGTGAGTTCTCTGATACAGAAGCAGCCTACGAATATAACTTATTTCGATGGACTTGAATATAAGAGGCTAAAGGGTCTTTTGCTATATGCTGAGAACAAGCAATATGAAGCCTTTGACGTCCTAAAGGAAGTCCTTGCGACTATTCCTGATGACTTTTTGTCCAAAAGATATTTGGCGCACATATATTACAGGACCGGTTGGTTCAGCAAAGCGGAAAAAATATACTCCGACCTCATAAATAAGGAGTGGAGAGATACTGAGCTTTATTACTTGCTGTATGAGCGCTGCGAAATGAGGATAAGGAATCTCAAATTCGATATCGCCAAAAAAGATGCGGAAAGGGTAATAAAGGAATATCCTTCCAGAAAAGAATTCGTGGTGGATATTATCTCCTTGCTACTGTCTTACGAAGACGTTAGTGATGCAGAGCACTTTATTGAGTCCTTGTCCGCCAAGGGTACTTTATATGAACAGGGGTTACGATTTTTTTCTCAGGGTCTTATTTTAGAATTCAAAATGGATTATGTTGGCGCTAATGCCATGTTCAAAAAAGCCATGCAGGTGTTCCCTTCACCGGAGTATAACGCAAGGATACTTTTGTCTGAGCAGAACCTTAAATATATGACTGACGACAATGCACCAAAACCCTCTTGCAGTAACTATAATGTAAAAAAACTTTCACCCACGGAAGTCGAAGTGGAGCTTAAAAGAACTGGTGCGGGAGTGGTCTCAAGGTATTATGTTAGCAGCTCTCCGGAGGGCATTCATAAGGTAACTCTTCCCTTATTGCTTGTCTATGACCCTGAGAGGATCTCCTTTAAGGATAAGAAAAAAGTCTGGGCGGATAAAATAAAACAAGTCTGGTCCGTTGATAAGTTTGAACTTGCAGTAGACTACGACAATAAAGAGGGAACTGTAAAAGTAAAAGTAGAGGTTGTCCCGTGGCCGAGTTCTTTTTACTTAAAAAGGGTTTCTAGCCACGAATGGAGTGTGTTGACTCCTCCGTCGGTAATAGCGCATGAAGTGGGTCACTTGTTAGGGCTGGAAGACGAGTACTATGAGACGGACCCCAGGATACTTTCCAGGAATAAAGGTCGTTATATAGGGGCGATGAGCTCAATAATGAGGAATATGTACAATGGCAGGCCAGAAAAAAGGCATATACATTTTGTTCTGTCTCCCTTAAAATGTAATTAAAGGCGGTGTACAATGATTGAAAAAAAGAAAAAAATGCTAGCGGATGTTATGGAAAAGTACGATTGTGATGCGTTGCTTTTTACAGACACCAAGAACGTAAAGTATTTTACAGGTTTTAGGGGGGACAACTGTCTTCTAGTTTGTACCAAAGACCAGATGGCCCTTATAACGGATCCTAGATTTGAGCTACAGGCTCAAAAAGAAGTAAAAGAGGCAAAAATAGTTATCAACAAAAATGAATCAAGCCTTTGGGATGTGCCGGAGCTTTATAAAGAATTTAATATTCAAAAGCTTGGTTTTTCGCCAAAGATACTGACTGTGGAAGTATATAATGCCATAGAGCCTTTGGTGGAGCTTATTCCTGTGGACGTAGTCCCTTCTTCGTTCAGGTACATAAAAGGGGCAGATGAAGTTGCCTCTCTTAAAAAAGCAGTGGAGATACATGAGAAATCCTTTATAGAGACAATGGGGATCTTGGTTGACAACCCAACGGAAAAAACTTTTGCAGCTACGCTTGATCATCTTATGAGACTAAATGGAGCGGAAGCCTGCTCTTTTGACAGCATCATTGCCTTTGCAGAGAACTCTGCAATAGTTCATGCAACCCCAACGGACAAAAAAATTAAAGGTAATGGTTTTTTGCTGGTTGATTTTGGCGCAGTTTATGACGGCTACCACAGCGATGAAACAGTTACCCTTATTATGGGTGAACCTGACAAAAAAATGATAGATATCTATGATACCGTCTATACTGCACAAAAACGGGCAATAGAGGCTGTAAAGCCAGGTGTTACTGCAAAAGAATTATATAATAAGGCCTATGGGTATGTTACAGACAAAGGTTACGGGAGGTATATACAGCATTCACTTGGGCATCATTTAGGCTTAGATATACATGAGTACCCTAAGATCTTCCCTTCCACTGAATTTACTTTTGAAGAGGGGATGGTGTTTACTATAGAACCTGGTATTTACGTCCCTGATCTTGGAGGCGTAAGGCTTGAAGATATGGTAAGGGTTACGGCTACAGGATTTGAGTTGCTTACCACCTTATCGAAGGAGAAGAGGATAATAATTTAATGGACTACAGGGGGATCTATCTTAAGGGAAGTGAATGTTTTGCTCAGGGGCATTACGAGCAGGCGCTTACGTTTTTTCTTTCCATAATAGATTCAAATAGCAGTGATCAGAATTTGCTGTTGAGGATTTCCCAGTGTTATGAGCAAATAGGAAGGAACGACGAGGCTATAGAGTTCTTGGAGCGTTTGCTTAATGTAAGTCTAACCAGCGGTGAGTATAAAAAAGCCATTGCAATATGCAAAAGGATACTATCTTTGGACCCTGATGATACAGAGGTCGTTTTAAAACTAGCGAACATATTCAGAAGGATAAAACAATATGGTGAGGCGACTTATTACTACAAAATAGTTGCACAGCATTATGAATATGCCGGTTTTATGGATAAGGCCCTAGAGGTGTTGCAAATAATAAAGGAACTTGGTCAGGATGGTGTAGATGATCTTTTGGAAATAGTTAAGAATGAGTATAAACGTGGTGCAAAAACAAAAGCGGACAAGAACATCGATGAAATAATAGTTGAACTTAAGAACGGCGAGGAGAATAAACTTTTAGAGGTTGCTCTAAACCTCGCCCTTACCAATACTCCGGAAAAAATACCTTACATACTTGAGCTGGCGGAACTGTACTTTAAGACACAAAAATTAGAAAGTTGTATACGGCTTTGTTTGTGGGTGCTGCATTTAAATAAAAAATGCTCTAAACCTATCCTGCTCCTTGTAAAATCTTTATGGGCTCTAGGTTGGGATGATTATGCAAGAAGACTTACAGAGCTGGTAATTTCCGGAGAAATAGAAACCGATGATCAGGAAACTCCCTTAAAGGCCTCCAAAATAAGAGAAGCCATGCTAACAATGGAAAAAGAAAGGATAATAAAAGTATCAGAAGATCTTGGGGAAGATGAACTGTTAGAAGAGGACCTTGCGTATCTTAAGAACCATGATTACACACACGTGGACCATCAGGATATAAAAAGGAAGCTCATGATGGAAGAGCTTGACCAAAAAATAGAAGAAGCGCAAAGCGATAAAACTTCTATCATAGACCTCAGGAGAAAGAATAAGTTCCCTCCAAAAATGCTAGAGGGTCTTAAAGATGCAGAGATCATGGTCTCGGAGGGTATGTACGATAAAGCAGGTCTAAAACTTTTTGAGATACTAGAGGAATATCCCGGCAACGAGGATGTTAAAGAAGCGCTGAACAGGGTCCTCAAGCTTTCGAGTGTTGCAGATTCAATGCCCTCCTATTCCGGGAGAGAGCTCGAGAAGGAAGCTAAAACATCGTCGGAAATGGTCTCTGACCTTGAGAGGTATTTGGATCAGGAAGACGAATTTGCCTCTTCAAACGAGAGCGATGTTGAACAGAACAAGATACAGAGGGTTGTGGATATGTTCAACGGCAGTCTTAAGGAGATCCTTTTGCCCTCTGACTATATGACGGTTTTTGATCTCGGCATAGCATATATGGAAATGGAATTATGGAACGATGCTGCTGCCGAATTTAAAAGAGTAATAAGTCTGTTGACGGAGACCGACCCACAGAACCCAAGGCTTATAGAGGCAAAAATATACTATGCTTATGCGAATGCGCAGACCGGTGTACAGAATGCTAAGAACTCAGCAAAGTTCCTTGAGTCTTTGGTCAAGCAGTTATCGGGTGAGAAACAGAAATTGGAAGCTCTTTATTATCTCGGAATGTGTTACGAAGCCGCAGGCGACGTGGATAATGCAAAGAACAGTTATGGTGAGATATACAGCATAGAGCCTTCATACAGGGATATAGAAATAAGGACGTCAGTGCTTGGCAAGTAGTTTATGATCAAACGAGCCTTAATATTTAGTTCGATCTTTCTGGTGGTTATCATTATAGCCCTGTTCTTTATTCTTGATTCATTTGCCGTAAGGGATATCGCCAAAAGGTTTATCGTCACACAGGCATACTATCAGTTGGGCCTTAAGGTCACTGTAGATGATGTGAGTTTTTCTTATTTCAGGCCTGCCATTACAGTCACTAATATTCATTTAGAAAAACCGAATGGTGAGGAACGGGTAAAACTCATCGCACCAAAGGCTACTGTTAGTTTTAATTTGTTAAAACTTCTTAAGGGTAAAATAGCGATCAGGGGTTTTACTCTTGAGTCACCAAAGTTAGATCTGGAACTGGATTATGACGATACAGTGCAAAGTAAATTTGACTACAAACAATATTATGACCAGCTGCTGACCGCAAAGTTTGGTAAAATAAATATCAGTAAAGCCGATATAAATATTAAGGTTAATTACAAGTCAGGGAAGTCTTCTACTGAGCTTTTTCTCACTGGACTAGCTCTTGATATACGCTCCGGTGTTCTTTCCGACTATAGTATCCTGTTGTCTACGGAAGGGATGAAAACACCAATAAAACAAATACATAGTTTTGATCTTTCTGCGCAGTTAAAGAAGAACAATTTAAAAATATCACGCTTTAAGATAGTAGGCGACGGTGGAGAAATTTCTTTAGATGGACCTATTTCCAATATCAATGATACTAAAAATATTTCTGTGGACCTTTTATGGAAGGCAAATGTTTCTTTGGATGCGCTAAAGGATTACGATGAATATTTAAATGATAAGGACCTTTATGAATTTAAAGGTAATCTTTCCAGTCAGGGAAAGATCAAATATGTTCCCTCAAAAGGGAAAGAAAGTCTTTCCGGTTATGTTTCTGCAAAGATAAGTAATTTTAAGTGGTTCAGATACGATGTTCCGAAGATAGAACTGATAGCAGGTTACGACAAGGACAAGGTGCTTATCTCCAAATTGGACGTTTCTGATGGGGTAAAGAATATCTATGTATATGAAACGACGATAGGTGTTGCTTCCCCGTATCCTATAAAAGGCAAAGGCTTTGTTAATGACGTGGAGCTTTCCCGTTATTTGGAGATGTTTGGATTAAAAAGGTGTTTATCATTTTTTAACGCCAATGGTCCCTTTTCTTTTACCGGAAGTGCTAAACCGGCTGTCAAAATATCCTCTGTGTTCGATCTGAATGTGTCTAATTTCTGGGTCCTGAATGAAAAAGGGCTACTGCCCAATGAGGCTAATTCAATACTGAATTTTAAAAAAGGTACGGCAAAAGGAGTGGTCAATTTTAGTTCAAGAGGCGCCTACTTTGACAAGTTCCTCGCCCAAAGCGAGGCCAATGAGATCCTCGTAAATGGCTGGATCTACGCCGACGGTAAGCTTGATATGGACGTAAGCTCCTCTGCCTTTAGTCTGGACACCTATGGAAGGATTGGCACACTCCCGATCAAAGGTAAGGGCAGTATTGAAACCAAACTCATAGTCGATGATAAAGGTAACTTTAAAACAAAAGGCTCCTTTAATTTTAGTCAGGTCGAGCTGCTCAATAAATATGTCCTTGGAAATATAGATGCAGGTGTAGTTTACGACGGGGTTAAATTGTCCTTTAAGGATATTAAAGGAAAAATAGGTAGCTCAAAGTATTCTGGGTACACCGATATAATCTTTGGTGCTAAAACTCTCTTAAGCGGACGAGGTGATTTCAAAGAAGCATATACAGAGGATGTCTATAGACTATTCAACTATCAAAAGAAAGTACTGGGAACTCCTTCCGGTTTTGCTTCCGGCAGTGTTAAGTTCGATGGTTATCCAACTTGGCCTACAATAAAGCTTGATGCAAAAATAAGAATGCGAGACGTTGAATTTTTCTCCGAAAGATTCGACGAGCTCTATGCCGCTTTTGTGTGGAATAAGGGAGATGTGCAGATAAACGATCTGTACCTGACAAAAGGCCGGGGACGAATCGATTTCAAAGGAGCAAGACGGGGCTCCGTCTTCAAGATAGATGTGTCGTCCAAGAATATCAACGCTTCTGATCTTGTAGTGATCTCAAAGAATGGGGTCTATTTGAACGGTAATGTTGATCTTAAAGGAGACATTGAGCACAAGAATAATAAATTTAGCGGTTCGCTAAAATTGAGCATACTGGATCTTTTATTGAACGATAAAAAAGTGAAGCCGGTTTCCATGAGCATGGATATTGGGGAGACGATAAGCGTTAAGTTCAAACTGTTCGATAAAGAGGTAGAGGGAGAATTAAAACGTGAAGGAGAGAAGCTTTTTGCTCTAAAAGCCAAATTGCAGGATTTTGATTTTTACTCTGTTGGCTCGATCTTTATCCCTGACCTTGAGAATTTTAAAACGGCCATAAATGGTGAGGTTGCCTTTAGATTCTCTACAGAAGAGGGTGTAAGATCAGCTACTATCAACTTGTCGTCATTCAATTTAACTGGTGGTTCTTTTAATCTTAAGAATAAAGGGAATATTTTTGTAGAGTATGGCGAGGGCTCCTATAAAATAAAACCGTTCTCCATAATAAGCGATTCTGAGAATATAAAGTGCACAACTGATTTCAGCAGTGATGGCAAAAAGATAGGTGTTAAGGGTTGTGTAAACGCTGCTATATTCAAACTATTTAAAAGATATGTCGCTAGTTCAAGGGGCAGAGTGGATGTTGATCTGTCCATGGATAACAAACTTAATGGAACTCTCTACACAAGGGACCTTGAGTTAATGTCCGCCGAGCACAAACTTGGTGTTCTGAATATAAATGGACGAATAGATCTGGTTAAGAACTTTGCGGACATGGATCATTTGAATATTTTAGCCTCCGGAGGAACAGTTGCTCTTTCTGGTGGTGTAGACGTAACGAACCTTGTTAACTTAAAGAGCATGTATCCTGCTGCAAAACTTAAAGCGAATATAGATAAATTATATTTTGAATACCCCGAGGGACTAAAAGGTAAATGGTCTGGGACTTTGTCTTTGGTCGGAGGATCAAGACCTTACAGCCTGAGTGGGGATTTGATGCTTTACGATGCCTCCTATAGAAAGGATTTTGATATTAATTCGTTCAAATTTTCGGAAAACAGTCGTTCTAATTTGGGTAAAAAAGCAGTACCATTATTTGACCTCAATGTGAAAGCAAAAACATCCTCAGAGATCTTCATAAAGAACAGTATCTTTGTCGGTGATCTTACGTTTGATCTTGCCGCCAGAGGATCAGAGCTTGACCCTAAGCTCATTGGCTCAATAGATCTTCTTAGGGGCGATATTTACTACATGGACAATACTTTCCAGCTTACTACTGGACGGGTAAAATTCAAGGATGACGAAACGGAGCCTTATGTTTATCAATTGGATTCAGAAATAAAGACCACTAATTATCAGGTGTTCTTAAAGATCCTAAGCAGGAACGGCGAGCCGCATTTTAAACTTACCTCCGTGCCTCCTTTAACCGAGGACAAGATCCTTGCACTACTTGCAACTGGGGATACACAAACGGACTTTACGCAGGGGCAGACCGGCTATGGTGCTACGGCTGGAGCTGGTGGGCAAATAGTGACCGAAGGTATAGGTGTTACAGGGGCTCTAAAGAGTAGTACAGGGGTGGGAGTCAAACTTAAGGCATCAAAGATAAAGGATGCTACGGCACCTGACATTGAATTGCAGAAAGATTTGACTAACGATATTAGGCTTACTTATGGTAAATCTTTAGATGAAAAAGTTAATAAGCATGAAGTTAATGTGCAGTACGATTTTAATAGGAATGTCCAACTTAACCTTCTGCTTAATGAGGACAAAAAGGACTATGTTACAAAAGTGCCTCCTCCTAATAATGCTGGTGTTGACGTTAAGTTTAAGTTCGAGTTCTAACGCCTTTGCTGCCGAGCAAAAGCAGATCTCTAGTCAAATATCCAAAGTTACATTTTATGATACGGAGCAAAAAGCCAATATAGAACAACCTTTGTTCGAGAGCATACTTGGTCTGTCTAATAATAAAAAATATTCAGATGCTTATCTTGCCGACCGCATTACCAGCCTTGAGGACTTAACCAATTACAAGGTTTCGGAATGGAAGGTAAAAGGCAAGGGCGAACTTTTTGTAAGCATGGCCAAAAAGAAAAAAATTGCCTCTGTTGAGTTCGTTAACAATAAAAGCATAAGTTCTCATAAGCTTTCTAATGAGCTTGGTTTTAGGGTTGAGGGAGCGTACTGCGAGGACCTTTGCGCTACAATAGAGATGAAAGTGCGAAAATATTATGCTGACCAAGGTTTTTACAACGCCAATGTAGAATTAAAAAAAGAGGCTCTTGAAGATGGTCGTTTAAAGATAATAGTAGAGATAACAGAAAAAGAACCTGCAACAGTTTCCTTAATAAGTGTGGAAGCTGAAGGGATCATCAATGCCGAACAGTTAGAAAAAATGTTGAGGATCAAACAGGGAGATAGGGTCAGATATTCATATATAGAAGAACGTTTAAAGGACCTAAAACAATATCTGTATGATAAGTCCTGCTATTCAGCGTCAATATATAAAAATACAATTAAAATATCCAAAGATGCAAAGTCAGCAAGTATAGAAATAGGCGTAAGGACAGGTCCAAGGTTCAACATAGGTTTCAGAGGGAACGATTTCTTTTCTAATCCTCAGACACTGATAAAGGCACTGGACATAACAGAAACGGATGTGGTCAATAAAGAATATTATTCGGTGCTGGTCAATAAGGTGGAAGATTTTTATTATTCCATGGGTTTTACAGAACCAAAAATAGATCTTGTAGAGGTCCTAGGTGACAAGGAATGGGAACTAAAACTGGTCTTTAATATTAAGGAGGGACCAAGGAAGTTCTTTGGGGACGTTGACTACAAAGTACAGAGTGCACCTACCTATACGTCTAAATTGAGCGAGTATGTTGAACTAAAAAAAACTACGCTGTTTGAGAGAGGCTTTTTTGTTAAAAAAGAATTTGAGGATATTAGAAAGGTCATAGATGATTTCTTCTCGGAGCAGGGCTATCTCAGGTCAAGGGTCATTTCTGTTAATTTTAAGGAAGTGCTTCCTGCTACAATAAATGTTTCCTACGATGTAGATGCTGGCTCTGAAACTATAATAAGAGATATACAGATCTCTGGGAACACTGTTTTTTCCACCAAAGAAATAATGTCCAAACTTGGCCTTGTTGAAGGTAATGGATTGAAGGTCCAATCCTTGGCGATGAACATCAACGATCTTATAACTGCATACAGGGAGCTCGCTTATGCAGATGTGTATATAGATAAAGAGAACATACTTATATACAGCGATGACAGAAGGGTTGCAGATGTAAACATACACCTTTATGAAGGGAACAAATATAAAATAGGGAAAATTTTCATAGAAGGCCTAGTAAAAACAAAAGACAGGGTCGTTACCAGAGAGTTTGAGTTTAAAGAAGGGGATAAAATAGTTCTAAGGGACCTTCAGGAAACAGAGAACAAACTTGCCAGTCTTGGTCTTTTTGGCTCTGCGTCCGTCCTGCTTTTGCCAAACAGCGTAAAAGGGACAGGCTATAAAGATGTCCTTGTAAAAGTGGACGAAAAGAAGGCGGGGACCTATGAGGTAGGTGTTGGATACAGAACCGACGACGGGATTAAATTGTCTTCGGGCATTGCATATGGGAACCTCGGTGGCTGGAACAGAAGAATTAATTTGGATGGGTCGATATCGAGAAGATTGGATAATCAGTTCAGGTTCCTTCAGTATGATATTAGCTCCGGTTATTACGAGCCATATTTTTGGAATTTTCCCCTGGGATTTAGGGTGACTCTTAGTTATACCAACGACGATTTAACCGACTATGCAAGAAAGGGTCTTGACCTTTCGTTCTATTTTGAAAAAACAATTGGTATCCATAGTTTCGTCTTAAGGAACTCTTTTGAAAGGGTAAATATTTTTGATGCACCGATACTATCGGATAATACGGCTTATTGGAAATATTCCATAAGACAGACCTATACACTAGATGCTCGAGATTCTGTATTTAGCCCTAATAAAGGGTTCTTGTTCTCTGTTTATGGTGAATGGGGACGTACTTTTGAAACTCAGATAATAGCGAACTATTTAAAGGTTGTTGAACAACTGAGGGTTTATGTTCCAATACTCAAAAGTTGGTTGCTGGTCCCTTCATTTAATGCTGGGTACATTAAAGGTTTACGTGGAGAATCCATCCTGTTGGATGAAAGATTTGCTCTAGGTGGTATGGACAGCATTAGAGGTTACAGAGAGCGCATAATTAACGACCTTACTCCGGTGGTGGACTCCCAGTATTTTTATACCGGTACCATGGAACTTAGACGATTACTGTTCTGGAAACTTGTAGGCGTTGCTTTTACAGATGTTGGTAATTTATCATCACAGGACCCAAATTTAAACGGCCCTTTTAGCTCGGTCGGTGGTGGTCTAAGTCTTAAACTGCCTGTGGGGTCCTTGAGCCTTCAGTATGGTTACATATTTAAAATTGATAAGCGAGTACCTCCGGACAAGATAGGAAGATTACACTTTTCTTTGGGTACTTTTTGAGGCAACTTGTAGCCTAACATCTTCGTTGAGAGAGATTATGAAGTTAAATGATATAACTATCCCTGAAGAGCTGATAGCACAGCATCCTGCTCACGAAAGGGATTCCTGCCGTCTTTTAGTGTTGGATAGAACTGCAAAAAAAATAGAACATAAAAACTTCAAGGACATACTTGGCTTTTTTAACAAAGGGGATGTGCTTGTTTTGAATAATTCTAAAGTCGTTAATGCAAGGTTCTGCGCCCATAAAGTCACAGGTGGACTGGTTGAATTATTTTTGCTCAGGCCTCTAGGTAGTGGTCTTATTGTTTGGCACAGTCTGGTAAAAGGCAAGAACATCAAAGAAGGTTCTATTCTTATAATAGATGAGTCCAACATACAATTAAGTGTTCTGTCAAAAATGGAAGATGGTACTTATAAGGTGTCATTTCCTAAAAACAGCGATGTTAACTTGATCATGGAGCAGTATGGAAAGCTTCCTCTTCCCCCTTATGTAAGAAGAGAGCCAGAGGCGGAAGACAGAGAGTATTATCAGACAGTGTTCGCCAAAGAACCTGGGTCTGTTGCTTCGCCTACAGCCTCGTTGCATTTTACTCCTGACTTGCTGGCAAAAATAAAGGCAAAAGGGGTGGAAATAGTTTTTGTTACCTTGCATGTTGGCTATGGGACTTTTAGTATTGTTAGGGATCTTGAACATCACCTTATGCACGAAGAAACGTACGTCGTACCAGAGACCATTGAATCTGTGCTAAATACTTGTCGTTTGACCGGGCATAAAATTTGGGCTGTAGGGACTACTGTGGTAAGAACACTAGAGTCTGCCTTTAACGAGAAATTAAAGCTTGTTGCTCCTGTTGGATCGACCAGACTTTTTATTAGACCCGGTTATAAGTTTAAGGTGGTTGACAGACTTGTTACCAATTTTCATCATCCTTCTACCACGTTAATACACCTTGTTGCCGCCTTTGCTGGAGAGGATAATATTTGCACGTCTTATGTGGACGCCGTTACCGAACGTTACAGAATGCTCTCTTATGGCGACGCTATGGTCCTTATTTGATTGTTCTAGATTTTTTTGCGTCTTTAATATATATTTTGGTTCCTATTGGGAGGATTAATGAAGATCGCTGTTATTGGCTCCGGTTACGTTGGCCTTGTTGCAGGTGCTTGCTTTGCTGAATCCGGTAACCATGTCTGCTGTATAGATATAAATAAAATAAAAGTTGAAAGGCTAAGTTCAGGTGATCCTGTTATCTATGAACCAGGCCTTGAAACACTTTTAAAAAAGAACCTAAAAGCAAAAAGGATCTTTTTTTCTACAACGCCTGCCGATTTTATCCCAGAAGCGGATGTTGTTTTTACAGCCGTAGGTACTCCTACTGGAGACGATGGTAGCGCAGAACTTGAACAATTGTTCTCTGCTGTTAAAAGCATAGCTCCACTTTTATCTGAATACACACTGGTGGTAAATAAATGTACTGCTCCGGTAGGTACTGTTGAAAAAATAAAGGAGCTGCTTTTGAAGGGTGTCTCAAAGGGTGTGGAATTTGATGTAGCCTCCAACCCTGAATTCTTAAAGGAAGGTGTGGCACTTCAGGATTTTATGTACCCTGACAGAGTCGTAGTTGGTGTTGAAAGTAAAAAGGCAGAAGCAATATTAAAAAAGTTATATGAGCCCTTCCTTAGGAATGGCAATCCTATCCACGTTATGGATATAAGATCGGCGGAACTTACAAAATATGCCTGTAACAGTTTTTTAGCGACTAAAATATCCTTTATGAACGACATCGCAGAACTTTGCGAAAGAGTAGGGGCGGATGTTTCTGCTGTTAGAGCAGGTATGTCCACGGACCAAAGGATAGGTAAAGCATTCTTGTATCCTGGAGTAGGTTATGGTGGCTCTTGTTTCCCAAAGGACGTTAAGGCGCTTATAAATACAGCTAATAAATTCGACGTAGAATTGGATATAGTAAAAGCTGCCGAGCATGTTAATAAATTGCAGAGAGAACGTTTCATTAAAAAAATATTGGACCATTTTAAAGGCAATGTGAAAGATGTTACCTTTGCTGTTTGGGGACTTTCTTTTAAGCCTCAGACTGATGATATGAGGGAAGCTCCCTCTATAACGATCATACAGGAGCTTTGCGAGTACGGTGCCAAGGTAAGGGCCAGCGATCCTGTAGCACTGTCAAATGCAAGGAGTGCTATCAAAGCGGAGGTAGAATATTTTGAGGACCACTTTGAAGCGCTTAAAGGTGCAACTGCCTTGTTGATACTTACAGAATGGAATGAATATAGGACCTGTGAGATGGAACAGCTTAAGGGATCCTTTAAAGGCAATGTTATCTTTGATGGAAGGAATATTTGGTCCGGTGCTGACATCAGGAAGGCTGGATTTGAATACTATGGGATAGGGAGAAACTAAAAATGAAGAATATCTTAGTTGCAGGTGGAGCAGGTTTTGTTGGTTCGCACTTATGCGACTATCTTATTAAGGATGCAAACGTAGTCTGTATAGACAACTTAATAACGGGAAACCTTGAGAATATAGAACACCTTAAGAACAATAAAAGATTCAAGTTCATTAAGATAGATATTTGCAGCGACCAGCTGGCAAAGACCTTGTCGTCATATAAATTTGACAGGATCTATCATCTTGCAAGTCCTGCCAGCCCTATAGACTACATCGAATATCCTATAGAGACGCTGCTTACTGGTTCTATTGGTTCAAAAAATCTTCTTGATATAGCGGTAAAGGATGGTGCTAGGATGCTGATAGCCTCCACCAGTGAGATCTATGGTGATCCCTTGGAGCATCCGCAGAAAGAAGAGTATTGGGGAAACGTTAATCCTATAGGTTTACGAAGCTGTTATGATGAGGCAAAACGATTCATGGAAGCCATAACGATGGCCTACAAAAGAAAAAAGCAGGCTGATATAAGGATCTGCAGGATCTTCAACACTTATGGGCCAAGGATGCGTTTAGCCGACGGTAGAGTGGTCCCTAATTTTATTTCACAGGCTTTAAGGGGAGAGGACATAACTGTTTATGGAGATGGCAGCCAGACCAGGTCCTTTTGTTACGTCTCTGACCTTGTTGAAGGGATCATCAAACTTATGGAGAGCAACGTTGATTCTCCTGTAAACCTTGGTAATCCTAATGAACGGACCATAATGGATTTTGCAAAGGGAGTTATAAAAATGTTGGGTTCAAAAAGCGTTATCAAGCAACTTCCTCCATTACCGGACGACCCTCAAAAAAGAAAACCAGATATAACAAAAGCAAAAAAACACCTATGCTGGGAACCGAAAGTAACTTTTGAAGAAGGAATTAAGACGACGATAGAGTACTTTAAACCTAGAGTATGAAAGTAAAAATATTTTTATTTGCTTTTTTGCTACCAGTATCTCTGTTCGCTGCTGCGAACGTTAAATATGCTCCAGAGTTCAACTTTGGCTCTACTTTTATAGATTCTGCTGGGCTTAACAAAATAACCCAAGGAATGAATACCTCCTACGGTACCGACTTTAGTAACATAAGAACGCCGCTGGTTTTTTCGGGGGCTTTTTATGTGGAGTTTTTTCGCTCAAGAGTTGGTGCTGAAATTGGCTACGAGTATGCAAATCGGAGTTCTTCTTCCAGCCTATATGGTATTACAGAAAGTATTGGTTATAGGGCTATTCCAATTTCTCTTAATTATCAGTATGGATTCTTTAACAGTGGGCGGTACAGCCTTTTGGCCGGAACTTATATAGGATTTATGAATGTGACCCTTTCCATGTCCACGGATCCCTTAATTGTTGAAAAACAGCCTTATAATATGGTCTCTACAGCCTTCATGTTAGGGACGGGGCTTGAGTTCTTAGTAAGGATGTCTAGTAAGGTATGCCTTTCTTCGTCGCTGTATTATCGCTATGCCTCTACCCCGGAGTTTACCTATTCCGGGGATACCTTACGCCATAATAATGGCGAAAAAGTGGTCCTGTCTAACGGTGATCCCTTGACAATGAATCTGTCCGGTATAAGATTTTTAGTAGGTATAATACTTGAATGGAGTTGAGTATGAAAAAAATAACCTTAGTTATTACTTGTTGCTTGCTTACTTCCTTTAGTCTTTACGCAAGGGGAACTGCTCAAGCTATAGTTGTTAATCCGTATTTTGGTTTTGGCTATGTAAATCCTGCGGACATCAATGATAAAATAACCATGAGCCCTGGTGGAGTGCAAACCGCTGTTCCTGACGCTGGATCTATACATTGGGCAAAAGATATTGGTGCCTTTATCGGGTATAGGTTCAATCATAGGTTTAATGTAGGATTGATCTTTGATCGCACTATCTACGGTACTCTTGCAAGCAGATCGGATTCTGCTGGTTTTCCTGTGTGGCATCCTAGTAGTCAGGCGGAGATAACTGGAGCTAAGTTCTATGAATTCAGTTCTGGTGCGAATGCGTTCGCTTTTGGTCCGGCATTTTATTACACCGTCTATAGTGGCGGCAAACTTACTTTTGATGCAGGACTTGGGATCCTTTATGCAAAAACCAATTACTACGAAGATGCAAGCTACAGTATGACTTCCTCAAGTTCCGGTGTGCAAGTTGCTTCACTAACAGGTAGCGGTAGTGCCTTTGGTTTCCTATTAAATACGTCTACAACTTATTATTTTACAAATTATCTTGGTCTGGCTTTTGACCTTGGATATCGTTATTTAAAATGTGGTTCTTTAACGGATGTTAATGGTAATACGATGAAGTTCCAGTTTAATAACGGGACTGTTGATACAACAAATATGACAGTGGACTTTTCTGGTCTTTATTTTGGTTTTGGTCTGAAGATAGATTTTAATATTGCTGGTTCTGGAACCGTTGCAGAAAGCAAACCTGCGGAAGAGCAGAATTGGAACGATAAACCGGCTGCCGGTTCTGAACTTAATACGAACTGGGAAAACGCTCCTGCTCCTACTACAGAAGAAGGTCCGACGCTGGAAGACATTAGAGGTCTTAAGAAGCAGGTACAAAGAAAATATAACGAAATTAAAACAAGTGGTGCTCCGGACGCACAGGTTAAGGCTGAACGTTATCAGAAATTGTATGACATAACCAACAGGCTGGAAAAGGATTGGGATCAGTTCAATCCTAAGTCCAGAAAAGATAAAATAGAAAAGATAAAGTTAATACTTTCTCGTTAGGGGGCTTTAACAATGTTGGTGCTGAACAGGAAAGAAGGTGAGAGCTTGATAATAGACGATAACATCAAGGTCGTTGTTCTAAAGGTAAAAGGAAGACAGGTTAAGATCGGCATACAGGCACCGAGAGATACAAAGATAGCAAGAGAAGAGATAGCTAACAAAGAAGACTCTGCCCCTGTTGCTGAAGTGATCAACTTGTCTAAAAAATAGAATGTTCGCATTTGGTACCAAGGCATTTATCTCCATACTGACGATCATGGGTCCGTTCACGGTCATTCCTGCCTTTATTTCCATGACAGAAGGCCTGAGTCAGTCGCAACGCAACAAAACTGCCAGAAAGGCGATGTTTGTTTCTGCGTCGATACTTATCGTATCAACAGTCATAGGAGAGTCCTTATTTGATCTACTCGGGATAAGCATTCCTTCGTTCCGGATCGCCGGTGGGATACTCGTACTCATAATGGGTATAAATATGTTGCACGCAAAAAGAAGCGCAACAAGGGCTACGCAGGCAGAACTTAACGAGGCTATGGAAAGGAATGATATTTCTGTTTTCCCCTTAGGGACACCTTTAATAGCAGGTCCCGGAGCAATAAGCACAGTGATACTTCTTTCCACAGGCGACCATAGAGGTTTGTTCCCTATCATAATGATAGTACTGGTCGTGATGATCTCCTCGCTGATAATCTACTATCTTCTGAGATACTCCCACCTTATATATAAAGCGATGGGGCATACAGGGATGAATATAATGATGCGTTTGATGGGATTGATCCTGTCTGCAATGGCGGTAGAGTTTATAATAGATGGGATACGGCAGTCCTTTAATTTTTGACGATGAAGATAAATGTAGATATTTTTTCAAAAAGCGTAAGGAACAGACTTTCAGAAAAAGAAAAGCTTGTTTTTAGTCGCTATGCTACCTTGTCGTCTGAGTCAGAAGGTAGAAGCATAATAGAAGTTGAGTATAAGAACGAATTTCGTCTCTGTTTCCAAAGGGACAGGGATAGGATCGTTCACTCAAAAGCTTTTAGGAGGCTAAAAGGCAAGACTCAGGTGTTCCTGTCTCCTGAAGGTGATCACTACAGAACACGGCTGACCCACACTTTGGAAGTGGCACAAATATCTAGGACCGTTGCAAAAGCCCTGGGTCTTAATGAAGACCTTGCTGAGGCTGTCGCACTGGGCCATGACTTGGGTCATACTCCCTTTGGGCATTTTGGAGAGGCTTCTCTTGCAAAGGTGGTCCCCAGCGGGTTCCATCATGCCAGACAGAGTGAACGTATAGCTAAGAGGATGAATCTTACACTGGAAGTTTGCGATGGTATTGCCAAACACTCAAAAGGCAAAGGTCCCATTCTGGACGATAACATTTCCAGGTTCGCAAGAACATTAGAAGGACAAATAGTTCGTGTGGCAGATATAATTGCCTATATAAATCACGATATCGACGATGCAGTTAGGGCAGGTATTATAAAAAGAGAAGACCTTCCCAAGGAGGTTGTCTGTGCGATAGGTAGTAGCTCCAAAGAGAACATGACCGTTATGGTCTCTGACCTTATAGTGAATACCTATGAACAAATGGAGCAAAATTTTCCTACCGGTGTTAAAAGGATATATATGAGCAATGAAATAATAAAAGTGCTTGCGGAGGTAAGGGCTTTTTTATTCAGTCGTGTTTACGAGGACAAAAGAGTAAGGTATGAACTTGATAAGGTGATGGATGTTTGCACTTCTTTGTATAACTTTTTTGTTTCCAACCCGGACAAGCTAAAAAAAATGATGGGAGTGGAGAGGCTTTACGATACGGTGGAGAACGTTACCACGGACTATATTTCTGGGATGACGGACGCTTATGCAATGAACTGTTATAAAACTGTTCTAGGCAGAACCTTTGTGTGATATATATAGGAGAGTATGCAAAGTATTTTTAACAGACCGGTGCCGTTCCTGATCCTGCTGGTGGCGGCAAATATAATACTGATAATAGTCTTAAGGGTTATGTTCTCTCTGGTCTAGCGTCTTTATTGTAAAGTTTGACATTTTACGTTCTTGTTATATTATCCGTTAGGACAGTGAATCCTGTCAATAAAAGGGAGGTGCATAGTGAAGAAGATTATTTTTGTTTTAGCGGTTACGATGTTTGTTGCTTCTTGCGGTTCCAAAAATGGTAGCAAAGAAGTTTTGGCTGTTGTTGATGGACACAAGATCACATTGGGTGAACTTCAGGAGAAGTATCCGGATCTTGAAAAACAACTTTTTAGAATGGAAGAGAATATGTTCAAATACAAAGAAATGTATTTGAATGACATGATCGACGGCAAGGTTATTGAGCTGGAAGCAAAGGCTCTTAAAAAGACTCCTGCTGAACTTCTTGCTCAGGAAGTTTCTTCCAAGACAAAGCCAGTTAATGACGAAGAAGTTATGGCTTTTGGAAAAGAGAAAGGTGTTACTCCAGATCAGATGTCTAAATTTAAGGACAGGATAAAACAGTACATATCATCTCAAAGAGAAGCAGAAGCAAGAAAGACTTTTGCAAAGACTTTAAGGGATAAGTACAAAGTTGCTTTAAAGATGAAAAAGGCTAAAGGTAAAGTTGTTGAAGTAAAAGTTAACGATGATGACGCCTACAAAGGCAGCAAATCCGCAAAAGTTACTGTGGTTGAATTTTCTGATTTCCAGTGCCCATTTTGCAAACGCGCAAGTGGTAACTATGACGCTATAGTTAAAGCATATGGGGACAAGGTTAGAGTTGTGTTCAAACATTTCCCTCTAGTACAGATACATGATTCTGCATACAAGGCTGCTCAGGCTGCTCAGTGTATGAATGACCAAGGAAAATTCTTTGAATATCATGACAAACTTTTCGCTAACAATACTGCTCTTACAGAAGCAGATCTTAAGAAGTATGTTACAGAAGTTGGTGGTGACGTTGCAAAGTTTGACGACTGCGTAAAGAAAGAAAAATACAAGGCAAAAGTTGATAAGGATATGGCTGAAGGACAAAAATACGGCGTATCTGGCGCTCCAACATACTTTATAAATGGCAACATGCTAGTTGGTGCAGTTTCTTTTGAGGAATTGAAGCAGGCTATAGACAACGCTATGAACGAGTAAACACAACAAGCCTTCGCTTGTCGATGTTACTTATTGAATAGTGTAAGTCTTTATCGAGAATAAAAATAGGGGATGCAAGTTTTGCATCCCCTATTTCTTTTGAACAATTAGGGCCTTTCATAAAGATAACTTTTCCGTTCGTTTCTGTGGTATTCTTAACTCTAACAAGTGTTTCCGGTATTGTTTCTAACGCTCGTGTTATAACCGACTTGAACGGGCCTATAGGAGAACTGCTTATTATTTTGTGGTCATAAGTTTTAATATTCTCTAGTTTTAATTCTGCTATTACCAAATTCAAAAACTCCACTCTTCTTGGTCTATGTTCCGCCAACACCACTTCTAGTTCAGGGCGCACTATTTTTATTGGGATACCAGGGAATCCAGCTCCAGTACCGATGTCTAGCATTGGACCATCGAATTGAAGAAGATTGGTAACGGCTATGCAATCAACATAATGTTTTGTTACTATGGTCTCAAATTTAAATAACCTTGTAAGGTCGTGATCCTTGTTATGTTCTCTAAGTAGTTTATGATATTTCCATAAAAGTTCCAATTGACGCTGTGTAAGCGTTATTTTCTCCTTTTTTAGGAGTTCATCCATGTAATGAATGCTTGGCTTTGGTTCCGTATTCATGCTAGAAGCATAAATTAGTATGAGTGCTATGTCAAAGGTCAGGATAGAGTTTGAAGACGATAACCTTATGGTCGTCTATAAGCCTGCCGGAGTACTGTCCCAAAAGGACAAGACAGGCGAAGATTCGATAGTGGAGTTTGTGAAGGACCATCTTACACGCCTTGGTGTTACAGACGTTTATGCTGGCTTAGTTCACAGGATAGACCGTCCCGTTGCAGGACTGTTGGTTATAGGGAAGAACAAAAGAGCTACGGAATTGATGTCACGATTGTTCAAGCGGGATAGGGTCAGGAAAAAATATTCTGCAATAGTTTTTGGCAACATGGAAACAGGGAAGAAAGAACTAAAACATTTTATTCTGGAAAGAGAGAACGAAACCACACTCGCCTTAGACAAACAGCCAAAAGATGGCAAAAAATATAAAGAAGCCACACTTGAATATGAGCTACTGGGCCGTGGGCAATATCACGACATTGAGGCTTTTAATAAGTCACTGAGCCTTGTTTCTGTAAGGCTGATCACTGGCAGAAAGCATCAAATAAGGGCACAGTTCTCTGCAATTGGACATCCTATAGTAGGGGATTCAAGGTATTTTACCCAAACAGGTATTACCAAAGACAAAATGTTGAAATGTAACTTTCTTCCGTGGGGAGAAATTGCGCTATGCGCAAATTATATTAGTTTTCCTCATCCGCTGGATAACGGTAAAATAATAGAGGTTCAAACAACGCTACCGGACCATTGGATAAAGATATATTAGCGCTTGTACTGGTCTTCTAAAGCAAAGCCATAACATCCCTGGGATCAAAATTTTCCATTCCACCTTTGATCAATAGTGAGGCTGAATAAAACACTTCGGGCAAGTCGTTGCTATCATAACTGTAAGAGGGGATAGCTATGCACTGCATGCCTGCTTTTAAGGCCGCTTCAACACCGTATTGCGAATCCTCTATAACAAGAGCTTCATGAGCCTGAACATTTATTTTTTTTGCTGCTTCTATAAAAACATCCGGGGCTGGCTTTGGGTCTCTCACTTCTTCGGAGGAGATAGTAACGTTAAAAAAAGATTTTATTTTTGTCGATTCCATCACCTCATCAAGTATCCATCTTGAAGATCCTGTTGCCACCGCCATAGGGAGGTTCTTTTCCTTTAATAGTCTTAAAAACTCCCTCATTTGTGGAAAAACCCGTGTGTTGTGTAGAGCTAGGTCCATGTACATCTTATCTTTTTTTCTTAAGATAACTTCTATAGGATCCTTTAACTTGTATTTTTCTTTTACAAATTTTGCCATTTGCTTATTGCCTATTCCGGTGAACTCCTTGTGCATTTCTTCTGTAAGGACCACTCCGTACTCGGCCATCACTCTACGATCAGCCTCAAAGTAATTGGGTTCGCTATCTATTAAGACCCCGTCAAGATCAAAAATAATACCTTTGATAGGTGTGATCAATTTCATATTGTGGGTTTTGCTAAAAACCTTAAGGCAACAATGTATATTTCGAAGGATTCCTGTCTGGAGCTTTCTGGCTTGAAGATCTTTACTTCGCTAAAGTGTTTTTTAAGGTCGTCGGTGTACTGCTTTACCTGATTGTTCTGAAATACTTTTATTACAAAATTACCGTTCTTTTTTAGGTTAGTAATAGCGACTTCCATTGCCATTTTGCAAAGTTCCATTGAACGATCTTGGTCAACGGACTTTATTCCGCATGTTTTTGGGGCCATATCGCTGAGTACCAGCTCAAAACCATTTTGTGCTCCAGCTCCAGCAGCATTCTTAAAATCTTGTGGGCTTGTTTCCAGAATATCACCCTGTATAAAAATAAGTTTTGGATCTGTTATGACTATGCTATTTAAATCGATGCCAACCACTTTATCATCGCTGTGAAGTTTTGGTAGAACATATTGTAGCCACGATCCAGGCGCACACCCAAGGTCTATCACAAAAAAAGGCTCTTTCCTTTGGGACGGAAAGAGCCTAAATTTTTGATCTATTTCCTGAAGTTTAAAAACAGAACGGGCAAGGAATCCGTGTTCCTTGGCTTCTTTGTAGAAGTGGTCTCCCGGACGCTTAGTTTGCTTCTGGTTTTGTTTCTTCATTCTTTGCGTTTACGTAAAATGGTTCACCAGGTTTCTTTACAGAGTCCCTAATAACAACGATCGCGTTCTTTCCACCAGGAACTGATCCCTGAATATAAAGAAGACGATTTGCTACATCTATTTTTACTATTTGTAGGTTCTGTGTTGTAACTTGTTTGTCACCCATATGACCAGGCATCTTTCTTCCTTTTACAACTCGACCAGGTGTTTGGTGCATACCTATGGAACCAGGTCCTCTAAAACTTTCGTGTGTTCCGTGCGTTGCTGGACGCCCACTAAAGTGATATTTTTTCATAACACCAGCAAAACCCTTACCTTTGGAAGTGGAGGTAACATCCACAAAATCATAAAGTTTGAACTGCTCAACAGTTAGCTCATCACCAACTTTTATTGCATTGTGAACTTCTGGGCAGAACTTGAATTCTTTTAAGTGTTTCTTTACAGCGACGCCAGCTTTTTTAAAATGACCTTCTGCTGGTTTGTTGATGTTCTGTTTTCTTTCGTCCATAAAACCAAGTTGAACGCTTGCATACTTATCTGTTTCTTGATTCTTTTTTTGAACAACTGTGCATGGGCCAACTTCAACGATCGTTACAGGGATACGATCGCCTTTTTCTGTAAAGAATTGGCTGTTCCCTATCTTTTTACCTAGAATACCTTTGTTAATGGGAGCTATTGACATAAAACCCTCCTATAGGTTTATTTACTGAACGCTTTTGGAAAACGCCGATTGCTCCCTTTGAACAAACAGGGTCATTTTCCGTTTCGCATTCAGAACGCCCATATAAACGATATTTTAGGGTCAAGTCAAGGTCTTTTTTTGGCTATGTTACCAACAAGTCATATGTCCGAGTTAGTTAGCAAGTCAAATGTCCGAAATGTGAGGATGGTATAAGGCTAAGTAATCACGCAAGATTAGGAGGCTTCTACCATGGGACTAGATCGTAA